>Ga0325402_1007891_pt1 | contig 10124 bp, 3 predicted proteins | sample PopdelMetagenome_22_FD_207212 | JGI IMG/M metagenome (GOLD analysis project Ga0325402, IMG submission 207212) | Populus deltoides microbial communities from Bellville, Georgia, United States - Xylem-PdKOR-R3 | ecosystem: Host-associated > Plants > Phyllosphere > Stem > Wood/Secondary xylem... | reverse complement strand
TATGAACCATGAGAATTTTGGATATAAGCATTGCATTTCATTATACTTTTTTTGGTTGCTATTATAGCTAATATAGTAGTTCTTTTTAAAACTACCTTAACTTCTTTAACAACTTTCTTGTCAATGAAGATATGAGTACTTCAAGTATCAATTAAGATCACTAGATTCCTTCCAAGATAAATTATTTGATCTTGATAATATTATGAACGTAGCTCTCTACCAATGCATTCAGAGATAAGTTATATTCTTCAATATCTTCAACATCAATCTCATTATTGCCTTCTTACATAGCTTCCACAAATTCTTCCGCATCTTTATCATTTTCCTTCATTAGATGTACCCTTTTAGCTGTTTAGATGACCAAGACTATACTTTTCACCACACTTATAGCATTGTCCAAGACATCTTCTGTACTCATGTAAAGATTCAAAAGGTTGTCTGATCCTTGAATTGTATCATTCTTGACTTGGTTATAAAGCCTTGAAGGTTGAGTGTTTGTCCATCTACTCAGGCCAACAAGAACAATTGATCTTGTGAAAATCCTACTTTTTTTACCATAACAAGATTTTATTCTTCCTGCCATTTGTCTTGTTCAAAAGCCTACATTAAAGTAATAGGCTTCAAGATCTTCAACATTGGCTTCATATCTTTTTTTAAGTCCACTAATGAAACTGAAAATGTAGTAAGATTCTGGTAGAGTAGGATTCGTGGCTTTCATTAGAAATTTAAGCTCTTCAAACTTCTCTATGTATTCTTTCATCCTTTTCTTTTATATCAAATTATTGAATTCTTCTACCACATTTTCTTTACTACCCAATCTCATACAAATTCCCTTTGTAAAGTCATCCTAATGTGCCACATCCTTATTACTATGAATGTGCCCTTCAAACCATACCTTAGCTTTTCCTTCTAAATACATGGAAGCTATTTTAACCCATTGACAAATTAGGGTGAGATGTAGCTTAAGATATTTCAAGCACTTCCTTATCGAACCCCATGGATTCTCTCGGTTGATAACTTAATTCTCAGTAAAGCCGTATTATATCCCAACTTTCAACCTTCGTAAGAATTCACCTCCTTCATTCTTGTATAAATTTTTGGATGTGGTAGGATCCGTCAAAAATTGAATTATTCCTCACACAAGGGAATGTAGTGTTTCTTCCTTCCTTCTCAACTTCTTGATTGTTCACTATGATTTGTAAGGTAGCCATTATTGAGTCAGCAATGGAATGAATTGCTCATTCTTTTTGTTTTGTTCCTCTCACAGTTTCTGATTTAGCAAAATTTCTCCATGCCCCTACTCTACAGTTGATCTTGAAGTTCTTCATGCATTCATTGCATTTGTTCCTCCATTTTCTTTCCTTGCTCTTCCAATACTTTAACTTCATTATTTTCCACCATGTTTAATTGTTAAGTATGATAGTGTGGATCTTTTAAGCTCTGATACCAATTTATTAAGACCTCTTCTTAACAAAAGGAGATAAAAGAATTTAGAGGTAGAAATAGAAGAAGAGAGAGAGATTGAACTACTATTGCAGACTTTTCTTAGTTTTATTTCTTGATTTACATGTTACCGGTATCGTTCCTTTTATACATTGAATTTCCCTTCAATTCTAACTGTGCTTCTACTAATAATTTCAAACTGTTAACCAATTCTCCAACTGTTACTAACTACGTGGCAATTCTTAATTGCTTATTCAAGAATACAATTCTGCTCTTCTTTCTTCATGTCAGATTGTAACCCTACAATCGTCTTTTTAGCGCGCGTGCAACTTCTGCCCCTCCACTTCCTCATCAAAAATCAGGTGTTGTGACATTTTTGTAAGTTGATTGTATAGAGTATAGAATTAGTTGTACATGTTTCCTATGTTGGTTAGGCTAGAGTGTGTTTAACTTGACTTCTTACAGATTGATTTGAATAATATACCCATCTATCCTTGAAATGTATAAAATTCTGCTTCTTGTCGTGTAAGAATCCTGCTACATTCTTAAGTTGCGTGTACTCTGTGTGTGTGCAATCCTTGCTGACAATCCTGGTTTATCTTGGTTCTTAATGTAAGCAAATTAGCTGCAAAACATCCATGTAATGAAACATAAACAAATCTGCATACATTATGTAAACATAACAAGTTAAACCTCAAAGATTTCAAATTCAATATCATATAATGAAGTGAAAAAATAATACAGCCAAACAAATAGGTCAGTTGTTAATGGATTCATTAGCATTTGACATCCTCGCAAGAATCCGTATGTTCTGTAGAATACTGATACTGATACTAGACATCTGTTGTTAATGGATTCAATATCATACAATGAAGTGAATTAATAATACAGCCAAACAAATAGGTCAGTTGATAATGGATTCTTTGGCGTTGAACATCCTCCACAGGCAGAGAGTTTGTAAAATGCAAGAATCCGTATGTTCTGCAGAATACTAATACTGATACTAGACATCTGCTCGATATGCAATACCCTTGGTCAGTGTAACATGCGGAAACACAAGGATGGTCCAGCCCTCTGAAATGCGAGCAGAACTATACAGGAACTGTGAGTGAAGATGAAGGAAATTTTTCCCAGAAGCCAAGCGTAGCCTTGTATGTGGATTCTAGGAGGAAACAAATGACTGATATTTTACATTCATCCCAATATCAATGGAACTTGGTCTCATTTGGTTTGCTGCCCCTAAACGCTGAAAGAGAGAAGAATGACCTTGTTGCTGAGACAAGAATATTAGAGGACGTCAAAGTCTACTTAAATTGACCACTAAAGAAGTGAGGAGAGAGACAAAAAAAAATATAAATTACTCTAGCGTACATGCAAGGAGGAAAAGCCAATAAAGAACACAGCACAGAGAACATGGATAACAACCTTTAGTTGTAGAGGATGCAGTTGAGAAATGACCCTTATGCAACTGATGCGAACTCTGGGCATTGAATTTGCTTATGTTTGATTGAGCTGCAACCAGAATATTCGATGCAGTTATATGTAGCATTTTGGTTTTTTTTATTGCCGGTAAATTAAGCATGCAAGGGGAGGAAAGAAAAGATCACTTCTAAAATATCCAGCTTTTATTGAGAAAACAAAAACAAAAACAAAAACAAAAATAAAGAATGGCTAAAGCCAGGAAGCAAAAGTACCCAATGGAAGTTCGTGAGCTTTCAAATTTCTGTCATATCCTTCAAAGAAAGAACTCTGTTGCTTCCCATGGTCTTTCGAATGAAGGGCTGCCTTTCTCTGTAGATTGTCAGTGTTTCTCTTATTGATAGCTTTGGATTCCTCACCATCATCTTCTCCTTCAGAAAAAACATACGGGCTAGACCAACCTGTCATATTTGCATCTCCTTTACTCTTCCGAGCAAACTTCAAAAGCCTCTTCAACCCTTTGGGAGCATCCTTTTGATATACCACTGCAGGAGGATTTTCAGCACTTCCCCACTCGACAGTATCAGGTTCACTATTATTGTCTTCTTGCAGCATCTGTGAAAGAGAATGACGAACACCTTCACTAGGCAATCCTACAGGTGCAACATGGACTGGAGAGCTATGTTGAGTTGTGTCATCATTCGTGCTAGGCAGATTCTGTTGCTCTTCTATTTCCACCCATGCACTAGGGGAGATAACTGAATCTTCTTGGAACTGGAAATTTGCTGAAGATTGAACCATATATTTGAAGCTATCATCTGCATCAGTGACAACCTCGTTGAAGTTCTCCATCTCACTAGAATTCTGATGGCCATTTTCCACAGTTTCCAACTCCGTAGCAGCATCAAAATGACTCGCTGGCACATCATCCTGATCTTCATGCTCGCTAATCTGGACAGAAGCATTAACAACCACCTCATTCTCTTTAGTCACTTTCTCTTTAGTTTCTGACTTATTCCCACAGTTTACAGAAGACTCCAGCAGCTGGGAAGCTCTTGTCTTTTTCACAATGGGAGGGCCACTTCTAGATCCCTTGCGGAGGAAGGGTTTCAATTCCACTGGCACTACACTGCTTTTTTTGGTAACCTTATTATAGAAACTAGGCTTCGATGGAACGACATCAGTACAATCTTCAGCAACTGCAGCAACTTTTGTTTTTTTTGTTTTTCCACTTTTCATTACAGTTTGCTGCATCTTCTCTTTTACTCTCTTCAACCTCCTGTCAGCTTCAGTTCTTGTTTCCTTCACATTTCTGTGCTGTGGCTGGGATCTTTCAACTTTAGGATTTGATCGAGGAAGTGATGCTGTAGACTGGGGTTTCCGACTTCTTGGTGTGGCACCAGCAGATGAGATCCCTGAAGGAGTTTTTGATAGAGATGATAATGGTTCTCTGATTGGTGGTGTTGATGGCCATGATTTACGATTGGCAGGCAAGTTCGATGTTTTAGATGAAACCTTTTTAGTGACAGAAGATTTTGGGCTGTCTTTTCTGAGATTTGCAGGTTGAGATGGATTCTTGATAGATTTTTGGGCTCTGCTTAGCAGATGCTTCTTACCAACATCCTCTACATCTACCGCAGCTATTTCAGCTTTCCTCCCATCAAGAATTTGCTGCATCACTCTAAATTCCGCTTCTTTTCCTGCTCTCTTTTCAGCATTCTCTCCTCGAAGTTTCCTATCCCCCTTCTCCTTGTAGTGATCATAAAATCCACCCCTCTGCTCAGATGGGATATTTTGGTTTTTGACAGTTTTAGGCTTTTGGGTTTTCACAGGCCGGCTTTCCATCATTTTCATCAACATCTGGTTTAGTTCTGCTTCCTTTTGTCGATTCCATTCCACCGAGTCTGGTGTCCTTCCATTTGTTTCCTTTCCATGTGCAGCATTAGCATCTGTTTCAAAATCCACTACATGCTGTCCCTTTTCTTCCCATCTTTCCAACTCTCCATCAGCTTCAGCAGTATCAACAGGATTTTGACATCCTGATGTAATATCAGACTCTAAATTTTCTTGGATCAAATTCATCGAGATTTCTTTATCTGCAATATCATTGCAAGGCAGAGGAACAGAGTCTTCAGAACTAAGTTCTTGTTGGCAGAGACTGGAACATTCTGTGACACCAGAACTCCATCTTCTTAAAACAGCTTTATTTGTACAAAGAGAAATGTTCGACGATGAGCTCTTTTTTTGGGCATCTATGCTTTGATCCTTTTGTCTTCTTTCAAAAAGACTGATTGCATCTTGAACACTCATTCTTTGGACATTACTCTCAGGTTTCTTATTGGATTGTTCTGATCCTTCATCCTCCCTACTAATTTCAGCTTCATCTCTATGAGATGATGTCCTTTCTCTGTTAGGATAAAAATTGAGGCTCTTAATTGTTAGTGCAGCTGCCCTGTGTGATCCAGTTCTCCCAATTTGAACCCTCCGCAATGGGGATGCTGACCTTCTGGGTGCTGCTGATCTTGAAATAGCTCGACTTCTTTCTGCAGATTTTTTATTTTGATCACTAGAGTCTGAAGACTCCTCACTATCAATTGAGCTCTGTCGCTCAACCTGGGCAGCCTTGGCTGGTGAAACACCATATTTTACAGGTAGTATTGAATATATCGGTCTTGAAATTGGAGTATCTTCATCCATCTTACTTACTTTGTCAATTGTTGATGAATTTTTGTCATCATTTAGAAGTACAGCTGCCTCACCCTTTTGGCTCAATTCTAAGATTTTGCATAAAGAATTCCTGATACATACCAGATGAAATCTAGAGTCAGAAATATAATATTCTATACATTTAAAAACTAAAGTAAACACTAAAAGTAAGGTGAGGCTGCAACTATAATTTTTTTTGAAAACTAGGAATTTAGATCACCAATGCACAATTTGTTTTTGTGGTTGACTTACTTAAGAACTGTAGCGCCAAAATATTCACAAAACTCTACTAAATAAGTGATTTCTTTACAGGAGCAGATGTCACCAAAAGCGCAGTTTAGGGCTGTAGCCAATTCTCTTTTTAATGCTGTAAGCCTCAGATCCATAGCTCGCAGCAATTCATTCCTGGGAATATAGTCATTAATAGCTTAGAGGATATGCAACCAATATGGAAGAAAATTGGAAAAAACAAGCAATCAGAAGAACTTACTTTGATGTATCTGATAATGCAATTTTCACTTCAGCCTAAATAGGTCCAAACAACCTATTTTAGTTGTTATGACATTTAATATAACGTAATCCAATTTACAAATAAGAGAGAGCTTATAAAGACAGAAAGGTAAAAGCAATTACTTTGAGTGTTGGTTCTGTCTCAATTGAGTCATTTCCATCTGTCATATAAGGAAAGATACACAATTAACATTTGATAAAAACTGAACTCAGAAGATCTGAGCAGATTCAATGCAAGCACCACATTGTTTTAAGCCAATATGTCCATAGAGCACAATAGCTAACTACTACTACCATGACAACAGAAGTCGACTCGTATGCTTGAACTTCCTATGATGCAAACATTATATATTTTGTCAAACATAAATATGGCATGAATTGGAATCACCTGTGAAAACAAGTTTAGTTCATGGAGACCACATTGTTTACGATTTTAGATGAGAAAGAGCATCTCTTGTTTTTGATGGAGGTGGAGTGGCCAGACAGAGTCAATGAGTATTTAAAAATCATCAAGTTGATGACTATATCTCGCACATTTTATACTTCCTTATAACTCACTGCTTATAAAACAACTTTATGACTATAATTTTGCTACAGATGAAGTGATAAAAACCATATAGCATCTTAAACTGATTCATTTCAGGAGTTCCTTTGTTGGTAATGGAAAATTACCAGTACGAATATTGGATCATATTTAATAAAACTCTACTTTCTAGAATCATGAGTAACATAACAAGTATCTACTTTCAATCTTTCTTTAGAAAACTTACCTGTTTCCCCACTTTGAGAACGATCCTGATGCCCCTGACAACATCATTTTTTTGTTAACAAGACACTGTAGACAATATAATATCACAAAAGAAAGGGTACAACTGACCTGAGCATATAAAGAAAGATGAAATTTTCTGGCTTCCTCCAATTGAGAAATCTCACCCTCGATAATCCTGCTGGTATTCACTAAATCAGGTGAGCCAGCAAGTTGCAGGAATCTGACAAAATTACAAGTGTTTTAGTAACAGGAGAAGCAAGCACCCACATTTGCAATAAAAATCAACAGAAAGAAAGATGCACATCTAAATTACAAGAACCTGTTCAAAGTTGATTTTGTGAACCATGGTACATTGCTGAGTTCTCCTGTTACTTGTAGTTTGAAGATAGCATTAGATCCTTTAGCATAAATTTTATGTACTTCTGGCAAATGTGGCAAGATTTGCTCCAGTAGGCCAACAGCTAATTTCTCGACTTCATCATCACCACAAACAAATATCTCATACCTAAAATAACAGTGGGCATGTAAGAGAAGTTCACCACCAACCAAGATTTACCAAAAAAAAGAACATAGAAAAAACTGAAAAGAAATGCCTCTATATACTTAGTGATGAGAGTAATATCTATCAAATTTGAAGGATAAATGCAATCAATGGCGCCAAGCTTAGGAAGCAGGACAGAGCTAACTATCAAAGGAAACTAGAACCATGAATGCTTTCACCCCCTTCCGCCTAAAAAAATGAAAAATTTTAGCTCAACACTGCCCCCCGCCCCCTAAAGAGCCTGGATCCATTCAAAAAGTGCAGGTCTCCTTAATTAGTAAAACATAATCATATTTATTTCTTGCACGAAAGTGCTAGCATAGCATTTTATACCTCTTAAATATTGACAGGACATTAATCAATATTTGTACTTCTTATATGGGGTTTTTTGAAGGATAATCTTAGATATAAAGTAGTTCCATTTCTCAATGAGTCGACATTTGTGCCCCCTCCTTTGACTTTTTTTTTTTTTGAAATGGTTGTTCTTGGAGCAAAGCCATGCACCAGAACTGGGAAATCATTTTTTGCCGTTGAGCTGAAGAAAAAATTGGCCCGTGTAGCAGATCAGTTTAATTATTTAACTGTTCAATAATATAAAGCATCTAGGCCAAAATGCTTAAACTATGTTTTAAGGGCGGGGACTAACCTGTTTTTGGTTGGAAAAATCTGAATGGTAGCATAATCCAAAGGTGCGTCAGCATCTATTCCACTGGCCATCCCAACAACCTAAAAGGAAAGGAGAGTTTATCTTTGCAGAGAACAGGAGATCAAACTCACATCATGCAATGCTTCAACTTACTTTAACATGTTCAGGTATAACCATTACTTTAACAAGTACAAATTTTAAAATATAAAATGAGTGTTCTAACAATATGCACATCAATGAAACGAGTTCCGGATCCTCTGTTATATCGACTGCCAGTTATATTTATTGACGAATACCAAAACTGAAGGCTGGCAACACAGCAAGCTTAAAGAAAAAAACAAGGGAAAGGAGGTGCAAGAACAAGAAGAAGGATCAAAAAATAGTTAAAGCTCGGGAAATTATTGCAAGGATGATGGAAGTGAACAAGAAAGAAAGAAAACGTTACCCAATAAAATTATGAATTGGGTTAATCAGATTGTTAAAACATTCAACCGAACAGAGATAATAAAATGACGGGCGGATTGACATAAACACAGATGTAGAACCCAAATTAAAATGATACAATATGAATTATTCACAGCAGACATATAAAAATGAATGTTGCTGTAGTTTAAGAGAGGAAAAAAAAACAGATGTTCAGTACTTGCATAGAGTGTGTCAAGAAATAAAAGTGACGTGGAATCCAATATGTTTGTCAGTAAAGGATTGTTTCCATTCCAACTTCATCATCTACTTGCAAAATGCTCTCAACCCCCAAGAACAAAATTCAAAATACTTAAATCAGATTCAGCACTCATTGATACAGAGATTTGAGGCTGGTTGAGAAAGAAATAACCCAGAAGATATATATAAAAAAAAGATTTGGCAAACCAAAACAAGTGATGGGTGCAATTATAACAGAAGAAGACTAAGATTTGTTAACATATTTGATTTTGAGCCGGCATTATTAAGAGCAAACAAAGTTTCTTTTACTAGAAAAATAAGCATTGAAGCCAGCCAGCCAGCCAGATCTAGGCAATGAAATGCCTATCCTACACTAGACAACTGAAGAGAAAGAAAAGAGCAAAAGTTGAAAATAGAAAAGCAGAGCCATCAAAGCCAATCTGCACCGACAGAGAATTTTACAGTAAAGGCAAAAATCACTTAAAAACTAGAGAGAAGTTGAGTGCCACAACAATGCATAGAGATAGAGTAGTAGGAGGTGTAATGGGGAAGAGAAGGAACCACCAACCGAAAAGAAAAGGACCCATAGGAGTAGAAATGAAAAGGAAAGCAAGCAGTTAACTCACCTTGAATGGAGAAGAGACAAGAGACAGGACAAAGGGATGAGACCAAAATCTCAGTTAAAGGTTTAGATAGCAAGAACGAGGAAAAGATATCTCGATGGAGGAGCCTCGCTCAAGAATCATGTCATGTGTGGCTTTTCTTTACTCTTTATTATTCCATTTCCAATCTAAAAGAGCTATAAATAAAAAAATAAAAAATACTAAAGGAGAACGCATATTCATTATTCACTGCGGCTATATACTCGGATTAGTATTCTCTCTCTATTTTTTTTTAATTATTATTATTACCATAGTTGGTATTTGGAGTGTTGTAGGTATCCTTATTAATTTTATAATTTTTAAAGTTAAGGGTTATATAAATTTCCAGTAAATTTAAAAAAACTCAAACTCGTAACTATTAAAAAATAAAATTAATATCTAACCAGTTGATCTACCTCTAAAAATTACTCGGATTAATATTTTTTTTAATAGAGTGAAATAACACCTGTAGTCTTCAAGAAGAAAAAAATGGTTTGCCTTTTATTCAGGAGCATATTGGTATTTTTACAGGGTGGTTTGTTTAAGAGTATTTTCATATTTTTAATATTTTAATAAAAAGTAAAACAACAAAAATAGTTTCCAATAGGGATATATAGGAATTTGTATTCTATATATATATATAGTAGAATTACACATGTACCCTTGGATTAAAAAATTAATTCGTTGGGGCCAGGGGTATTAGGGTCTTTTGCTCTTGATTTTTCTGTTAATTGTTAGTTTGGTAGAGGGCAATGATGTAATTTAATATTCAAATAATTTTTTTTT
>Ga0325402_1007883_pt1 | contig 10131 bp, 12 predicted proteins | sample PopdelMetagenome_22_FD_207212 | JGI IMG/M metagenome (GOLD analysis project Ga0325402, IMG submission 207212) | Populus deltoides microbial communities from Bellville, Georgia, United States - Xylem-PdKOR-R3 | ecosystem: Host-associated > Plants > Phyllosphere > Stem > Wood/Secondary xylem... | reverse complement strand
AGAACTCGAGTGAATTGTTGAAAAAAAAACAAACCATGGTTGTTCTTACGGCTGGGCTGCGCTTTTCAAAAAACTAGAATTTGTTTTTCTTTAAATTATATTTTTTATATTTTTGTATTATTTTAATGTATTAATATTAAAAATAAGTTTAAAAAATAAAAAATTTATTATTTTAATATATTTCTATAACCACCATAATATCAAACATTATATATATATATATATAAAGTCATTGTAACGTTTTGATGTGTTCCAAGTTGAAAAATAATAACCAGCACGATGCTCTAAGTTGCAGTATTTACGACTAAAAATCAAGCTGTGTTGCCTTTGTTTATTTGTTTCTTGAAATTATTTTGCAGTTGACTTTTTTTTGTTTGGTCTATTTAAAAAAAAAAAAACAAATGGATTTGTCACTTTTGATTATTGTTTTCAGAAAAAAAACAATAGTGAAAATGAAATCCTCATGTGTCTCTTATTTTAAAATGAAAAAGGAAATTGCCCTAAAAATATAATTAATTCCTTGAATACACGTCACAAGATTTTTAAAATATAGTGCCTTTTTTTTGTTTTATTTAAGGACAGGATATAGGGCTAATTGGCACTATAAAATACGTACATCAAGACCTGCATAATATAGAAATTTAGCTATTTTTCTTTCTGTTTTTTTCTTCGAGTAATATTTTGTTTCTGTGATTATGGCTACTGGGCAAGCACCATTCAACCCCGTTCCAGCTATGAGAACATACCCGCCAGCGGAGCATCCAGTGGTGGTAATAGGGCCACAGTACCTGGCACAGTACCCTGTTGACCTAGCCGTCAACAGTGATTTTAAGGTGTCTGACATTAATGGCACCCTCATCTTCCAGGTCAAAAGTAAACTATTAAGCCTCCATGATCGTCGTTTTCTGAAAGATGCAGCCGGTAACACCCTTGTCCATCTCAGGCAGAAGGTATGTTTAATTGCTCTCTGTCATTTGTTCTCTTCTTTTTCAATCTAACCATCACAACAACGATAAGAGTCAATCCGATATCAATTTCTTACCGCGTGTTTAATTTATCATTTTCTCCAGATAAGGACCATGCATGGGAGGTGGGAGGCTTTTAGAGGAGAAAGCAAGGAGAAGAATGATATGCTTTTCACAGCCAAGAAATCAAAGCTGTTCCAATCCAAGACTGAGTTAGACGTATTCTTGGGTAATAACAAAGGAGAGGTCCCTGATTTCAAGGTCAAAGAAGGCTACAGCAAGAGTTCCTGCTCTATACTTCTTGGAGATTCCAATACCATGCTCGCACAAGTAACATTAACAAAACTTATTTATGAAATATGATAATATTGAATAAATTTAACCAACATCATCTTCTCATACAGAACTATATGGGCTAGGACTATATGGGGTAGGATTATTTGTTGCGGGGCAGAATTAATATAATATTTTTTAAATTTATTATATATGAGTTATAAAAAAATTATAAATATAATGACATTTGTATAAGGTAAAAGGTTTTTTATAATATTAAATTGAATCAAAGTGATTAAGTTAATATTATTTTAATAATGAATTTATTATTTTAATATAGTTTATATATTGGTTGCTAAGGCTGTCGCAAAAATACCCAGATTTCATTACATCATTTACATTAAAACCGATTATTGTTTTAATCAAGAAAGTTGTCTTCATAATTAATATCTCATGCCAGTATTTCTCTTATTATGTGAACGCAGGTGCATGGAGGACACTCTCTCGCGATTATGCCTAATGTTGATTATGCCTTCATAGTGGCTCTTGTGGTTGTGATTCTCGACATGATCGATGCGGATCCGAGCGGAAAAGATTATGGGGACGCGGTCACTACAATATTTGATACTTTTATCAACTGAAATGTTCCGTTGGTGTAAGATACACACTCCATCATTAAATATATTGATAGAATAATTCCATTTGTATTTCCTGCAGTAACTCACCGATAAAAAAGTTATGTCGGTGAATATGGTATAAACAATAAATATTTTACAACTCTTTATGAAATATTGATGGTTTTTAGCTATCGGTGTAAACGTCGGTGATATTAACATATACAGTAAATATTTTTAAATTCTCTGTAAAATACCGACGGACTACGTACGTCTGGAAATTCATCGGTTGTGATTTTTAAAAAAATTTAAAAAATATTTAGAATAAATAATATAAAATTATATAAATTAATAGTAAAAGAAACCAAATTTGCAAATAAAATTGTATGAAACATTAAAAATATAAAAATAAAGTTAAATAATATTCATCCAAATATTCATTACAAATTTAATGTGTTTCCAAAAAACACATTAAACTAAAACAATGGCGGAGTTGGAGGGGGAGGAAGTTGGTTGTTCTCGGGACCAAATGGCTAAAAAAGAGGCGCATATGTATCACTCATCTGTGATCTAATGTCCATGATCATTTGGTGAAGTTGTTCATAATCCATCGAGAGTCGCTCGTATTGTTGTTTCAAGATCATGAACTCCTCAGACTGGGTGCTTGATACTAAGTGGGAGCTCCTAACGTTTGAGACACTACGGGCCGCCTGCAAGTTCGACCGTAGTGTTGGAGAGCCCATACACCCGATTTTTATCGGGTCCACCAGACGATCCTACCTCCATCCACAAATCTAGATTGAAATCCGGATGGGTCGAAGGATTATCCTCATATCTCTCTCTCAATCGGCTATTATAGGTCTCCTGAAAATTAAAAAAGAAATCATCATATTCAATTCAAGAAAATAATAACTTACGAAATAAAATAGTTGAACGAACATACCACAAAGTGTTGAGCACGATTGTCCATGAACTGTTGCACCTCTTTTGGCGGTCTTCACTTCGCACGTGCGTCTCTACAAACAGCTCCATTGGGCTCGGCTCATGTCCAAGAGACATAGCTTATAAGAAAAAAAAATGTTGCAAGTTAAATATATTTATAATAACAAAAAATTAATTAACGATATATTTTATTTAAATTAATCTTACCACTCGCTTCGCATGTGCACTGAACGAAACGGAGTCGCTAGTGTGTGTGGTCACCGAACCATGAATTTATCGGTTCCGGTTGTCGAAACTAGACTATGAGCGTTGTGTGAACCGCTCAGATGTCACATACTCAATATATTACGGCCATATATCCCCCAGGATGTATGGTGATTTGAAATCCCTCCAAACCACCACGTCATTTCAGCCTTGTAGACCGTTATCTCTCGCATATTTTTTTGCTTTTCTGTGTGTCATACCAAAAATCACGCAACCTACTTCCATTGTGACAAATTAAATTTTAAAACAAAAAATTGTATTGTTTTTTACGTTACCTATATGCCATGTGATTCTCTCACATCTTCTTCGCAACATTGTCATGTGCGCTATCCCACTCGAACTTGTGTTGTGTATAAATAATTTATTTAAAATAAAAATAGTACGAGATATAAAATTATATTAAAGATAAGCTAGAAATTAGAAGTTAACACCTACCTGTAATCTTCGAAACCATGCATCGATATAAGGTCTCCAATCAGGATGTTTGGAAAGCTGACTCCATTGAAATAATAGAATCTCCATCAACGATTTAAATGCCGATGTTATTACTCGGGCGGTCTCAATGTTTGTGAACCTAAAAATAAATAAAAAATAAAATATTAATTAGTTGTTCAAAAATTATGTTATAAGTATATTAAAAAAAAAACTAAAACAGAAACAAACATAAATTGAAAGGTTGTCCTTCCCATGTGTCTGGTACTCGTGGGTGAATTGACCCCGCTGTGAAGGCACACCGCCTCTGTGCTATGAAACCGCATTGGAAGAGGTAGCATCGCGAGTGGGCACAGGTGCCTTTTCTTAGTCACCACCTAAGGATAAGTCATCATCGCTACTAGGAGAATTAGCTGCAACTATTTGCTGATGATGTGTTTTTTTATTTCATTTTATGCATTTACACAAATTTATACGAATAATTACAGAATATATCAGTCAATGATTGTGGCATGGGTGGTAATTTTTTTGCAACTCTCGGTAAAATACCGAAGGCTTGGTTCCGTTTGTAAGGCCGTCAGTATTGATTTAAAATATTTAAAAAATATATTTATTAATAGTAAAAAAAGCTAATTAACCAAATAAAATTGTATTAAACATTAAAAATATAAAAATAATGTTAAATAATATACATCCAAATATTCATTACAAATTTAATGTGATTTAAAAAAAATAAACTAGAATAACGACGGAGCTGCTGGAAGAGGAGGAGGCTGATTGTTCCCGGGACCATACGGTCAGAAACGGGCTGCACATGTATCATCACCCATCCTTGATCTAATCTCTATGACCATTTGACGGAGCTGATGATAATCCATCGAGAGTCGTTCATATTGTTGTTTCAAGGCCATGAACTCCTCAGACTGGGTGCTCGATATTGATGAAGAGCTCCCAACGGTTGAGACACTACAGGTAGTCCGCAAGTTTTCGGCCGTAGTGTTGGAGAGCTCGTAACCCGATAAAAATCAGGTCCACCAGACAATTCTACCTCCATTCCTAAATCCGGATCGAAATCCGGATGGGTCGAAGGATTGTCCCCATATCTCTCCCTCAACCGGCTATTATAGGTCTCCTGAAATTTTTTTAAAAAAATCATCATATTCAATTCAAGAAAATAATAACTTACAAAATAAAATAATTGAACGAACATACCACGAAGTGTTGAGTACGGTTGTCCACGAACTGTTGCACCCCCTTTTAGCGATCTTGACTCCGCACGTGCGTCTCTACAAATAACTCCATTGGGCTCGGCTCATGTCCAAGAGATGTAGTCTGTAAGGAAAAAAAAGGTTGCAAGTTAAATATATTTATAAGCAACAACAAATTAATTAATGATATATTTCATTTAAATTAATCTTACCATCCGCTTCGCATGTGCACTGAACGGGACGGAGCCGCCGGTGTGCGTGGTCACCGAACCATGAATTTGCCAGTTCCAATTGTCGGCACCGGACTGTGAACGTCGTGCGAACCGCTCAGACATCACGTGCTCAATATGTTGCGTCCATATATCTCCCGAGATGAATGGCAGTTTGAATTCCCACCAAACCGCCACCTCATTCCATCCTTCAAGACCATTATCTCTTGCATATCTTTTTGTTTTTTTTTTTACGTCATACAAAAAATCACGCAACCTACTTCCATAGTAACAAATTAGAATTTAGAACATAAAATTATAAAACAAAAAATTATATTATTTTCGATGTTGCCTAGTTGTCGCATGACTCACTCATACCCTCCTCACAACATTGTTGTTCACGCTATCCCACTCAAACTTATGTTGTGTATAAATAATTCATTTAAAATAAAAAATAGTACAAGATATAAAATTATAAAAATGATTTATTAAAAATAAGTTGGAAATTAAAAGTTAACACCTACCTGAAATCATCGAAACCATGCATCGATATTAGGTCTCCACTCAGGATGTCTGGAAACCTGACTCCATTGAAACAATGGAATCTCCATCGATGATTTAAACGTTGATGTTATTGTTCGGGCAGTCTCAATGTTTGTGAACCTGAAATTAAATAAAATTAATAAAATATTAATTAGTTGTTCATAAATTATGTTATAAGTATAAAAAAAAAACCAAAACCTAAACAAACTGACATTGAAAGGTCATCCTTCCATTATGCTTGGTACTTGTGAGTGAATTGACCCCGCTGTGAAGGCACACCACCTCGGCGCTGTGAAACCGTGTTAGAAGAAACAACATCACAAGTTGGCGCAAATGCCTCTCCGTGATAAGCACCTAAGGATAAGTCATCCTCGCTGCTAGAAGAACTAGCTGCAACCGTCTGCTGATGACGTGTTGTTGATTTCATTTTACACATCTACACAGATTTATATGAATAATTACATAATTAACTTCGATTATTTGAAAAAGAATCGACAACACCTACCTTATACTGTAGATTACCCATAGATTTCAAGCCTGCAAATCTTTACAATAACCACAAACCAATTGACTCAATTGGAAAATCTTATATATAACCTAACATTTATATAAATTTAACATCTATATATTTTCAACAAACATCTATAGAAATACATAAATGACAATTAAAATTAATGAAAATAATAATAAAAAAAAAACATAACAATCAATAATAGAATAAAATTGAGATAAAACAATGAAATTTAATTCTTCATTTTCAATTACCATTTTCATGAAAAAATCAACAATAACAATTAAAAGAGACTAAATTTTCAAATAATTATTACAATACAAACAATAAAATAAATAAATTTTCATTTAACACATCTACACAAATTTATACGAATAATTAAATAATTAAATTCAATTATTTAAAAAAATTCATTAGCACCTCCCCTATATTAGAGACTACCCACAGTTTTCATACCTACAAATATTGATAATTACACAAATATTGCAATATCAAGTCTATACAACCTAACATCTATAGAAATTCATAAAAAACAATTAAAATTAATCGAGATAATAAAAAACATAACAAGCAATAATATAATAAAATTAAGATAAACTAATTAAATTTAATTCTATATTTCAATTAACATTTTAAAGGTAAATTCAACAACAACAATTCAAATTTAACAAAATTTTCAATTTTTATGGCAATACAAACAATAAAATAAATTGAACAAATAAAAAGAAAAAACTACAGACTTTAGGAATGAAAAATATTTACCTTAATAGTTTGTTAATTTCAAGATTTTATCTACAAACAATACACAGACCAAAGAATACCACAAAAATAATCATAATTAAAATAAAAAAGAGTAAAAAATTACAAAGATAAAGAAAGGAGAATCATACCTTTTAATATGTTGAAAACTACAATCAAAACAATAAAAATACAATGAGAAACACAAAGGATTTGCAGGAGCAGAAGAGAAGAAATGAGAGGAGCGGAGAAAAAATAAACCGTGGAGGGGGGTCGATTTTATACTGTAATTTTACCGACGGAATTCCCGACGGATCATAGAATAATATTTTTTTGGGTGGTGGCATTAAATTCCGTCGGTATTGTTTTGAATTTCGCACTAAAATTTTGAAAATCCATTAGTAAAAAGGTGTCAGAGCATGGACGCATTGGATTTGCCGCATCCTTCGGTGATTCCATTGGTAAGTGTGCTGACCGACCAGGCAGTCTGACAGTCGCATGCATTGGAATGTGCACCATCCATTAGACATTTCATCGGGAAACGTGTCGATGAGTATGGTAAGGGCTGTAATTTTTTTGCAACTCTCGGAAAATAACGACAGGACAGATGTCGTCGGTATAGCCGTCGGTGATTGTGGCACAATGCTGTAACTTTTTTTCAACTCTCGGTAAAATATCGACGGGACAAATTCCATCGATATAGCCGTCGGTGATTGTGGCACAATGCTGTAATTTTTTTGCAACTCTTGGTAAAATATCGACGGGACAAATTCCATCGATATAGCCGTCGGTGATTGTGGTACAATGCTGTAATTTTTTTGCAACTCTCGGTAAAATACCGATGGGACTTATTCCGTTGGTATAGCTGTCGGTGATTGTGGAAAAATGTTGTAATGTTTTTGCAACTCTCGGTAAAATATCGACGGGACACAATCCGTTAGTGTTTGTGTCAAGCTTTTGCATGTTTTGTTTGTATTGTTTGTCTATCCTCTACGCAAACGCTTAAATTGCAAACTTACAACATGCATAGCACAATAACAAGATCTAATAATTATAAAATAAATATTTCATGTTCCAAAATATCATCCATAATATTACTTTATAAGAAAAAAGGTTTTACAGCATATTTTATTCAGAATTTTTGTCTTCATCCTCAATTGAATTGTTATCAGCTTCATCGCACTCTTCAATGTGGTTATCATCTTCTTCATCAACATTCTTTAGTCCACTAGAGCTCAAAACATCATTCAACTCCTCTACATCAACATCAACAAGACTATTATCGAAAACACAAAAATTCAAATTTTCTTCTAAGTCAATCGAAGGAGCAACTCGGTATGGTTCAATCAACTCACTAGCTTAAAAGACTTCATTTATCATACTTGTGTCTTTGTTCTAATCCTGAACAACCTCGGCACAACCCCTAGTTTGGTTTTTAAAACGGATAACCAATCAACTCTTGATCGGTCATTTCTAAAAGAAGGGGTGTATGTGTAATAAACTTGTTGGCATTGCTTTGCGAAAACAAAGACATCGTTTACGTTGCGAAGTCTAGCTTTTGAGTTGATTTCAACAAGACCATAGTGAGGATCTACTCTGATTCCTCTGTCAGTTGTGTAATACCAATAGCATTTGAACAAAAACACTCTATTCTGCTCGTTATGATATTGCAGTTCGATGACATCTTCTAATCTACAATAGTAGTTAACTTCAAACTCACTAGAAGTCAATCCCTTAATACAAACACCGATGTTATATGTCTTTCTTCCATGCCCGTATTCTTCAGTATGAAAGACATATCCATTGACAAAATACCCGTTATATCACTTGACTTTTCTTTCAGGGCCCAAGCTTAGTAAAGACGGTGAAATAGCAACACTACCTCTCATTTGATAAACCTTGTATATCAAATACAACAATAATCAATAAACGGATATTCTGTAATATTGACGTACAGTTACCTTGCAAAAGATAATGAGTTTGTGATAGGACTTACATGTGTTCTAAACCACGTGGCAAATTGTTCATCTTGTAATTGAAAGATTTGGGATTCAGTTAGTTGTGAGTTATTGGACAGTAAATATCGTTGATATTACCTGTAAGGTTGTTCCAAATTATATGACTTTATGATATCATAATATATAAATAGTACACTCTTGACAAAGTTTAAATAGAACATCTACTTACTTCTTAAAAGTTCTCAGCTCATCACAGTTAAATATGACATAATTGTGTGCCTGTCTAAACTCCATTTTAGACAAATATCTTCCCCTTACGGCATTTTTAGGTGTGGGTCATCTAGGATTGGAGAATATTGACAAGTTCTTACTTGAAGGCACTTCACCACCATCATCATGTCATGGAACACGGTTGATCCTCATTCTCAAATGAGGTTTGAAATAGTATGAGATAAATGTTGAGATCTCCTCAATAATGTATGCCTCACATATTGACGCCTCAACATGCATCTTGTTCTTAACCTTTTTTTAAAGATTGAACAAGTACCTGCATATTTTGAATTAAACAAAAATTATCAATTAAAAAATGAAAAAACGTTTAATTATGAATTACATAACAACTGTAATATCTAACCTCTTGAATGGATACATCCGTCTATACTGGACCGATCCTCTAACTTTTACCTCAAATGGTAAATGTACGAGTAGATGCTTCATTGAGTCAAAAAATGATGGAGAAAATATCATCTCAAGTTTGCATATTGTCTCGACGATATTCATTTCAAGCCTTTTAATGGATCAATATTCAACTTGCTAGAACATATATCTCTGAAGAAATAATTGATCTCCGTGAGTGCATCCCATATCCCCTTTGGCAATAAATCACAAAAAGCTAATGGATGAGTGTTTGCATAAACATGTGGCAGTCATGACTCTTCATTCCATATAATCTGCATTCCTTCATATTAACCAGTATTGATATGTTCGAGGCATGTCTATTGGGAAAACGCAGACTCTTAAGCCATTTGTAAACTAATAATTGTGTGTTTTTCTCTAACACGAAGCTTGCTCTTGGTTTTGCGACCCATGACCCATCACAAACCAACTCCATATTTTTACGGTTATAGAACAATTCTAAATCCAATCTAGCCTTGATGTTGTCCTTTGCCTTCCCCTTCACATCCATGACGGTGTTGAAAATGTTCTCAAACACGTTCTTTTCAATGTATATGACGTCAAGGTTATGGCAGAGAAGATTGGTCTTCCAATAAGAAAGCTCCCAAAAGATACTTTGTTTTACCCAATTATGGGTCAAACCAAAACAAGGAAACTTCTGCTTACCTGATTGGAGACCAAACACAATGTCACCGTACTCTGATACAACATCATGCAATTCTTCACCAAAAAGAATTGGGGGTACAACATCCTTTTCAACTCTACCAATAAAGAAATCCTTTCTATTTTTTCTGTACCT
>Ga0325402_1007877_pt1 | contig 10134 bp, 2 predicted proteins | sample PopdelMetagenome_22_FD_207212 | JGI IMG/M metagenome (GOLD analysis project Ga0325402, IMG submission 207212) | Populus deltoides microbial communities from Bellville, Georgia, United States - Xylem-PdKOR-R3 | ecosystem: Host-associated > Plants > Phyllosphere > Stem > Wood/Secondary xylem... | reverse complement strand
TGTTTATTCATTTGAGATGGTTGACATTTAGTATTGGTATGTTGGTTTCATATAAAATGGGTGGCAAAGTTAAGTTTAACAGTAGTTGAGGTTTTGGTAGGTGTTTGAAAGCAAACATTGATGGCATACCTTTATGGGTTTCTTTTTTTTTTTTATCTTGGTAATAATTTCCTTTTATATTATAAAATTTTACACCCTTCTTTTTTTTAGTAAGTCTTTTCTTTTCATGAGCATTCAAGATTTTCCTACCTTGATATCATGTTCAATCCTCTCATCCATAATTAGCATGTTAATAAAATATTAAGTTGTACTTCCATTAATCACTTAAAGAAAGATGGTTTTAATGAATTGGAGAATAAGCTAAACATTTTTTTTCTAGCAATAAGGAACGTATTTGGGTTGCCACTTCATGTCACCTTTTAGCATACTCTCAGATTAACTCCTCTAGACCATTTTTTAGTATTTGTAGGCTTGATTAATCTAGGGCTACATCTATATTAAACTTGTATTGTTTGACAAAGACATCCACCAATTCTCTCTGTTTTTTTTTCTTAGTATTGTCAAGTCTCATTAACCAACTTAGGGCAATACCACTCAAACTCTCATGGAAGAAATGCATCAATAGCTTCTCATCATATACTATCTTAGCCATTTTACTACATTATACCTAAAGGCAAGTCATCAGACATTAGGTGCCGATATACTTAATGAACTTGGGCACTTTAGATTTCTTTGGGATAACTATATGATGCACTAGGCATATCTCATTTGTTTTCACAGGGTTGTAGATGTTCATCCCTTTTATAGCTCTCAATATTTCCTTAATTGCAAATAACTTATTAGACTCATATTTTTTTTATCATCTTCACCTTTTACAACTCATCAGCATTCAAGTCTATGGTTGGAAGTGTTTGTGTTTAAGATGCTAATTGAGTAATATGGAAATAGACTGTGTATTAAGATTCCAACAAAGCATTGTTTGCCTTTAAGTATGGTGAGATAATGATAAAAAGACAACTTGGGTCAATGATGCTTGTTGTGTATTACCTATGGGCTATGCTTCAGTGTGAGTTTTTCCATGGCTCGACACTCCTTCCCTTAATGGAATTACGTATAAGGCTCGCTTGAGTAGACTAGTAAGCTTAACAACCTTTCTTTTGAGGCTATCAATCTTTTTTTATTGTTTTACTTCTTGTATAGTTCTCTCTTTTTATCCATTTTGTTTTTTTAAAAAGTCTAGCATTGTAGATTTTGAAGGGATGTTGCATTTTAGGGGACCTATATGGATGCAAAATATAGGATTGATCATACATGTTGGTTATTTATTTGTGTCCTAAAAGGGTTTATCTTATTGGATAGGATCTAGATTATAACGGTTTAGGTTTTACTTTTTTATTCTTAAGGATTTTTCAAGTCCCCAAATTGTCTGAATTACCAGTGGGGTAACCCAACTTCTTAACCTTATACACTCAGGTTAAGAAGATACTCTACAATACTAGGAGCATAGGGTGATTTTCAATCTTAGTGGGAGTTCAAGTAAGCACTAATGGACCTAAATCACACTCACCACCTAAATCTTTATGTCAAATGCTAAAAGGGAAGAGCTCAGATTCAGAGCTTTTATGGGTTTATAGTGAAATGTGTGAAAACTTAGATAAATAACATGTATGAATATGCAATCCGATGTGTGAAATAAATATAGTAAATAAAATTATGTAAATGAAAATAAATAGTACACATAAAATAAATGCTAAAAAACAGCAATCAATAGGAACAAATTAAAAGTAAACAAAAGCAGTTAGGCTCAACCCTATTTCTAGTGGAGTCATCATGTTGTCACACCACGACAAAATGCACAAGACTCAACGAATGTTGAAAGGGAAAAATGAAAATAATGAAGTCGGCACCTAGTAATTAAAGAAAAGTTGGAATTCGAAAATAAACATTGGTTCCATAGATTCAAGTACTAAGTTAATTATGGTTAAGAAATGTTATATACCACCCTTATTGTATCCTTTTAAATGAAAGATTATATTTATTATGTGTTTCTCTAAATTTATTATATGTTATTACATTCAGAGCTTAGTCATGATTTATTTTTAAAATGATGTTAGTCCTTAAAGTTAAGAGACTCGTTGCAAAATTTGATGTTAATCCTTAAAAGTAGAGGATTTAATCGGTTTAGGAAAATTCTGAATTAATCCATAAAAATAATAAATTTCATTATTTTAGGGAAATTATGACATTAATCCCTAAAGATAGATGATTCTATTGGTTTAGAAAACTTTGATTTTAATCACTAAAAGTAAGCAATTTCATTGGCTTAGAAAAAGTTTGATGTTATTCCAAAAAATAAGTAATTTCATAGATTTAGAAAAAAAAAAAACTAGATGTTAATTCCTAAAAATAGATGATTTGTCAGTTAGGAAATTCATAACGTTAATCCATAAAATAAAAATTTCAATGACTTTACAAAAACAAAACTTTTATTTCTTTGAAAAAAAGATTTTGATAACGAATGAGACTGTTCTAAACACTAGATTAGACTCATCTTAGATTTTTGAAAGGGTTTTAAAATGATGACTTGTAAGGACCTTTTTAATGTGAGCCAAATCTCAATAAGTTTTACAAAGTTATAAAACACAAAATAAAAATGCAATATGGTAAATATTTATTTGCTATATATATAAAAGGACATGCAAATAAAAAAATCAAAATGACATGATAATTAACAAAATTGCATGAAATATTTAATAGATGCAAAATACATTTGTTTAGAGACTTGACCGGATTTGAAACATATTTTATAAAATTATCATGAGGACAAGGATAAATACAACAAGCATAAGAGTAAACATCTAAGATAATAATTTAATTCTATGAATAAAAAATCTAAGGTTTCATATTATTCATTTATATATCATCTAAGTAAGAAAAAACACAAGTTATGTTTTTTTTTCTCATTCATAATCAAAAAAATATGCAACATTTGAATTAAAGTCTTATTCATACACCATCATCTAAAAAAAGCACATTTCAAAACTCTAGCTTTTATGATTCCAAGTTTAGGTTACAAGCAAACCTAAAAATACAATTTTTGGATTTTCTTTTATGCATTTGTTTTCTAATCAAAGTCATCACATTTATGTTGATTTTATTTTATTTTAACTTAAGATGCAAGCAAAACCCAAACTAAACACACTTAAGCCCTAAAAACTCGAACTATAAGTTCCATACTTGCATTTTCACATATTTAGCCATTATTTTTTTTTCTTTTCTTATATTTTTGTTAAAACATATAATGTCTAGATTAAACATAACTTATCCTAAAAATACCTTTTTTAACTTGTGTTCATGCACTTAAAAATCAAAAAAGCATCATTTTGCACTATTTTTCTATAAACCCTAAGGAAAAAAAAAAGAGAAGAAAGTTATGACTTACCTCAAAGGTGGTTTCAACATAGTGGGAAGGTGATATGGAGGCTCTTAGTAGCTTTCATAGTTGTTGGCTTATGGTAGAGAAGATTTTGATGGTTTTATCTCTTTAGATTAGGGTTTTTTTTCTCTTTGGTTTGAGATTTTTTTCCTTACTTTTTTCTTCCTATCTTGGCCCTTTCTCCCCATTTGAAACTCTTTGGTTTGAAATGAACCAATTTAGTAACCCCAATACCACGCTTTCCCTCTCTATCCTTTTCAGGTTTTAGATTTTTTGGTATAGTTTTTTCCTTTTTTTTCTTTCTTTTTTTCTATCTTTTCTTTCTCTCTTCACACTCTTCTACCCTCTTAACAAGTAGGTTTGAGTTTAAACCTTCCTTACCCACTATCTCCCTCTCAAATTCAAATCGTCTCTTTCTAGACCTCTCCCCTTATTTCTCATTATACCCCTCTATTTATAGACAATAAGGACTAGAACTTTATAGTAAAAAAAAAAAAATTATTTGTTGATCTTTTTAGGTCAATCTTTGTCATCCACCATTGTTGTACACTTTGTACAACATGATCAGGTTGGCTATTTTAGCACATGTTTTCTGCCATCATAGGGAGGCAATGAAGCAAGTAATTGGATGAAAATAAAGTACAAGTGAAAAAGAAGAAGAAGAAGAAAAATGGTATGTCTAATGGCATTTAATGTTTATGTGAGAAAGAAAAATGGTACTCCAAAGCACTGCAAAGGTAGAATAAAACAAGACAAAAAATGCATGTATGTGTGAGGACGAAGAAGAGGTTGTTCTCCCCTTGATAAAATGACGTTGTTTTTGGCTTCCCACCCCTTCTCCTTTTATTTTATTTTATTTTTTTGGTGAAACTCACCATGTCATCAAACCATTTTCCTTTTTTATATATTTTTTTTATTTTTCAAATCAATGCTCGCAATTGTAATTTCTTTATTTCCGGTCAAATTGGATTGATTTTCCAGAATTTCTTTCAATTAAACCCCTGATGATATTCAAAATTATCCTTTAATATTGGCTTCTTTCACACTTTAGTCTTTGGATTTTTAATTTGTGCATTTTCGGTCAAATTGACACAAAATCTCTCTTTTCCCCCCTTTAATTAAGCATCTAATTGAATTATAAAGTCTTCAAATTCCATTGCCTATTTCATTTTAGTTCTTGGTCCTCCATTTCTTTTATTTTTGGTCAAATTGATTCTAAATTTAAATTTTTCTCTTCAATTACTCCAATGATTGAATTAATAGGATACCTAAATTTTAACATATTTTTCAATTTGGTCCTTAGTCTTTTAATTCTTTTATTTTTTATCAAATTGAATACAAGTTTTAATTTTTCTTTTCAGTTAAATTACTAATTGTTGGAATTCTAAACTTGTCCATCTCTTTTATTTTGGTTGTTGGCTTGTAAATTTAGCTAATTTTTCATTTAATTTAAAATTGTTTCATCAATTAGGCTCCTAATTGAATGAATTGGGCTTCCAAACTTGCCATATTTTTTCTTTTTAATCCTTTACCTTTCAATTTCTTAAAATGAATTCTATATATTTAATTCAACTTTTAATTTTGAAATGAATTATAATTTTCTTTTTTTCCATGAAAAAATAAGATCAAGAACAAAGTCTTCAATTTTCAATTATGTTTAATTGTATTTTGTTTATCTTATTTATCAAAACCTTTTTTTTATTAATTGAAAAGTTATTGCCGCAACTATGCTCGTTTATATGTTTATTGATACTCTTGTTTCAATGTATAACAAAATTTTGTTATAACTTTCCATTTTCTATAAGAAATGATTGATTTATTAAATAGAAGATATATCATTGATGAGCATACATCCACTCTAAAACATAAAAAATTTATTATCAAAAAAGAAAAGAAAACAAAAATATAAATAATACTTATTCTTGCAACGAAAGGAACATAAGATAGATTTTGTCAAAGAAACAAGTAGTTCATGAGTTTAGGCACCAGAAAATTAATTAATAGACCCTAAAAAATGAATCTATAAAATCAAATAGATATCTTAGCTTTAAATAGTCATCAATGTTTTTATCCTAGTAATTGTTATGGCTTTACGAGACTTTAAAAGAAAGTTTATTCAATGCCCAATGTATTTTATAAATATGTCAAAAATCCATATTTTGACACCTTTTGAGGTTATTTTATGATTCAACCTGCAGACAAAAACCCTTTTTAAAAAAAAATCCTCCAACATTCATTTTATTTTCTTTTTATATTTGGAAATTAATTATGTTTGAAAGGATTTTAACTTTATATTCTACCCTAATTTACCTATGTGAGCATATGTTGTATTTACTTTTTAGTGTTGTAGATTTGAAGTTGACACTGGACTGTATTTACTCTTTACTAACTAGAAAACGTCAAGGGAAAAAAATGGTACTTAAAAACCAGATTTATATTGCATGTGTTGAAAGCATCTTAAGCATGCTCATAAACAAACAAGGATATTGTTACCATTTATCATCGTCAAACCCTTACCTAAAGAATCTATAGTTTGTTTGTGTATCCTTTGTTGTTGATAGGTTGAGTTGTACCAAAACTCGGTGATTTTAGGACTTAAAAAACTTATAAATAGTATGCTTTTATACAAGAATTTATTGTTGCTTTGTAGCTTAATTAGCAACCATGAGTTTGGTGAAATCTCTATAGTGTGAGGCATCATTATCACCAAACAACTTTTTTTTTTTTTATGAAGGCAAATATATTAAAGAAAAAGTTGGTCATCAAGAAGATGGAAACCAGTAAAACACAGGGAAGGAAACAACAAAACAACAGAAAACACAAGGAATAAACACCCAAAACTTACAAAAGGAATCAACTCCTTATCTCCCAACCAAGAATACACTTATGATTTCTCCAAAGATCCATACCAGTGTGAATGAAGGAGCTACATAAGGATTGAATACAACTTACAACCTGATAAAAAATGAGATGGCGCACATAATTTCAATCATGAGTATGAAATAACATATTCCACCCCAAACTTTACTTTTAAAGTCATGTTGATTACCTTTTGCAAGACCACACCAATGGAGCATAAGATCATCTAAAGAGTGGGGTATACACCAAGCCAAATCCAGTCAATTCATAAAGCTACTCCACAACAACCAAGAATCTTGGCAATGCAAAAACAAATGAGTGATAGACTAAGACAAAAAATAGGGCAAAGATCTTTATGTTAAAGAATAACTTTCCTTCTAACAAGGAAAGCCCTTATAGGTAACCCATCATTCAAGGCCAACCATTCTAACAACACCTGTTTTGGAATATAGGAGTTGTGCCAAATATCAATTAGGAAAAAGAATTTTATCCAAGATGAGGGAGTAACCTTTAACTGAGAATAACCTCTTAATATCTATAGCCGAAACAAGTTGATTATCCTTGCTTTTGCTGACAGTATTATTGTGCAAAATGCATAATAACTCATTTTAGTGCTCGGATTCCTCCTGCCTTAAAGGCCTACTCTAAATGAATTTCCATCTCCATATGTCTGCATTTCAGCAACCTATATCAACAACAAATCCATGCTTGAAGTTGCTAATTTTATACAGCTTAGGAACAATAGAAGATGGCGGCATGCCAATCCAAGTGTCCTTTTAAAATATGATATTGAAGCCATTGCCAAGCCTTATATGACATGAATATTTCCATCTCCATATGTCAACATGTTTTGAAATATAGGAGTTGTGCCAAATATCAATTAGGAAAAAGAATTTTATCCAAGATGAGGGAGTAACTTTTAACTGAGAATAACCTTTTAATATCTAGAGCCCAAATAAGTTGATTATCCTTGCTTTTGTTGACAATATTATTGTGCAAAATGCATAATAACTCATTTTAGTGCTCGGATTCCTCCTGCTTTAAAGGCATACTCTAAATGAATTTCCATCTCCATATGTCTGCATCTCAACAACCTATATCAACAACAAATCCATGCTTGAAGTTGCTAATTTTGTACAACTTAGGAACGATAGAAGATGGCGACATGCCAATCCAAGTGTCATCTTAAAATATGATATTGAAGTCATTGCCAAGCCTCATATGACATGAAATCTCAGTGCAACAACAGTCAAGTTTGAGGAGTTAGTGGTCAAGACAATACTTGACCAAATTAAGGCCAACTTTTTTTTTTAATGTAAGGATACCATTAGTGAATTGGGGTTTATACTTATCCACAATAAAGTTTTTCCAATCAGTATCATTTCTTGGTCCTAATCTTCAAATTCATTTAAACAACAAACTAGTATTTTTCGCAATGATTGAACTCACTCCTAACTCTCCTCTATACTTCTCCTTGATAACCAAGTTTCATATAAGACGATGCATACGCCTTTTATTTGTCACTCAAGACCAGAGGAATTTGGCTTATAGCAAAATTATTTGCTTCGCAACCATTTTAGAAAAATAAAAAATTGACAAGTAGATTAGAGGCAAAGAGTATAAAACACTTTTAATCAAGCACACTCTTCCCGTAAGAGATATCATCTTACCCTTCCAGGATTGTACTCGACTTCTAATTGTTGATAGTATAGGTTTCCATATGGAGATCCATTTAGGATTAAAGCCCAAAGGAAGACCTAATTATTTTATAGGTAAGGACTCATCTTTGCATCTTGGGAAGTTTAAAATTGTAGCAGCATAGTCCACATCAACATTAATTCTTGTTAGGCAATTATTGTGGAAGTTGACTCGCAAACCCAAGCACTTACTAAACCAATGTAAAACTCTCTTCACATTCATTAAGCATTGCAAGTTGTTTGGGATGAACAACAGGGTATCATCCATAAATTATAAGTTTTAAATACATGTACAGTCAAGCAATTCAATATCAGAAATAAACTTAGTTGATAAACTTCTATTGAGCAGGATTGATAGGCCTTCAACAACTATGTTAAAGAGAAGGGGATATGGGATCTCCATATCATATACCATAAGAAGCCCTAAACTTAGGACACAAAGAACCATTAACAAAGAATGGAATCTAAACTATAGAGATACAAGCCTTTATCTATTCACGCCAAGATGAACCAAAGCTCATGTACCCCAAAATACTATCCAGGAAATCCTACGACACAGAGTGAAAATCTTTGTGAAAGTCAAGCTTAAAGATAAAACTCTACACTCCTTTGGACTTCATTGAATCCATTACCTCATTAGCACATATAATGGTATCCATGATGTTCTTGCCTTTAAATTAATTTATTTCAACCTCAATTTTTTTTTCAATTTCTTTTTTGGTTATTGTTAACGATTGTTTTCTGCTTATTTACATAAATTGTTATCCATTTGTTTAATTAGATGCTTGCATAGGTTTTTTGATTTACATTTTAAATTTTTTTAATGTAAAAAAATACATTAAAGCAGCATGTATACCCGATTTATTTTGAAAAAAAAAAGAAATTATAACCTAGGACGAAGCGTGAATTAAATAGCTAGTTTATCCATAAAAGTCATCAAGACTTTACCCATGCAGCATGATCACTAATAGAAAACCGGAGAAAACCAACGGAATTACCGACAAAATTTTTTCGTCGGTAATAATTACCGACGAACATAATTTCGTCTCAAAATCTGTCGATATATACCGACGGCCTCCATCCATCGGCAAAACGGTCGGTATATACCGACCGTTTCGCCGACGGGGTATACAGTTTGTCTGGAAATATGCAACGGCTTGGTGACGTCAGACGATTTTACCGATGGAATTACCGAGGGATTCAAACTAAGATAGTCGTACAGTGACGTGGCACTTTCACTGACGGAAGCACCGATGGAATCACCGACAGAAGTAATCCGTCGGTGATTCCATCGAAAAAAACCATTATATACCCACCCATCTGCCGACACTCTCTTCCTCTATTTCTCCTTCTTCTTCTTTCCCATCCCACCTCTCCCCTCCCAAACTACAGCCAACCTCCCTCCCATCCCAACTCTCCACTATTCTCAACACGAGCACTCAAGTTAATTTCTTATATCTTGTACGTGGTCACAATATCCGTTTCTTGTAGATTTAGTCATTTTTTTGTAAGTAAATCTATCCTTTTTAGTTTTAATATTTAATTGTGAATTTTATTGTTATAGTATATGTATCTTGTTAATGTTTGTACTTGTTTAATTGTTATTTTTCAAAGAAACTTGTAGTATGAATGTATAATTTTGTAGTTGTTATAGTTTGTTTTAGATTTTGTCAAATTAGATTTCTTTGTAAATTGTTGAAATTTTGTTTGAATTACATCGAATTAAATGTGTCATTGTGATGAAATAAATAATTAATAGCTTGTTTAACGAGTCTTGTTTAATTGTTATCAATTCTATTTTGAAGTTGTGATTTCTGTAAATTTATATATGTATAAATTTGTATGTATGAACGTTGATAGTTGATAATTGATAATGAATATTTAACATAAGTGTTGTTTTAGTTTGTTGGATAATGTCGGGGAAAACCAATATTTTTGTTATGTTTTATAGAGGTTCAATAGAAGTCATGGATGATCGTTCATGGATGTATCGGGACTCACCCCAAGGATTGCGAAGGATGGATTATTGTAACGGTGTCCAGGGTTTTATTAATTTCGCAACATCTATTGCGAGGAATTTTACTGATGGCGGTATTAGGTGTCCATACAGGAAGTGTAAAAATTTAAAGTTTTTGCATCAAG
>Ga0325402_1007876_pt1 | contig 10135 bp, 7 predicted proteins | sample PopdelMetagenome_22_FD_207212 | JGI IMG/M metagenome (GOLD analysis project Ga0325402, IMG submission 207212) | Populus deltoides microbial communities from Bellville, Georgia, United States - Xylem-PdKOR-R3 | ecosystem: Host-associated > Plants > Phyllosphere > Stem > Wood/Secondary xylem... | reverse complement strand
TTTTTTTATTTTTTTAATTTTATCCTTATTTTTATTTAATTTTATCATTTTATAACCTAATTCCATGAAATAAAACGTAAAACACAGAAAATTCATGGTTAATTTAAAAGTTTTAAAAGTTTTTTTTTATCAAAATTTCCTTTTTTTTTTTCTAGTTTTTAGATTTGAAAAAGAAAAGAAAAACTCCTTGAAAAACAACAAAGAAGAGAGAGAGAGAGTAGGTTTGCCATATTTTAACAGATTCCTCTTCACAAGAAAAAGAAAAGGTGATTTTCCTCTCAAAACATGGTGGAAAAAACAATTGCAACAGGCAACTGGGTAAAATCTCCTTCTGCTTTATCGTGAGCAATTCCTGATTTAAATTTGAAACATAACACCGCAGCCTAATGCTAATGAATTGGATTACTAGATAGAGATCTCCTTTTCTTTGACAAACAAAAATCCGAGCATTAAACCTCCGCTGTAAAAGTGACATTCAATAATATGGCTTTGGCAAAGACAGGCAACTTGCATTCCACCATTAAAATTTCTATCCGATACGAGTCCTACTTGAGAGTTGTTAAGAGTAACTAAGTGCCTGGTTTCAATATTTTATCGGCCCCCTTTCCATTTGCTGCTTAGTATACATTTTACAAATACAAAAGAATTTCAAGCATGGAAGGCAACAACACAACAGAAGTCCGAGCAACGAGTGCTGCTGCCATGCACAAATATAAAGCTTTGGGGGAATTTGCATTGCCCGAGGAGATCATGTGCATTTTGTGAAAGGAACATCCTGAATAAAACCTTCAGTGTCTATTATTTCTGCTCACAAGATAACACTTCTCTATAGTTACATGAAAGCTTATGGCGAACTATTTTTAACTAAAAGGGGTCTAAAATCGAGGGTGTTTCTAAACTGTGACTGTAATAGTTAGTAGCTACACAAACCCCACGGTAGAAGAAGTCCACTGGAGTCCAAACTGGCATCATGGGTTATCAGCAATTTGTACAACTGAAATCTAGTAGATACAAAGCTACAAGAACCCCGTTTGTTTTTCATGTACATTTTTTCTAGTGCTCCCAGCAATCTTGGTCGAGCTAAGACTTGGCAGAACCTGTGCTTGCATCTCCGCGAGCTCTCTCACTTTTAACAAAATTGGAGCAGGAATGGGCATTGCACCAGTACTTTTCCGGGAATTCATCTATATTGTTAACCACAGAAAACCAAAAGCATTAAAGTCCATGCAAACACAATAATAACACCATTTTATTTTTTTCAAAGATGAAATCAATAATCACGATACTCAAGAGGACGTGGAGCGCAAATCAACATTAAGCAACAAGTCCTGCATTGAGGGGGGTTAGGAGCGATTTCTTACTCCGTTATCTTGAGGCGCCAAGCTGGCTTTCAGCAGATTCCTCCACTTGTCCTGGACATTAAATCCTTTCAGTAAAAAAATATACAGAACTGCATCTAAAGAAAACACTTGTGAAATTGAAAGGGTACCAAGAACTCTTGGGGGAGATGTATTTGTATGGAAATACAAAAACATGGACCAAAGAACCAGGAGATACCTTGAGATCAACAGAGGTGCGGTATGAATAGGATGCAAATGCAAGTCGTTTGATCTCAGACCACCTTCCAGCTCCATACCTAGAGACACCCTCAACCAGCTTCATCACCTCAGAGAGAGTCCAAGCTCGATGATGTTTCCTTCTAATTCCACCTTTAGGTGTAGGAACAGTAACTACATTGTCATCTGAATCCCTAGATGAATTAATGCATTTCAGCTCTGTGTTATGTCCCAAGCCAATCGCACTCATCACTGAGAACTGCTTATCTTTCTCTGGCACACCTATAAACTGGGTAATAAAACAGGTACCAATCAGCAATATAACTACCATGGAATTGGTCCACAAACATAAAAGTTATGGCATTATCTTTCTCTTATGATATAGCAAACCAACATGCATTTCAGTTGTCTAGTATGAATGCAAAACACTAGAACCAAAGCATAGTGACAAACAAGCAATCCAGCAGCATGTCACTCATTTGACTGACAGCGTTCATCTATCCAAAATATTGACATAGCACATGAAAATTGCATTCCAAGCTAATTCTGTTCCAATCCAGTTTGTAGAACTAGAAATTTATTACCGCAACAAGATCCACGCCTTTTTCATACTCGCTCACCTCTTTAAGTCTAGAAGGCAGTGGCAGGCATCTCCCTATTGACACAACCAATAGGTCTTAAAGAGTATTATAAAGCTCCTTCATCCCTCTCTCATTATATATCACCAATGGATACCACTCATACCTCATGTTTCCTTAATTATTACAATATTATTTAAATTTGCATGACAAATTTTAATTGTTCTTACCTGATGATGAACATGTTCAGGGGTAGAGCTGGCTTTCAAGACCCTGCTTTCCTTCCCATCATCTGGTGGAAAACTATGATCACCAAGGGCTTTCTTTACCAACGTAGCTTCCATGCCCATGCCACTTGGATTGAATTTCTACAGAATGCCATTCACGTTAAACCATGGTTGCATTCATGTTGAAATACAAACAAACAAATAAAATTAGTTGAAATAAAGATGATAGCAGATTGACAAGCAACAATGATATTAACCCAAAAACATGCAAGCACTTGTGTACGTGCACAGAGATTCACATTGCTTAAGAGATGGTTAAGGCAAGAAAAAAATAACGGTTATAGTTCTGACACCATGCTAGAAACCAATCCCTCTCTCATTATATAACTCACCAATGGATACCACTCATACCTCATGTTTCCTTAATTATTACAATATTACTTGAATTTGCATGACAGGTTTTAATTTTCCTTACCTGATGATGAACATGTTCAGGGGTAGAGCTGGCTTTCAAGACTCTGCTCTCCTTCCCATCATCTGGTGGAAAACTATGATCACCAAGGGCTTTCTTTACCGTAGCTTCCATGCCCATGCCACTTGGATTGAATTTCTACAGAAAGCCATTCACATTAAACCACGGTTGCATTCATGATGAAAAAAAAATAATAAATAAAATTAGTTGAAATAAAGGTGATAGCAGATTGACAAGCAAGATGATATTAACCCAAAAACATGCAAGCTCTTGTGTATGTGCACAGAGATTCACATTGCTTCACAGATGGTAAAGGCAAGAAAAAAATAACAGTTATAGTTCTGACAGCATGCTAGAAACCATTCCCATTCCCAGGCACTTGCTCAACGTAGATGCTGTCACCATCAGTCAAATTGAAAATACTTAGCTAAATCAAAATTTGATTTTGACACCCCAATCGAACATATGAAAGAAAAGGAAGGGGAAGCAATTGCAACTCCAACTCCACAAATATAAGCTTTAAGTTCAGAGAAACTTCAAATAAAAAGCAGCAAGTAGTTCTAGCAGGAACCAAAGAAAATCAAGAACCATCATCTCATGAAGACAGTATACACAACAATAAACAAGTTAAAAAACATTATCTAATCACATGCATATTATACATACCAAAAGAGCCATGAAATTTTTCCTTGGACGGCTTCTTCGAACCCGAGAAACACATGGAACCTGAATCCCGTATCCTCCAAGAGAATCCAGCCTTGTAACAAAAGTTCTCCCAACTAAAGGGACATTTCTAACCAGCCTAACATGAGATTTTAGGGGTATCAGTCCATGTCCAGAATTTTTAGCCAAATTCATTAATCTTCCATTAGACTCTTTGGACTCCACTTCTGAAAGTTCTTCGATATATCGCTTTGTGGGCCTCCGAGCTCTTTTAGCAGCTCTCTGTTCTGTTTGATGATCATCACTTCCAGAATTGTCATCTAAGTTGGGATTTTCCAGTCTTTTTTCAGGTACAACTTGATGATAATCCAATTGGCTAACAAGGCTAGTTGGTAAGTCTTTCTGATTGCCAATTGGTAGGTCCTCAGCATAGGAACCATCCATACAATTAGAGATTTCTCCATTCCCTTTCTTAACCAATTTGTTATCTTTAATTATAAAAGAAGTCACTGAAACATCACAAGAATTGGTCAATCCCATGGAAATCCTTCTCTTAAGCCATTGTTTATCCTTGACAGTAGTTTCTCGCCCAAATGTTGCTTTAAAAGTTTCATGGAGTTCTTTTATTGATAGATTGTCCAGGCATATTTCCCCCTTCAACTTGGAAAAATCAGGTTTTGTAGTAACAACAGACAAAGTTGACCCACCAGCAACCAGTTTATCTGAAGAATGAGAGCACTCCCCAAAACTCCCAGATTGATTAAAATGGCTTTCACTCAAACTTGGTGCCAGAGAAGGGACGGTTTCCTGCAAGGGAATTTCACATTGGAGCTTCGCATCAATATGGAGCAATTTATCATGCTGATCACAACACTGGCTGTCTACAATCAAATAAGCAGAAGAACAATAAGGAGATCCGCATGCTAAGCGGAGCCTCTGTTCCTCTTTCACCTTTTGCAACATCTCCTTGATGTACTAGAAGAGATTTTGAAGGCTGAGACGGTCCAAGACATCAATGGTTCAAATTAATGTCAAGAAAATTGTACAAGCAGAAAACAGCCAGAAAAGGAAAAGAAGAAATAAAAAAATAAAGAACAGGATGGAAGCCAACTGCTGGAAGAGTTTACACAAATGGATACCTGACAATATCACTGGCTTGCCTAAAAGTATGTAGTGTATTCTAAACTCCCAGGCCCACTGCAGACTTTCTCACCCAGGCTATATATCAGAGAGTGCATTTTACTATTTAAGTAGATCCTTGTGGTTTACACCTTTGATCACAGACCTATAAATCTAACACAAATACAAGGGTTGTCACAGGTTGATTTTGAGTTAACCTAGAACCATTTGACAAGAATTGAACAGTAAAGACAACACTGAAGTCTTACAGCCTACATAACTAGAATGGTGACCTCAACTTAAAAACCATGTGTCCCCTATGACATGTAAACAGACGAAAAGATGATTGGGAAAAACCTTAGGAAAAGAAAGCCTTAAATTTTTGCACAAATGATCTCCGGAGAACTAAAAGTTTCCTCCTCCTACATTAGCAATAATGATATTTCTTCAAAAGTGGAATACAAGAATGATGACTTGACTAATTTCAACAATTGAGACTCTACATTACAAAATATTACAGCATGGTGCCACCAATTATCAGGTACCTGAGAGAAATAGATTCAGTACCGAAGCGGTAGCATTTGGTGAAGTGGAAGTGCTAACATCTAAAATAAAAAGAAGCGGACATACCTCAAGCCTTGCATTCAACTTATCTGGATCAGCTTCTTTGTTCCTAGATTGCAACAAACCTGGCATATATTGTTCATTCAGATATGCAGAGGAGGAGGAGGAGGAGGAGAAACAGGCAGAAAGTAAAATAAAACAGAACCTAAATTTAAGGTAGAAAAAATTATTTGATCAGCCAAGATGACGACACAGAACAAACTGAAAGGCACACCAGATCTTGAATCTTGAATGAATTTGAAGAGGCCATACAACAATGTACTCTATTAGAGAACAAAATTAAGCTCGAATAGTTCTTTTCCTGTAGATAATAAAACTAATAGTTGATTTTGAAGATTTGATGATTCTAGAAGGAAGGTTTATGGTTAAAGAGAGTTAGGATGGTTAGCTCAGATTATTTGGACAGATAAAGATGACACAACCCAGAAGAGAAAACCAAAGAAGGAAAAAGGATTTTGACAAATGAAGGATTTGAAAACAGAGACACCCAAAAACATTCGCCCATGTATGACATAGTATGCATGAACTCTGGTGAATCTATATACAAAACTCTGTTTGACCTTAAATCTGGAACTGGAAATATAATATCAACTATAAAGTAGCACCAGTAACAAAAACAAAACCTTCCAGGCTTTCTACTTGGGCTATCCCAGAGGAAGATCCTTCATTGGAAATGCACCCTACAGTCTGCCCAGGGTCTGCAACGATATGCATTTCACATTTGTCATCTATAAGCAGACTCTCTACCTCCATTAATTCATCATCTGTTGCAGGTACTATTCTCCCATCTCCTTCCAACTGCAAATTTGATAGGGACATCAACCATCAAAAGTTCATAATAATAACGTCAATGAAGAAAGCAACTTGAGATACAAATAATGAAAAAAGAAATTTGAGGCCAACACATATTTGGTCAGACAGAGGTCTGACTTCCAGGAATAAAAGTTAATGCATATCGCTTCTAGTTAAATTCATTACTGATTACTAAAGGAAGAAATCACAATATCCTCCTAAATGATTTAGCAGATGAGTTACCATGATCGGAGATCAATAAAACTCATTAACTCCTTGATACAATAACCACAGTTTCAAATTAACATCAACATAATGAAAAGACAGAACAAGGTTGACAATAAGCTGGGAAGGTAACATCAATTTAGCAAACCATTCAGAACATAACAAGAGTTTAAATCTGCAACATAAAATATGAGCAGTAGGGTTGACAGTTCAAAAGAAAAGGCTAAGAGAACTTGAAAGATATGAGCATGCCCTTGTTATGTTTCTTGTCTTCACACTAGCAATGTGGAAAATTCAGAAAGTATTAGCTCATCTTTCTAGAGTAAACAACTTTCACAAATATAGAGTTCAACCATAGTCTGATAGACAGCATGGATGTGGGATATGGAGAGGGATCCTAACACCGTGATGCATTACAAGTGTATGAGCAGACAGGTAGAGAGTGAGTGGGGAACAGATTCGTATAAGGTTCAGATTTTAAAAAATTTAACCACATGCAACTTGGACATTTCCCAACATAATAAACCTAAAACCTACTAGCAGAAACAATGAAATCACACATACAAAGATAAAGCACCAGTGTGGTAATCAATTTTGTTATCTTTTTCCAATAAAATAACCAAAGTTCCTAAAAAGAAACAACCTACCAGATAAATTGTCAGTTATGTTTCAGCAGTTACAAATTTACATAATAAGATATTCCAGATGATGGCCCCATGTTTTTTACTTGAATTTCAAGAATTTCAAATAATTGTAAACTGAAGACCACCCTGGTCACATCGCTCGCACTGTTTACTGATATTCCCAGTGACAATAATAACATTTATCTCAGATGAGGAGGAAAGTCAAATAAAGCAAGTGGACACTGACCATCCACAGAGATGTAAGGGAGGAAAGATAGAGAAGAAAAGAAAAGTGAACATCTGAACAAACTACAAAGGAGAAGATACAGAAATTTCAAATTCCATGTCTTTCCTTCAGTTCTGAGAATGCAAAGACTAAATGCCAGATTGAGAGGCACCAAGCAAAACAACATAAATAAATAGATATGTGATGTAAATGAAATTGACTAAAGAAAGATCCATTGATAATTATTAGCAACTGGACACCAAATCGCTTAAAGAATTTCTGGTTTACTTCTTCAAAAGCATGCTACACTTTCCAACCAACAGTCTAGGAACTTGAGCCAATGCCCAATGCAGTTCGATTCTACCAGTGTGATCTTGACTGTTCAGGTAAACATGTGGGAGAGGCAGCTGGATAGGGACCCCCAGAAGTAGCTTAGATAAGGTAGCCGGCCATAACTACTAAACTAGCCAACAAGCCAAAGAATGATTAATCATCAACTTGGAACTTCTACATGCTTAAGGAAATTGGAATTTACACAAGCAGGGTACAACCTTGGTGGTAGGCATCTTGCACAGACAAAGTCATCAAGAAGGTCATCACTATAATATGTTCAAGAGTTACATTTACTTCCCAATATTGTGTGGTCAGAATTCTTACGAAGGACATTCAAGAATATACTGGGATGGTTATAAATTTCGGCTAACTAATGACCAAGTGATCCAAATAACACCAGGGTTTCAAATTCCTGAGTTTACATGGAACAAATTCTTTGACTCCTAAAGATCAATAACACTATAGATTTTGATATTTGCGTCATCTAATAGAAAATGAACTCACCCCACATAACATAGATGAAAAGGTAGTTCTATCAATTTGAACTAACCCAACACAGCACAGATGAAAAGGTAGATCTATCAATTTTTCACTGTTCGCTACTAGTTTGAATCAGAATTACTAACATAAGCAACCTCATTCCATGTTTATGCCCAAAACAAGTCCAATTTCCATATTTGCCCGCTTAAATTTTACCATAACATTGAAGCCTTGTCAATAGTCTTCACTTGACAGCTATAAAAAGAAAACCTAATAGCTAAAAAGTATCGAATACATAACCATAAGTCTATTATACAACTGAAACAAGAACCCTGTATAGATATATTCAAGAAATTTACCCGAACAAGCTTGTATACAACTGGGTCGGAAATCTGCTTGGGCGAAGACAAGGAAGAAGTACTGTTACGAATCCCACACTCCTTGAGCTTAGCTTCATCATTCCCCTCAACTTCAACCACTGTTTCCATGGAAAATCCAGCACATGCAACTCAAATACACAAACTGAAAACTCCAGACAATAAACAAAAAACACACAACAAATAGTTAACTCTTTACCTCTAAAAAATCTAAACTTTATCCATCACAAAGAACTGAAACATAAAAACTACACTAAATCAGGTTTCTAAAGAAGATTGCATCAAAATCCAAATAATCCCTAATTTCCACACATGTTTAATCAAAACTAATTTACTTCACGGCTTAGCAACTGTAATTTTCCTAGTTCAGAATTTTACATGAAAAACTTCGCACTTTGCAGCTTAATCAAGTGTAGACAAAGATAATTTCAGAAAAAAGAAACTGATTTTTTTTAGTTAGTGCAAGAAAATTCAATTGCAATGTGCAAATTTAGGATTTCTAAGCTCTATTGAAAATCATTGAAAATGATGGTTAAAATCAAGCGTAATTTGTGAAACAAATTTGCATCTTTTGAGGCTCAGGTAACATCATATAAAATTAACAAAAAAAAATATGAAAAGGAAAAGGAGAGAGCGAGTTGGAAACTCACCATAGGAAGGAAAAAGAAGCTAGAGGCCGAGTTGACTCAGTTACGTGCCACTGAGTTGATGTGAAAACCAGTTTTGAGTGAAATTTGAGTGGAGAGAGTCTGAGATGGTTTGGGCTTTCTGTTATGGCTCGCTTTTCCAGTACGCTGTGTTCACTGATACGTTTCTGGATCCCAAACTTCCTGTCTATTGGAATTTATACAGGCTTGGAATCCGAAAGATTGTTCATATAAAATACTTATGGGGTTTGTTTGCTTTTTTTCTCTTTCTTTTTTTTTTCCTTCATTTTTATGGGGTTTGTTTTGAGTAAAATAATTAGAAGAAATTTTCTATTTTTTTCCAGAAATACTGTTTATATAAAATATTTTATAATTAATTTATAATTTGATTTATTTAATGAAAAATATCTCAATTTAATAAATTTTTATTTCAATTGGCATCACTCCACTGCTTTATTATCACTATTATTACCTACACCATGTCATCTTATAATTATTATTTCATCTTCATCACTTTTAATATTATTATCATTATTTCTTACTTTACCAACAATATTTTTACAGCACTATTGTGATATCCCATATTAAAAATGAGTATTTTATTAGTAATGTTAGTTGCTAATATTTAGAATCATGTATCGTTGTCAAAAATAAATCCATGAGAACAATAAAGCTCAAAACAGACAATATCTGACATGTTGGCCGAGATATTACAACTCTTAATTTATCTTTAAATCTTTTATTATCATTATTGTTATTATTATTATTATTACCACCACCTTATCATTATTATTATCTCATAATATTATTCTATAATTATTTTATATTTCACACCATTAATTATATGCACGATTTTTTTTCCATTAATTATAAGATTGTTATTCATTAATTATATAATAGGAGGATCTCCAACCCCGTCAATTATCTTATGAATATATTTTCCAAATAATTTCAATTAAGAGCATCATTAATTATGCCTTTTTGTATAATAGAAATGCTTCCACAAACACCTTCATAATAGGGCACAATAAAACTTTACATGATAAAATATAAATAGCTTCATGAGAGAATTATCATATGACACAATAACATATTTTATTCCCCCATTAACAAGGTAATGTCATCATTTGATATTTTATTATTTTCAAAAAATATTTCTTGTGTGCTCACGAATAATACAGCATATTTCTCAT
>Ga0325402_1007874_pt1 | contig 10135 bp, 7 predicted proteins | sample PopdelMetagenome_22_FD_207212 | JGI IMG/M metagenome (GOLD analysis project Ga0325402, IMG submission 207212) | Populus deltoides microbial communities from Bellville, Georgia, United States - Xylem-PdKOR-R3 | ecosystem: Host-associated > Plants > Phyllosphere > Stem > Wood/Secondary xylem... | reverse complement strand
CCATGACATTGTAGCAATGATAAACCTCCATGCTCTCTCAAATCTCTTTGATTGCATTCATCCAGGGTAAAGTGACATCTACATCAAGTACTGTAACCATAACCTGATGCCAGGAATCTGAACATTTCCCAGGGAAGATTTTGCGATTCTCCAGATCAGGCAGGTCATTCAGAATATTCATCGGTGATCAGCTTCGGGTTCTGTCAGTTTTTAGCTTCAAGAAGAATTGAAGAGTGTGGAGCCACATTATAGGTGCTTCCAATGCCTGGGAGACCTTGAGGAACGAAGTCATCCGGAGATTCAAAATTGGTGTCTACCTGGCATTTGAACAACGAATTTGTACATATGATTCAGATGGAACTGATTGATATGCTACAATTTTGAAAAATACAACTGCAAAGTATAATCAACATGATGTGACTGATTTTCGCAGCCTGCTTTTCACCGTTACATAACTTCGTGTTATAACTTCATGTCTAACACCGTCAACGTCAATTGAGCAAGGGAAATATCAGCTTCCAGAAAAGTGAAGCAATAATACATCTCTTGTAAGAAGCCATGGTTCAAAGAGTGGGAAAGAGTGCAGTATAGGAGTCATACTCGTGTGTCGTACTTATTCTCACAATATGAATCTTATAAATGACTACAAAAAACAAAGGCAGGAAAGTAAACTGGCTGCCTTGGGAAATTAATAGCAAAAGTCGAGGGATCTTTATATAAATCCAATCTCGAGAACAATCCTCCTGTTGGATGCCAACAGAATAATTCTCAACTTTGTCAAGTTTTTTTCCATGAGATTCCAAACGTCAGATCTCATGCCAAAAATCAGTTGGGTTTCGGAGATCTAAGCCTATTATAAAATTGCTTTAGCACCATTGAAATGTGCAGTTTGAGTGCTCCAGCAGACGAATAGCATGCACAGATACAGTTGCACCAAAAAGGCAAAAGAGTTGCAAAGGATGTAGTTAAACAGCGACATAGCAGCAAGAACATTGGCATGTGTCAGAAACAGAAGAGACACTAACCACACGAAGCCAGCGCCGCTTGGGTGGTGGTGGGGGTATTGAAACTTTAACAAAATAGTCATGAGCATTGAAAGCCAAATAGATATCTCCTCCGTTTTTGTCATGAAGCCTGCGTATCAAGCATTTTGATGATGCAAAGCAAGGTACTACAACAAAAAACAGTAGATGCAAGATGAACAATTCAGTTGGCAGACAAGTAAAATTTCTTACGTAAATGCAAGAAATTTGCTTTCGTGATTCTCCCAGTTGTTCTCATGCCACGTCACATCATTCTGCATAACATGCACAGAAAAGTGTGTTTGAGAGCTCTTTCATAGGTGTTAATTTGTTAAAATATATCGTAATTTCAAAATAAATGCATGTCTATTAAGTCGCAGGTGAAAAGCAAATTACTTCACTGAGAAATTTGTCATGAGTAAATACTCCATGTGTCTGTCGAAACTTTATGACCTCTGAGAAGAACCTAAAGTGACTACTCTTTTCTGCATCCAACTGCCTTAACAAAGGATTTTCACTCAGACATTTACTGGATTGAAGCTGTCAAAGGGCAAGAATTGTATACAAAAACTTACGAGCCCCCACTGGAAATTGTTAATAGAGGTGTCATGCCCATAACTGTTGTTATTTCCATAGCGAGTGTGTCCATATTCGTCCCCCATAAGCATCATTGGTGTTCCCTGGTGCATAATCATACTTTAAAACGAACTCCTGATATCTTAACTTCTCAAGTAGTGATGGATAAGCTACGAATGCTAATAATTATTCATTGGGAAAAAGACAAAGAGGAGGAAATAAAAAGACATAAAAACCTTGCAGAAAAGCACAGAGAATATGTAAGATGCATAGAAACCTAGTAGAAAAGCAGGACACATGAAATCACATGTGAATTGGAAACCATTTATCCAACTGAAAAAAGTTTCCAAGGTATTTTTTGTATGCCTGTTCTCTACAGGGTAAGGAATAAGGTGCCACCAGCGTGACACACGAACATACTGTACCTGAGATATCATTAATGCTAAATGGAAGTTTTTCATTTGCCTGAAGCGCAAAGCTTTAATATTATGATCATCAGTTTCTCCTGCCCAATATATAAAGATAAATTAATACCTAAAGAAAGGAAATAAATACATCTGAAATAGATTCTCTTCCAGCAAATGAACCAAAAAAATGAAAGAATATATTGGACTCTTGAGATTTCACACAGTTAATCTCAAGATCAACGACACATCCAAATTGGAGGCTAAAATAAATGCATCAATTATATAGTGAAGCAACTTGACAAAGCCAAAAAAATCCAATAAGTTTCCATGAATAAAAACAGCATATTAGACCCTGCCCCCACTTTCCCTTTACTTTAGCATGCATACAAGGTAATGACTATGATTTACCATCTACATAAATACTATTTGATTGCTACAAGATTTAACACTCCAAAGCTAGAAATGATTCAAGGAAAAATCCTGACACAAGCTGATTTTCAACTCTACCTTCAAATCCACAATTCCAGCTAAAATTGTCATTGCATCCATCATTCCCACCTTCTCCATTAGCATCATTGTGCTACAAAACCGATGAAAATGAGAAAAAAACTGGACATTGAATGATTCACTTAATCAAATTGATGCTTCACTTACCTTGAAATTGTATGAAACAAGATCACGCAGCGTGAATCCATCATGTGCAATAACAAAATTAACACTATGACAAGGCTTGCGCTTGTTAGCCTGCAGCATAAATAAAAATACGAGTTGCTGTTAACATGAGGCAATCTTAAATATGCAATGATACACTATTCTAGGTAAAATAATATAAATGCATGAAAGTTGCAGATATTGCAACGATCATTATCTTTATGACATTAAAATGCTTACTCTGTAAAGGTCAGCAGATCCAGCAACCCGGGTGGCGAAACTTCCTTTCATACCAGAATCACCCTATAATATGCAAAAATTATAAAGGAAGACGAACTGACAAACAGAAATGTTCACAAGTAAACTACAAGAACATTTTGTTTCTCCCATTAAGAAACATAATCGTGTTGCATGGAAGACAGCAGCACACTACATCGTCATCTAACAGAAGCATAAAGGAAGAGTAAACCGCATTCATGCAGTGATAAAAGAACAGGAAGTTAAAAAGAAAAATGAAGGCTAAAGAAGAGGTAAAAGTTTCATGAATTTGGATGCCAAGATAATTCTTTTAAAAGGATAAACAAAAAAATGACAAAATTCAGTAGAAGAGACAAAACTACAAGAATGTGATTGCAAGTATTGAAGTTTTAGAACATTGGTGTTATAAAATAGTTTCATGCAATACCTAGTAATTCCTAAAATAGTTTCTAATAATACCTAGTAATTCCATCAAAATCATCTCAAATCTATTTTAAATCTTTTCAAGCATATCAAACCATTTCAGAATAAGACACATTCATTCATCACTTTCAGTTAAAGTTTGAGTTGCTATCTTGCTGGTTCCTATATCCTGTGCTTGTTAAGCTATCCTTAATGTTAATAAGTTATGCAGAAATCAAAGTCAGTTCGCTTTCCCTCTGCCATCACCTTAATAAATTTTCTTATGTCATCACGGTACTTGCCATTCCATTCAGCCCATCTGAATAAAAAAAAAACATGGGTGAGGCAGAACCAGATTCCAAAAGCATTACAAAATGTTAAAATGATAAAAAGAAGAGCAAAATATCACTGTGATTGTGTTTATCTATTTGATAATGCATCTTAAAGTAAATGCCTTTATTATCCAAAGATTGACAAAAAATAATAAACAAAAGTTACCTGTCCCAATTTGGAAAATTTCCAACCAGATAAAGGCCTCCACAATCCCAAGGCTCTGCAATAATTTTACATCTTGACAGGATGGAATCTTTTGCAATTGCCTGGTTAATTAAACAATAACAAGTCATTGCATAAAATTCACTATTGTGACTATATATGCCAAAGACCACATGAATTCATTCGCGTATGGAGGCTCTATTTTGCCTGGAACAAAATAAGCAACCCATATGTAGTTCTAGGCAACTAAACAACACTTCAGCATTCTACAAGATTTAGAATATTTTTTTAACTTCTAATACAACAGCATGAAATAATTCTTCCAGGTAGAGAAGCACGGACATCATTGTGAAGGTATGCTAGTAAAGGATACAGCAGAAAGTTACTAAATATCACATGAAGGGGATACAGCTTATTGATTGTGTGTGCCCATTTGCAGTATGATCACACACACACAAAGAATTTATATAGATCCAAATTGGAAGAAATAAATTTTTGGTTAAACTTTGAATGCATGTTAAGAAACTATCACAGTCTTAAGGAAAGGTCTGGCCTTTTCCAACTAAAAAGCATTCTTGTTCTGCAATGTAACATTTCAATTTCTGGTCTTCTAAGTGAATTGACAGAATATCAATTCACTTCTGATTGTGTTCTCTGTTTCTTTTAATTGATAGACATCGGTAATGCATGTAACTGCACTATTTTGACAAATATAATATCATATGTGAAAATATCTCACCCTAATAATTGGGGGAGCGTCAAGTGGAGAACCATCTGTTCCTCGGCAAAGTACACTGGCAAGGTCAAATCTAAATCCATCCACATGATATTCAATGACCCTGCATTCAGTAAAAGAGAAGGATGAGTAAATTATACACATATGCTCAGGCACAGATGTAACAAAACATACACAATCCTAAATCGCCGACGTTAAGGATCACCAAAGACTATAGGTTGACTTAAACCTAAGAGGCGATATCATTTGGCTATAAGATCAAGTTGAAAAGTTTGGAGCAATACCCAAACAATAGAAAACTTCCAAATTATTATATGAAATTTTTTAATTCAAATGTCACAAAGACGAGAGGATTTTTTCATTCTAATTTAGCACATACCAGTGTCTTAAGCTGTCTAGGATGAGCTCCATGACCACAGGATGATTACAGTTTAATGTGTTCCCTGGACAGAAACAAGAAACTGCAAGTGAAAGAGCCATAGATGCATGCAATAATTTCAAAATTCTTCACAGAAAAAACATAATGAAAAGGCATTTGCTTGCTTGTTACTTTGAGCTTAACAATCATGTGAGCTTATTCCTGATTTCATCCAAACCAGCAAGAAACACCAAAAGTCCTAATAACCCTGTACTTATCTTAACCATATCACCTTTCAAGAAAATGTCATGTCCACATGCTGCATTATAAAACCAAACAGGATTTGGATGGCCCAAAGGAATTGAAAAGTTTCTGTAACTTTTACAAAAAAAGTTCAGATGATCTTGTCAGTTCTAGTACTAAAATAGTCATTGGTCGTCAATATGAGAATCTATAGGGCCTTCAAATACAAGGAAAATATTGCAGCATATGGGAGAAAAAAGAAAGTCTTCTCCCTTTTAACTCTGTTTCAAACTGCACTGGGAAAAAGAAAAAAAAATAAGAGCTTCAATTTTCAATATTGGAAGGAAGCAGAAGCAGAGGTGACTTTTAAGTCAACTTAAGCTTTTCTCCAAATTTATAAAAGATAAAGAGTTCTGAACCCTCTGCAAAACCCCATTTAGCCAATGAGAGAACTTCAAGAAGTTCACCCAGAATCAGGTAATAAATTTTCCGCGAACTACAGCCAGCAGCTATCATCTTGGCTACCTACTCACTAGTCTGCCACTGCCACTATCACAAACAGCAACATTTTTCTTTCTCCCTGCTATGTTTCAAAAAGTTGATCATCATGGGATCTCCCAGAATTCTCATTGAACACGAAACAAATTACTAGCTTCTTAGTCTTAAACTGTCATGTTTGAGTATCCACTACTCTTGTGATATATCATAAATGAAGAAATGTTGACCGGTAATGGAGGCATCAAAAACTGGTTCTCTAAACAGTCCTCTTGCAATAAGAAGAGAGCCAAAATTCACCTAGGAATAAAAAGTAACAGAAAAGGGAATAAAAAGTAATTGAGCACAAAGTTTATACCGCATCCAGAGAAATTCAGCAGCTGGCCATTATTGCTGAGGTCAACCATGTAATAAACCTGTAAATGGATAACAAGACATGTCACTGAGAAATGAAGAAATAGCTGAATAATAATGCATGAAATGCTATATAGAGAAACATTTAGATGTGCATATAATGAACTTTTCATGGTATAACCACCAATCAGATACTTCAGAGCATTCACTAAAGGCTCGTAATGAAATCATAGCTTGAGCAAAATATTACAAGGCTGACAAGTTTGAAGACAAATCAGGCTGCATTCCACAAGACTAAAAAGAAAATTACACTAAAACCCAGAAAGACTCCACAAAAGTGAAGGTACTCCCAACATTGCAATTGTTAAAATATTCAAAACCAATCAACCAATGACTAAATGTACTGAAATGGGTGTTTCTCAGGCCTGAACGATTGAAAAGCCTATAACATTAGAAATTGTTGTTAGTCCATTACAACCCTAACAGCAAGAAACTGCAAAACAAAGAGTAAATCACCTTATTATCAATTCCGCGAAATGAAGTTGTAAAAGGATTTTTATCATCAGCCTCATTTGAATGGTTAAAGACTACATCCAAAATAACCTGTATACAGTAAAAAGCTTCAGAAAATTGCTTCAATAACCACTCAAGCTTCGTGTACATGTTTGCTGGTGTGCATACATCACAGACTTGCCATATCAGAACAAGAATGAAATCATTGCTCCCAACTTTGAAGAATGTGGTCTTAAATTGATGACCAGATAACAATTTATTACCTCAATTCCAGCACCATGCAAGGCTTTAACCATTTCCTTGAACTCCCGAGATGCATTACGAGGTCCACCACCTCTACTAGCATACCGATTCATAGGAGCAAAGAAATTTATTGTTGAATAGCCCCATGTATTGATCTTAGAGAAAAGGCAGGAAAGAGAAAAGAAATAATAGTTCACATTAAATTCAGTACATCAAATTAGAGCACAAAAAACACAGGAAAAAGGGAAGCTCAGCCGCAAAAGTACTGTCATAATATTGAATTTTGATTTAACATGTCTAAGGGCATGTTATCTTGAATCTGCTTAGAAATAGTGGTACGAAAACTGGAAACCGTTGTATATGGAACTCTCCAAAAAATTCATTAATTCAAATATACAGAACTTTGTTTAAAATCAGAAAAATAACAATTCATTAATTCAAATATGAACTTTGTTTAGAGACCTTAAAATAACATAAATAATGGGAAAGAAGGAAAAACAAAAAAGCAAAGCATTTCAAGATTTCACAATAAAATGCAGAAATTGCATAGAAAAGGCTCAAATTTTAAAAAGCTTAATTTTACCATGTGATCTCTGGGATTTGGGCGCCTCTGAAACTCAAATTCATCAAATTCAAACACAGGCAGCAGCTCCACTGCATTGACACCAAGCTCTAGAAGATGTGGGATCTTAATTGAATAAAAACTCATCGTCAGGAGAACAAGATAAGTGCAAGCAATCAAATACCACTAATATAGACTACACATGAGCATCAAGACATGATTTTAAACCTAAGATTTATGCAGTTCTTGCTCTTAAGGGAGTGTTGCCACTCTTGGATATTGAACCTAAGATTCATCCTTACCTTTTAGAATAGCTCTTATGAGCATCACCGACAAAAGAAACTGAAAATGTAAAAAAGGATATCGAAGAGGCAAGAGACCTAGCGATATTGTAGCTGCAACATGATAACAGCTGACTATCTAAGTGATTACTGGAAACAATTATTAATAGGAAAGTCAAACATTGCATACAAAAGGATTTTCTAAATTTCCAGTTACGTGGAAAATTTATAGTTGCTTTAAACTTCAAAGTGAAACATTATTGACTCTGGCAATGAATTGAGCTTCCAAATGTTATTCGTAGATTATTGCCTATTGAGTTCAACATTACCTTCTCAATTACGCCAAGGTAACTTCCACGTATGCTTGGATCCAAGCCACTGGATTTATCAACTGTAAACGCACGGACATTCATTTCATATATAACAAGATCTTTCTGCAAACACAGTACAAAATATATGAAAAAGAAAAAATGGAGAGGAAATAAAAAAAAGACAAATGCAACTCAAACACAGGGGTGTCAAATTATCAACTGAATGTCGCAATAAATGCATGGAAGGCGCATAGAAGAAATAGCAAAAATCATTTAGTAACAGACTTATTCAGCATAAGAGAAGCACCAAAATGAATTAGTGATTCACTCATTCAATATCAGTCAGAAAATAGGGGTAGAAGAGCATGCAGTTGCTGAATTTCATTTTGTAGCAAAAATATACCATGGGAAACAAAAACACGATACATAATAGAAATGCAAGCAACATTTGGTACCTCTGGTATATTTGGAGGCTTGTAGTCATCACCCCAATCAAAAGGCAAGCTATCAAAATCATAAGTTCCATAAAATTTTGACAGCTTACGGCTGGCATCACCAAAAAATCGGCGACCTTCAACTAGCTTAGCATAAGGATCAATAAGCATGATGCTGCTATCAAATCGATGTCCTTGACGCCAATCTCGAGGACCATCTATCCTATAACCATAAAGCACGTCGTCCCGTGGTAAATCCTGCGCTTATAGAAATAATACAGATTTATGGAAGTGATAATTCATTGAAGGCATGGAAAAAAGCATGGATCAACTTGAAAATAACCGCTACTACTACCATTAAATTAAAGTGTTATGAGAAATAGGACAACATCACTACCTCAATGCATATGTGCCAAATGTCTCCCGTTTTATTAACTTTCGGATCCAAAGCCACCTCAATCATTCCACCATCCGTCCTTTCAGACTTTCCCCTACCAAAAAAAATCATGAAGTTTGTCAGAACGCAACTAAGAGAAAAAACAAAGATCAGACGAGTCGATCAATATGGATTCGCAAGCCTGTAACTTTTTAAGCAATCAGGAAGGAAGGAAGGATGGATGGAAATATTACCTGTGAGGGAGTGATAAGCAAAGTGTAACAGCAGTGGCGTGCTGCGAAAATATAGCAAAATTGATCCCATTTTCAACTTGTGAAACACCAAATGGAAATGCTTGACCTGGGAATGTTTTAAATCCCAACTTTTGAGGTGCTTCTTCCTAGAATCACAGAGACAAAGAACAAACACTGATCTTACACACCTCGATAATCCAGAATATTATGTGAAAAACGATGATTAGTTAATTATACCTGCTCAAGCACACTTTCTTGAGCACGACGACCGTAAACATTAGGTGTTGTAGTGGTCTTGACTCCAGCCTTGCTGGAGAATCCTCGCCCACTGCTGCCGCCGCCGGATGATTGTTTACTGAATTTCAATCTAAGAGAACACACTGAAATGTTAATATATCTCTACTTGCACTAAAAATTAGCGGTAGAGGAGGGAGATTTCTGACCCCACATCGAGAACACGAGAAGAGCCGATACTGTTGTTGTTGTTGTTGTTGTTGTTGTTTGAGAAATGTGAGACAGAGAGAAGTATGCTGTCAGCAATTTTGGAATCACAGAGGAGCGGAAGTGATTGGTGAAGCATATCTGCGAGCTACCTCTTCTTTTCAGCTTCAGCAGCAGCAGCAGCAGCAGCAGCAGCTATCACCCAGAATCAAAGGATTCGAATTTTATTTATTTATTTATTTATATTAGTGGAGAATGGAAAAGGGAGGGACTTTCTAATATCACTCTTGTCGGTGGGGAGGCGGCTTTCTATTATCATTATATCTCGAGGGAAAGGAAGGGAAGGAGTCATGTCTGCCACGTGATTGGTATCGTTGGAGTGTAGTCGCTTCATGTCTTTACACGTGGTTGTCACCATTTCCAAGGCGTCATTAAGAATCATTGCTTTTGTCCATGGATGGGATCCTTATAGCTTATTAGATTTGTTGCATAAAATATCTTGTGGAGAAATCACAGGAACTTTTGGATCCATTTGCACGTCTAGTTTTTGCTTTCTTGGTAGGCTCTTTTGTGGCACCACGTCAACATTCGGTGAAATTAACTCTGTTTATTTCTTCTAGTCAAATACCAGGTAGGATTGCCAGCTACACTGCAGGCTAATTTATCACCTGAGAAAAGAAGATTCCAGTATCATGAACCCCGTCACGCTTGCGTTTTTTTTTT
>Ga0325402_1007873_pt1 | contig 10136 bp, 3 predicted proteins | sample PopdelMetagenome_22_FD_207212 | JGI IMG/M metagenome (GOLD analysis project Ga0325402, IMG submission 207212) | Populus deltoides microbial communities from Bellville, Georgia, United States - Xylem-PdKOR-R3 | ecosystem: Host-associated > Plants > Phyllosphere > Stem > Wood/Secondary xylem... | reverse complement strand
ACACGAAGAGAAATTAATAAACCGGAAAGCCATTGCTGACTTCACGGCGAGCAGCAGCATATCCCTCCTGTCGGTTAGGACCTCATATTTCCACGGATATGCAGTGTGTGTTGATCCCAAAGTGAACGTCTTAGTTCCAATCAAATTGAAAACTTGGATCCATGAGTGTTAACCTTTCACGCATGGGGTTCTTGTCAGCGTTTTAAAGCGTCTGGTGCAATCACTTTAGCAGGCAAACCCTCCTTTGATCATCATCACATCAGAAGCAACAATTTAAAACCTCCTGGTTTCCAGCTATGTATGCTTGTGATCAGCGTGAAGCAAGGAATAAACACCATGCTTGTGATCATTTTTTTTTTTTTTTTGGGGTCGGGTTTGTTGCTCACGAACACAAGTTCTTTATCAGCAGAAGAAACCCTCTAATCTCTAAGTTAGTAAATCATAATAGAAAAATAATGTTTAATAAAGAAAATAAAGAGTGTGTTTTGTATCGTGACCTATGTATTGTTTCCTAGTAAATTGAGGAATTTATATATCTGAGGTCACGTGAAATTGCCTCGTGAAAAGTGCAGCCTCAGACATGGAGGTATAGTTCTGGAAAAGGTAGGTGTCATGCTGGCCATGGAAGAAGAAGGGAGGTATCTGCATTAACAATTATGCGCCCACAAAATATAATGCGAAGAAATAAATGGGTTTCGTATAAAATTGTAGATGCAAGCATGGGCTGTGACAATATTTTCTCTCTCCCTTGTTGCTGGGCTTGATTGGGATACATTTGATGCTAATTACACCCATTTTTCTCCTTCTTTTTCTTTATATTTCTATTTTTTTTCCCTCTCTCTCCCCTCAGTTGGGCTTTAATTGGGCTTGAATGGACTGGAATTCAAAATTAAAATAAAAAATTATTTGAGAATCAAAGACTAAATAGGAAATTATTTGACAATATTTTCTTTTTTTTTTCTTCTCTTAAAGGGTTCAGTTGGGTCTTAGGGCTTGGTCGAGCCTTGCCAACGCTTCTGAAAACATGAATTATTCAAGATTATATTTCTTTCTAAGTTGAAAGTACTTAAATGTAATGTTTCTTATATGATTCATGGCTGACTCAATATATTAAATAGATAGATATATTTGTTTTATATCTAAAAATTATAAATAATCACAATACATTTTAAACGGTCAATAAATATGAATTACCCTATTTGACCAGTTTTATTTTAAATCAATTAGCATATTCAATAAATAATTCTATAGCTGTACTTTGTCAAAACCTAATTCAATGGCTACATTTCCAAGGACGTGACACACGCACACACACTTATTTAGTGAAGAACAAGACGAAATAAATTTAATAAGAATGTACCACACAAACATACATGTTTTATATGATTTTTATAAGTCATACTTAAAGATTTTAGAAGTTTTTAAAAGTGTGGTAATGATTGTTTTTTAATGTGTTTTTTACTTGAAAATATATTAAAATAAAATTTTTATTTATTTTTTAAAAATTATTTTTTATATCAGCATATTAAAAAAATCTGAAAATACCAAAAACAAATATTAATTTAAAATAAAAAAATAAAAAATTTTAATTTTAATTTTAATTTTTTAAAAAAATATTTTTAAAATACAAAAATAAATAATACCTTCATAGCAACTATTTAACTAATAATTTATGGCAAAAAAGAAACTGTACCTATTTCCATTAATTTCCACCAGTAGACCTTAAGGAATGTAGACGTCATTTCTACATGAATGTTCAACAACTACGTCCAGTTTTCTCATACTTTAAGTCATCATATAATATATTTCTCAATAAATTAACAAAGTTATTTTTAGACAGCTCACCTTCCTGTATGCTTTAATTTTATTAAAATTAATCATTTAGGTGGTGGTCAGTGATAAGAGTTTAGGACCAAGAGATTTATTTCTTTTGTGATCTCAGGTTCAAGCCATATAGTTGCTCATATGATGTCCACTAGAGGCTTATATGGTCGTTAACTTCAGGGCCTGTGGGATTAGTCGAAATACGCGTAAACTGGCCCGAACACTCACGTTAAACTAAAAAAAATTATTAAAATTTTCTTATAAAGATGATAGATATAATTGGGTTATTATTATTATTATTATTTGCACTAAATATGAGTATACAGACAAATTAATCATCCACCCTATAATAAAGATTGTACTTTCTAGGAATGCATACAAATTAATCATCCACCCTATTTGGTATTGTGGTAGTGGTTGTTTTTTGAAGTATTTTTCATTTAGAAATATAGTGAAATAATATTTTTATTTTTTAAATTTATTTTTTATACTAGCACATTAAAACGATCTAAAAAAACACTAAAAAAATTAATTTTAAGTAAAGAAAAAAATTTCAATTTTTTTTCAAATGAACTTTTTAAATACAAAAACAAATATGTTCTAAAGAACCTTGGATTAGCCCCAAAAACTAATATTAATAAAAACTCTAAAACCCATGGGAGTTTAACTATAGCTCAAGACACAAATTTATATTGGATTGCAATATAGAAATTACCATGTTGCCCTTCAATGGAAAAAAATAAAGCCTTGAGGGTGCGGGTGTTTTGGTCATTGTCATTGACTCATTGGTCATTAAAAGATTCTACAAGGGTGTTTATGTCTTTTTAATTTTTTTAGCACGGTAAAAATACTATTTTACCTCCAAAATCAACAAAACTTAGAACTATTAATTAGAGCTTTCTTGACTTTTCGTAAGTTTCTTAACAATAAAAATACGTATTTGCCCCCAGGGTCAAAAATTTGTTGGGCTGCTAGATAAGGGTTTTTTTGGGTATTCAAATATCCATGTACAATGAAAATAAATCTTTAATTTTGAAAAAGATAAAAAATAAGCTTTGTATTTGAGAGTATTTTTATACTTTTACACGAGTATTTTGTGTAATTGCTAGTCATAGGGCATTTTGGTATTTTCACGTTATTTTTGAATTTTTAAATGAAAAATGTTGGCCCATGTTCAACACACGTTAATGAGTGGGTAGCATCCGTTTCATTCAGGCAGCATGTGTGACGCCACCTGGTGGCCAAAACTAGCCTTTCATCATCTCCCTATATGTGTTACCATGTCCTCTTCCATGCGGAGTGGCGCATCACAGCTTATAGTGGTTGGATTGTCACCAGTGATCGTTTGATTTTCTTTCCCCTTCTTTTCTCTCTCCGGACAGGTAATGTACATCATTGTTCTCTTTATTTCTTACTTTTCAATTCCAGTCTTCATTCTTTTAATTTCTTATTTCATTTTTTTTTCATTTATAGGAGTTTTTTTCTATTCAATTTAGTCCTTCAATTACAATTTCTCATATGTTTTTTTTTACTTTAAATCCTTATTCTTTTAATTTCTTATTTCGTTCTTATTTCTTTTATAGAAGTTTTTTTTTAATTTAGTTCTTTAATTGCAATTTCTCATATGTTTTATTTTTCATTTCGCTCCTCTTTGTTTTTAATTTTTTTCCTTGGCACTTTTGTTAAAGTTTTTTTGGCTTTTAATTTCAACCTTCAATCAAACTTTTTGTTGTCTTATTTTTTTTTTCAGTTTGACCCTTATTCTTTTGATTTGTTTTTTCTTTTATTAAAGTTATTTTTCAATTTAATTTAACTCTCCAACTAAAAATTTATATCCCTCTAATTAATGTTTTTTTTCACCCTCATTTTTTTATATCTTTTTGTGTAATTGTTTTTTTAGTCTCATCTTTTGACATTTAATTTATTAGGGGTTCGACTTTGTATGATCTTATCATTATGCATTAGCCTTTTTTAATATCGATTTTGTGATTATCTTCAAGTTTTTTCTATAAATTTATCCCGGTATCATGACCTATATCACAAATTTCAAATGCATGTTTTGAATATAAGGTTTTTTTTATACAAATGAAGTTTAAAATAAAAAATACTCGTTTTTAAATAATATTGCTGATGTGTTCGACGTTACGTAGATTTTTTATAAAGTGAGTTTATTCAGTTAATTTCATTTATATTTATCTTTTAAGTCTTGAGTTTTTTAGGGTGTAGATTTATCTTTATTGATTTAAATAAATAAATTTCTTAAACACAATTGGATAAATGTCTCATTTTATATGATTAAATATCTTGATTTACATTCATTTCTTAATTTTTAAATTTTTTCTTAGTTATTGTTACCAATATTTTTTATTTACATAAATGGTTATCGATTTATTTAATTAAATGCTTGCATAAGCTTTTCAATTTATATTTTAAATTTTTTTTGTGTAAAAAAACACATTGAAGCAACCTACATACCCGGTATTTTTTGGAAAAACAATGTATAACCCGCAGCGAAGCACGAGTTAAATGGCTAGTAAACTTTTATTTATATATACACGTGTAATACTTATATATAATGATCTATAAAATAATTATTATTAATAATAAAAATTAACCTACTAAAATATATAAAAACATATAATCTAAAGTTGTCTAAAATATTTGTATATAACAATTAGAAACATAATAACCAGAATTAAGAATTCCAAAATGCATAAGAAATAATAAATTCAAATAAAAATAAAAAAATAATAAAGTCAACGTAATATTATCTTACAAAAAAAGGTAAAAAATTATATTTGGTAATAAAATATATACATATAATTGAGAATTTTCCCAAAACAATTATAGGACAATATTACATAATCTTATATAAAAAAGATTAAAATAAATATTAAAGAGACAAATATACCATCATGAAAAAACACGCAACAACATAAAATTATTTAAAAATCAACCAATCTAAAAGAAAAATAAAGCATATTAATTCCTTTAAGAATATGCTTGCACGTTTGCGCGTCAGAGCATCTCCTATGTAAATGCTATTTTAAAGAGCTAAATTAATAAATTAGCATTTTAAATAGTAAAAATATAGCTTTTTTTACTATGTATACTCCAATGGAAAAAAAGCCATTTGAAAAGCTAATTGTATTGGAATGGAATAAATAATTGTTTTATTTTTTCTTAATGATTTTGATATTATTTTTTTCCACATAGCTATATTTAATTGGTTATTTTTTTGTTGGTCCCACTTTATTGGTTTTGGCTTTTTTAAGAGATATGTAGGAATTTCATTTGTAAGATAGAAAAGGCATTTTGGTATTTTCTTTAGCTATCCCCTTGACGCATGAAATACAAGCAAAGAAAAGTTAAAATATTACTCTTTTTTTTTTTTGAGCTCTCCATTTAGCACCTGCGTTGGAGATGCCCTCACAGTTTCCATTATTAGCAGAAATGCTAATTGTGTGGAACACTAGTTAGCCACGGCTATTAGAGTCTAACTAGATGCTGCTCGTGATATGCCGCGAAGCCACATGTTTTTTCTTTAAAAAATAATGTTTAGATATTGTAAATATATTTTTTTATAAAACAAATAACAACTCCGGTTATAGACTTTAGTGGATTATATATTTTGGTTTTATTTTGATTTGATGATAAAAAAAAAAAGACAATGATGGTAAACAGACCAAATTATTTTAAAAAATGATTACGATAACTTGGAAGAAAAAACCTTTTTTCAATAAAGGAGCTACGTAATTCAATTTTAAACCAATTAAATATGTAATGATGAAATTGGATAAAAATAGGATAAAAAATCAGCTCGAGTCAACTCGAGTTAGCATGACAGACATGTAACATAGATAATAAGAGGTGAGCCAATCCAGGTTAACCCGTCAATCTCGCAGTTCAAATCATGAGTCAGGATAATCTGATAGAAAAGAAATATAAAAAAAACACAAAGCCTATTTTTTTAAAAAAATAATAATGTTGAACAATGAAACTAGAAAAGAAAATAAGTAGAAAAAACAAATATAATATATATATATATATGTGTGTGTGTGTGTGTGTGTGTGTGTGTGTGTGTGTGTGTGTGTGTGAACTCGAGTTAACTTTTCAAACCAGTAACCCAGGTCATTAGACTAGAAATCCCGTACATTAAAAAAACACAAAGCATAAACTCTAACTAATCAAATGCTAAGGGATAAAATTGGTAAAAAGAATTCAATTACACAAAAGGATCCAAAATTAAAAAAAAATTGCAATTAAAAGAATGAGGATTAAAATTGAAATAAAAAATAAATTGGAGGATGACTATGAATTTTTTATTGAATGATGAAATTGAAAAGAAAAATTAATTTAAAAAAATGACAAAAAAATCAAAAGAATGAGGACCAAATAAAAAATAATAATATATCACAAATTGGAATTGAAGTGTTAAATTAAAAACAAATAAAACTTTTTACAAAATGACCAATAACAAAACTTGAAAATTAAAAGAATAAGGATCAAATTTGAAATATCTACAACTACGAGGACAACTCTAAAATTTTGAATGGCCTATGCAATTTTCTAGGAGATGAGATAGAAAAGAAGAAAAAAAGAAAGCCCAATTGGTGAGAATCAGTCCCGCCACTACCAACAACATGATGAAAGTGTTTTTTTTTGTTGCTATTGAGAGGTGTCGCACACGTAAGCTTAAAAGACAAAATTACCCTTGACCAACTTGATAATATAAAAAAACCCAGGTTGAAAAGATAAAAAAAAAAACCCCTTGAATATAAGCTTAAAATTTTTTGCTTTTAAGAGCAATTAAATCATTTTACTGTGCTAAAAAATATAAAGAGACTAAAAAGCCCCTATTTAATAGTTTAAAATTTTATACTTTCAAGGGTAAATTAGTAATTTTATTGTACTTTTAAAAAGAAAAAAAGACAACTTTATCCACAATTCAAATGCAATTAGTTTTTCATGTAAAGGGTAAGATAATAATTTCATTATTATAGTGAATAGTATATTATTAGTATATGAATAGTAATTTCCACTATTGAAATTCACCGTTATGTTATGTTTTGTTTTTAATTTTAGTTCTTAATAATAAATAATTGCGGTAGAAAAAAGCTACTCTGTATTTAGAATTAATTGAACCAGGACTTTTGAAATAAATTATTATTATTATTATTATTATTATGTCAAAATGATTGCCGAATTTCGATTTTGGAGGAGGTGAGTGAGGGAGTCAAAATCATAAAGTGGAAAAACTCTTGTTTCCCTTTGCCAAGTTGATGGTACTTTTAATGCTATGCTGCCAAGTGGGGTTTTATTATGATATATATATACACACGAGATGACATGCCCGCGTGTTTATAAAAAAATACACTTAATAGTGTTATAATTATGAACCAACACTAGATAAGTAATAGAAATTAAAGGTATGATGGAGCAAATATTTCATGACGAAAAAAAAAGTTGTGTTGGTGATCAAAAACTTAGAGACTGAACAAAATGATTTGTAGCAATCTACAGTGTTTTGTGAGGAAAGATACAGTGTTTTCGCCACATGATTTAGCTTTTCAATTAATAAAAAAAAAATTACAAAGTTAAATTCTCTACCAATTTAATATTAAAAAAACCAACAAAGATAATTTTGGAATGAAAAAAACCCATGAGAAAAAACATTGTAGCAATTGACTTAAAAAAACCAACAAAGATAATTTTGGAATGAAAAAAACCCATGAGAAAAAACATTGTAGCAATTGACAATGTTTTGTGAGGAAAACTATAGTGTTTTTTCAATAAAATAAAATAAAAAACCATTTAGAGAAATATTGTAGCAATCCACAGTGTTTTGTGAGAAAAATTACAATGCTTTCCTCATATGATTTAGCTTTACTGTAATTATAATTCTTAACCAACTCAATATTCAAAAAAAAATCGACAAAGATAATTTTTTAAAAAAAATCATAAAAAAATTACATGGGAAAACACTGCAACAATTCACAGTGTTTTAAAGAAAAAAATTACAAAACTAAATTCTTAATCAGTTCAATATTTAAAAAAAAATCAACGGAGACAATTTTTTAAAAAAAATAACAAAACAAACACCAAAAAAAGGAAAAAAAAATCATGTTGGAAACATTGTAGTAATTCACAGTGTTTTATGATGAAAGCTACGGTGCTTCCCCACATGATTTAGCTTTGTTTGTAATGACTTGTAATTGTAATTCACAAACAACTCAATATTAAAAAAATAAAATTAAAAAAGATAATTTGAAAAATATTATAACAAAAAAAACCATGCGGAGAGACACTGTAGCAATCCACAATGTTTTATGAGCAAAGCTACAATACTTTCCCCACATGATTAAGCTTTATTATAAAGTTAAATTCTAACCAACTCAATATTAAAAAAAATAAAATTAACGAAGATAATTTTGAAAAAAAATATAAAAAAAAAAAGAAAACACAAAAGAAACTGGAAAAAAACCATGTGAGGAAAAACTGTATCAATCCATTGTGTTTTGTGGGGAAAAACTTATATTTACTTGTAATTGCACTTAACCAGCTTAATATTTAAAAAATAAAATTGACAAAGATAATTTTAGGGAAAAACATAACAAAAACAGAAAAAAAACCATGTGGGAAAAAGCACTATAGCAATCAACAGTAATTTTCGAGGAAAGTTATAGTATTTTTTTCACATATAGTAACTGTAATTTTTAACTAACTCAATATTAAAAAATAAAATAAAAAAAGATAATTTTGAAGAAAATCATAAAAAAAAACTATGCGGAGAAACACTGTAACAATCAACAATGTTTTAAAGAAAAAAATTATAAAACTAAATTCTCAATCAGCTTAATATTTAAAAAAATCGATAAATATAATTTTGAAAAATTAAGAAATAAAATAGAAAAACTATGTGAAAAAACATCAAAGCAATCTACAGTATTTTATAGAAACAAATTACAAAGCAAAAATTTTAACCAGGTCAATATTTAAAAAGTAAAATCAACAAAAAAAAATTTAGAAAAAAAAATAAAAAATAAATGCACAAAAAAGAAAAAATAGGAAAGTTAAAAAAATAATTTTAGATTATTATTTTTTTCCGTGGCTTAGATTATTTTTTTAAATATATAAAAAAAATATTCAAATATTATTAACATGTTTTCTAGCCCAATTAAAATTTTAAATTATATGGAGGTCCATTCAATGGAATTTGATGGATTTTATAGATCTAAATACAACATTGTTGACCAATAAAACATAATTTAACTAATCAAATTCAAGATAGTATCTTTTTTTAATATTGAAAAGATAACATGTTGAATTAATCCAAGTATACATGGGGTAACCTGTCAAATCTGATCCTGATTATGAGACCTGGATAGCCCTACAAAAAGTAAATCGAATGAAATTATGAATCTTAATTCTCAAATCAATATTGAATGATGAAATTTTAAAAAATAAAATAAAAAAGATTAGAAAAAAAAAGTCTATTCGGGTTAACTGACCAAACTCGTGACCTAGGTTATTAGACCATGATAATCTTATAGAAAGTCAACCGAAATGAATTATAAAGTCTAATTCCTTTTTAATTCCAATGTTGAAAGATAAAATTAAAAAGATAAAAAAAAACGAGATAATTGGATTAACCCACCAAGTCAGCGATCCAGGTCATGAGACCGAATTAACTTTATAGAAAATAAATCAAAATAAATTATAAAAACTTATTCTCATTCAATTATTGAAGGATGAAATATAAAAAAAATCTCAATTATAAAAGATAAAAAAGAAACTCCAGATAGCCAGGTTAATCCATCCAAGTTGCGACTTTAATTATGACACCAGGATAATCTAATATAAAAAAACAAAATAAATTATCAAACTTAATTTTTAATAAATTAAATATTTAAAAAAAAAGTAAAAAAAAATTATATATCTATATCTGTTCACGTGTTTCTTCTTCGTGGAATCAGCTACAACTTTTGCAGACCGCCTGAGCTGGATGAAAGTGGCGCCAAAATGAAGGTTTTGGAGAAAATGGATTTTGCATTAAGGAAGCCGATGCAGCTTCCTTCCACGTATTTCGTAATTACATTACAATTACGAAATACGGCATAGGAAAATAACTGTGCACTCTCTAATAAATTACTGTTTACTGCTACAGTATTTTTCTTTATTTACTTTTTTTTTTATTATTATTATTACTTTTGGCCTTTTCTTTTTCGCATCTAACTTTTTCTTTTCATTTAACAGTGCATTTCTGTTTGATACTCAATTTTATAAAAATTAAATTTAGTTTTATTGGGAAC
>Ga0325402_1007870_pt1 | contig 10137 bp, 10 predicted proteins | sample PopdelMetagenome_22_FD_207212 | JGI IMG/M metagenome (GOLD analysis project Ga0325402, IMG submission 207212) | Populus deltoides microbial communities from Bellville, Georgia, United States - Xylem-PdKOR-R3 | ecosystem: Host-associated > Plants > Phyllosphere > Stem > Wood/Secondary xylem... | reverse complement strand
GTGGTAAGGATACTTTGTCTATGGAGGTAGGAGATGAAAAAATAGAATTTAATTTTCATGATGCAATGACATATCCTTATAGCAATGTTTATTCTATCACATGCTATGACCAAGTTGATAAGTGTGTGCAGCAAGTTTGTGGATTAAGCGTAGCTTTGAGCTATGGCTATGATTTTACCAAGATAGAAGAGGTGGAGAGGCATATATGTGTTCCCCAAAATGTGCATAAATCAACATTGGCTTTGCAAGCTTTGCAAACTGTCCCCCATGATGCAAAAGTCATTCTCTCCATCACGGACAGTGAATGGGTGGCGTCTATTCTTTTGGTACCCAAAAAGACTGGAACCATATTGGAAGAGATTCAAAATGATGCTTACGAGAATGCAAGGATTTACAAAGAAAAGACTACGAGTCTCCATGACCGAATAATTACAATAAAAGAGTTTCATGTTAGAGACAAAGTCCTTCTTTATCATTCGCGTTTGAAACTTTTTCCTGGAAAGTTACGCTCTCGTTGGATTGGACCATTTGTTGTTTCTAATGTTTTTCCTTATGGTGCAGTTGAAATTACAAGTTTAGAAACCAATAAAGTACTCAAGGTCAATTGGCATCGCTTGAAACCTTTTTATGAAAGTTGGACGACAGAACTCACCGCTTATATGGAGTTAGCTAAACCAATCTATGAAGAATGAACATGCAACATGTCAAGTCAATGACATAAAACAAAAGCGTTTACTGGGAGGCAACCCAGCACAAAAAAAAAATCAGATTTGCTTTCTTTTTTCCCTTATCTTTTATTTTTCGCATTTTACTTTATTTTTGTCATTCTCCTATATTTCTTTTCTTTTATTTCAACATTGAGGACAATGTTGTGTTTTAAGTGTGGGGGTATTGGGAGAATTTTGGTTTTTTTATTTTCGTTTTCTTTGTTGTCCTCAAAAAAAATTATGTTTGATCTTTAGAACTCCCATTAATTTTTGAGAATACGAGTATTATGTATGAGAATTAGTTGAGATAGATGAAGATATAAATCAAATGAATGAGTGTGCATGCCAATTTTAAGATTTAATTGTTTTAGGGATTGACTTTGAGAATATGCCATGTTGACTTTATAGTGTTATACCAATGCAAGCTTTTGAGCCTTCAACATTATATTTTTTTTATTGTGCATTCTTTCAATGATATGTATCTCTAGAACTTGCTTCATATCTTGTTGAGATTACATTCGCATTACATATATACATGAAGATGATAAAGGCATTAGAAATTTTAACCACTTGAGCCAAAAAGCCAACCTAAAGCATATTATCCTTAGTGAGCCCCTTTTGAGCTTGTTTATCTTTTCTTTGCTTTATCCATGTATAAGCCTTAACTTTTTATATGTTTTCCTTTTCCCCTGGCCAAGGATTAGTAGAGCATATATTTGTGATATCTCATGGAATTATGGTTGGAAATAATGTGAAAAGAAAGAAGAAGTGATGCTTGATGAAAAGATGGGCAAAGTTGCCAAAGGTGAAAAACAAGAAAAAAAAAAGAAAAGAAAAACAAAGTATTCCTTTATGTTCTTAAGGTTTTATGTTGAAAGAGCTTGAAATCAAAAGAAGTTAAGCATTGGTGCTTAAAGATGGAAAATTTATGTGTTTTGATGGAATATCTTGTTTGAAATATCATTTTTCAGAATGCTCTACTTTCTTTGGTTTGAACCTTTCCTTTTACTTTCTTTTTCCTCACCTTACCCCTAGCCCCATTACAACCGGAAAATAAGACCTTTTGATTCATGCATTGCTTGTAATATGTTAGTAATGGAGATAAGATTGAAGAGCAAGCTTATGGTAGATTATATTCATTGATTGAATTTGAGAGATTTAAACACATAAGCCCTAAACACGTGAGTGTTGGAGTGTATATCAATGAGAGGACCTATCACTTTGGCATGGCATAGATTTCATTTAAATCCTGACAATTAATTGAGCTTTGAAGTTTGCATGTAAATGAATTCATGAAAATTTATACTCTATATCCTTCTTGATTGTATTCTTGTTTATAATGCATATATTCTTGGACATTGATGGGAGATTAAGAGATTGATCATAGTTATTTTCAATTTGATTTTATCTATCCTTTCTCGAGGACGAGCAAGAGCTAAGTGTGGGGGTATTTGATGTAACCATATTATTCGATAGTTTCACCCACATTTAACTAGTGTTTTGCCTATGTTTTATATATAAAATACCTTGATATTCTTTGTTTTATGTTTTGAAGGCACCTTTAGATGAAAGATGCAAAAAGGAGTAAATTAGAGGTAATTGGCAAATTTGACCCTCAGTCGATGTTTTGTGCAGAGCGTGAGTTCTAGAAGTCGAAATGAAGTGATTCCAGTGGAATTAGAAAGCTAACATCCATACCTTTCTGGAAATATAAGTCAAGAAAAATAAAAATACAAACACCATGGAAATCACATCCTTCAAAGTCAAAACTCGCATTCTGCCAGTGTTGACCTTTGTCCATTCAAAATTCAATATCTGGAGCTGTAGATATCCAATTGATGCAAACTCAATTTTTGTGGATGTCTGACTCAAAGGCCTACAAACGCTCCAAATTTCAGCCCAAAACGATGTCATATGAGGGAGATATGAGTTTTCAAAGATGACAACTGAATTCTGCCAGCAAACAGGTTTCGTGAAGAAACGAATCCAAATTACATCCCGAAGCATCAAAACCGACATCCAAGTTTTAATTTCAGCAATTTAGCTCCTCAAGTAAATCAATCCAGAAGGTCAAGGAAGGCAGCCACCAACCTTAAATCACTAACCACAAACCAGCTGCCAGCCGCCTTCACGCTACCAACATCTCTTGATGTTCACACTTGAACTTTGATTTTTCTTACTTACAATTTGTGTATAAATAGGCAGCTAAGTTTATGCTATGAAGAGAGCCAAGAGAGAGGGAAAGGGAGTGCAGTAGAATAAAAGAAAGAGGGGTGGCAACCATAAGAGAAGAAACACAAACTCTCCCCTCTACAAATCAGAAATCATGTATTCTTTCATCTTTAGGAGTAGTTGTTCAATAAATATGCAAGGCTAAGCTCGTTTTCTTGGTTGCAAGGACGCAAACACCTTCAGATTTCAAGAACTGTGAGATTTATTCTTCCATTTATTTTCGGTTTGTATTATGAATGAGTATGTTTGTTTTCCTATGCATATTTCCTATGATTGTTTATCTTAATTGCTAGAGCAGACTCTAAGTTATTATTGTGAACAATCTATTGCTAAGTTTGATATCAAAACTGGAGTTGTGGTTTATAAACTTGTGAAGCAACTAAGCTTGATAATTGTAGCGGAACTACGTTATTAAGCTTAGAGAGAACATTCGATCAAAGCAACACAAGCTGACAACTTGGTTGTTAAGATTAATGAATTTATCTAGATCTTAAGGCTGCCATTGGATTAAATCATTAGTGCAGACACTGTGATTGTTTGTTGGTTGGGGTTAGTTATACAGTGGATCTGTTAATTAACCAACGTTAAGAAAAGATAAAAATTCAGAATATAAACAGGAGTTTCCTTTCAAGGATCGGTTGTGATTTCTGTAGGTGGATGTGTGCTTGCGACCAAGGTTTGTTTTCTTGATATATTTCAATTTCAATTGATTTTATTTGCTATTGTAATTTCTACCATAGTTTAGATCATTGCACATCAAACCCCCCCAATTACATAACGTATAGCATAAAAATCTGAACTAAACCTTCCTCGTGGGATCGACCCCTTACTCGCTCTATACTATCTTGTGTGTTTTAAGTTAGGGTAATTAGTTTGTGCGACCGCGACATCGCATTAACAAGAGCTCAAGTAAAACAACTACAAAGTGCCTTAACAAGTCAGATTAGCACAACTGAAGCTTCGATGAGTTTAAGGGCTTGTGAACTGAATGAAAATGGTTCATATATGTTTGTTTGTCTACAAATAACGCTTGGATCATGATTTGGGAGTTTTGATGAGTTTGGGTTTGTTGTCAGTCCATGGACCAATTTTGGCCCGAATTTTGCTCCTGTTTAATGCGTGGAAAAATAAAGCCTATTCTACATGGTTTTCAAGTTCAAAATATCATCTTTCTAGATTGTTTAACCATGCATGAATTGGAGTTTTGTACAAAAAGTTATAGTTGTTTTAGTTTTTTGTGTCTGTTTGTCTGCTATAAGTCAAAAACACGTACTATTTATTATTTGTCTAGTTTTCTGAACAAAGTCATTTATTTGGGTCTCCATTATGTTATTTTGGTATTTCCTAGACTTTGAGGATTGTTCCAAGTATATAATGATGTTTCAGACCATATTTTGTGACTTTTGGTAATAATATTAAACTTATCAAAGAGTTTCATTCAGACTTTATCCCTTATTTTTATTATAAAATATGTAATTTTCAGCCTAGACACCATAAGAAAAACCATATAACTAAACCTATCTTCCTTTATCTTCACATCAGATTGTTTGGGTTAGGAAGCTAATGCACATCACCAGGTCCGTTTGTTTCTCTAGTAAAGACTCATAATGTGACTGAAAAGCAACCTTGTTGATTTCAACATTGGTTTTCTCCATCTTTTTTTTTTTTGCTTTTTTTCGGGAGGAGGCAGGCAGGTGAACAACCAGTAAAAAAGGGAATTTAGATTATTTTCTAAACTTTTGAGTAAAATATAAATTAGGATCTCTTGCTTGTAAAATAAATTAAATAGTCCTTTTGATTTAAAAAATAATTAATTAGTCCCTATATTTTTAAAATTTATTTGCTGCTTGTCTTTTCACTTGTTTCATGTTCTTTTTCTAATTTATTTGATTTTTATTTTAAGAAACAAAACAAAATAGAGAATATGAAAAGATTAAAGAGAAAATAAGATATTTTTGGGAAAAAAAATTAAGCATTGCAATATTGGTTAAGGGATTAGTTACTTAGTTTTAAATTATGAAGGACAATTTAATTCAATCTAAGAAACAAGAGGGACTTAATTATAATTTAGTCCTGAACAATTTATCTCGGTTAATATTTTACTAGTTATGTTAATTGCTATGACAAAAACAGAATCTACTCTCGAGAGAGAAATCTCAATTACACCAAGATGCCTGGGTAACAGGATCTATCTGATGAGTGTGGGTTAACCATGGATTAGGTATAAAGCATGTACCCATCCAGCGATATCCCTACTTGTGTGGAAAATGGATGTGAATGTTTTTTTTTGGTAAGTTGATGTATGTATTAAAAGAAGAAGATACAAAGATTATAAGGGGCATACCCCAGATTTACAATGAGAACAGAAACATAAAACAACAGATGGCTACAGGCTAGCCACTGAACAGAAAACTGAGACCTTACTAAATTCGTTAGGGAAACCAATACAACCAGCTAACTATCAAATTAAGAATCTATGTTATTAACCCTCCAAACTCTTTGGATCCTTTTGTTTTCATCTGTTGGTAGGACTTTCCTCATCAAATCAAGCTTATCGTGAATGATACATTCGATTTGATTAAAGACCAAATTCGAAGATCTAGACATTCCTGCAAAGATCCTTGCATTCCGTTCTTGCCAGACATGATACACTGTAGCTGCGAAACTCAGTTTACAAGAAAAATTGACAAAACTTTTGCCATGCCAAGTGACAGTGGACCATCGAATCCATTCATCCCAGCCTTTTGTCATTCTTGGAATGTCGCATCTGTCACAAACATCCCACCAGATCGTTTTAGTATAGGAGCATTCAAAGAACAAATGGTTGTGATCTTCATTGTTGCGGAGACAGAGTGAGCATCTATTGGGACCATGTATACCAAACTGATGAAGTCCATCTTGAGTTGTGAGTTTCTATTGGACAACCATCCATAGAAGAAACGAATGTCTTGGAACAGCATTCTTGAACCACACAATGTCATGCCATTCAACCATCTGACGATGAATTCTTAGTTGCTCCCAAGATACTTTGATCGAGAATCTGCGATTTGGCGAATCCAACCAAACAATCTCATCCTTTTGCCCCATCTTAGGATTAGAATTGGAAGGAATAGCTTCTACAATAGGGTGCCAACCAATAGCTTGGGTGGTAGGAATTTTCCATTCTAAGTTATGAATCAGCACATTCACCTTCGTGTTCTTTTCCATACCTGAATCATAGATGAATCTTTCCCTGTAACAATCCGCAAGTGGGTTGTGAGGATGCCCATTGTCAAACCATAAAGAGGTTGTCATTCCATCTCCTATGATGTACTTCATCTTCGGTCATGCTAAGGGTCTGAGCTTTAGAATCTTTCCCCAAGCCCAAGAGCAATTCTCTAGCGTCTTGATTGTCCAGAAATTCCTACCTCGCAACAGATTGGATCTGATCCAAGTAGACTAGATTGAGCCATCTGAGTCATTGCACAGGTTCCAAATGTGTTTCAACAAAGCAATCTTGTTCCATTCTGTTATCCTTTTTATTCCTAGCCCCCCTTTCTTTTTTGGAAGATATACCTGATCCCAAGCCACTTTAGCCCTAGTAGTTCTCATATCTGAACCTGACCAAAGAAAGGATTTCATAATTTACTCCACATTTTTAATTACTTGTCCAGGTAAGGGGAAGAGAGATGCCCAATAAACCTGTATAGAAAATAAGACTGAATTAATCAGTTGTACCCGTCTTGCATATAAGAGTGTTCTACAAGTCCAATGTCAAACTTTAGAGGTGATTCTATCCACGAGGCCCTTACAATAAATAGCCTTTAGTCTGGATGAAAGAAGAGGTACTCCCAAATATTTCATAGGGAGCTCCCCCTCTCTAAACCCAAGAATACAAATAATTTGTTCCCTCTCGGCATTTAATGCACCACCCAAGAAGATGTCACTTTTGTTTGGATTTGGATACAAACCTGATAGATCTTGAAACTTTGTGAGCATAGTTTTGATCATACAAATTGAGTTTACATCCCCTTTGCTAAAAATCATCAAGTCGTTAGCAAAACAAAGATGAGAAATTTTGTCCTTCTTGCACCTCTAGTGGAACTTGAATTCTTCGGTGGCACTCATCTTGCAAAATAGCCTAGAAAGGATTTCCATACATAGGACAAACAAATATGGGGACAGTGGATCACCTTGTCTCAGCCCTCTTCCCCCTTGAAAGTAACCTGTAAGCTCACCATTGATGTTAATAGAGAATTGACATGATGTAACACAAACCATGATCCAATCAATGACTGTTCTAGGGAATCCCATTTTTATTAACGTAGCGTCAATGAAATCCCACTGAACCGAGTCATAAGCCTTCATCAGATCAACTTTCATAGCACAACAAGCAGGTCCCGTAAATTTTTGATAGCCTTTCATTAGTTCCTGAGACAAAAGAATGTTGTCACTGATTCTCCGTCCAGAGATAAAAGCAATCTGATATGGACCTACTAAGGATGGCAAAACAGCTTTGATTCTCCTAACTAGAATCTTAGCAATGCATTTGTACACTGTATTGCAGCAAGATATAGGACAAAAATTTGTCAACCTCGTAGGATTAGCAACTTTAGGAATAAGGGAAATTGATGTAGCATTCATTTCTTTAAGCATTCTACGAGTCTAAAAGAAGGAGCTAACAGCGTTGATTACATCTTCCCCAACTATGTGCCACATTCTTTTAAAGAAACCTGCATTAAAGCCATCTAGACCAGGGGCTTTGTTGTTCTTCAAACTAAACATAGCATGCTTAATCTCCTCCCTTGTTACATCTTGTGCTAGTATATGTTGTTGAGTTGAAGACAGTTTCAAGTTAATTGTCGATTCCATCACTTCCTCGTTCAGAACCCTAGGCATCTGATCCACTCCTCATATACGATGGAAGTATGCAATTACTTCTGATTTGACTGCCTCGTGTCCTTCGACAACCTCTCCATCCTTCCTTGTAAGTGATAGAAGCTTATTTCTATTATGTCTTCCATTTACTGATTTGTGAAAGTAGTTAGTATTCTGATCCCCCAAGCTAAGCCATTGTATCCTTGCCTTTTGTTTGAAAAAACTCTCTTCAGCCCTGACGGTAGAAGTGTATTTACGAATAGCATCCCTTTCTCGTATGCACAAAATTGGATTCTCATGCGCTGTATGCAGAGCTTGTTGAGCCTTATCCATTTTGTTTTTTGCATCTTTGACTCTATCTGAAATGTTGGAGAAGTGAGTCGTATTGAAAAGTTTCAATTCCTGCTTTAGCTTTCTTAGTTTGTAACACAGATGATACATTGGACAACCCCCCGAATTCTGATCCCATACCTTCTTCACCAAGGGCATGAACTCGTCATGATCCATCCACATATAGAAGAATCTGAATGGTTTCATATTGGGATATGAATGTTAGCAAATTTATTGACTACAAGGACCAATTTGATTTTATATAGACCTAAATTTTGGACACGAACAAAAGTGCTTTTCTTGAGTGTTCCTTGTATCTTCATACATGAATTGGAAGATTTTATTAACAGAAGGAAAGAAACACTTGAAATGTATTGTGTGGTATCATATTGCTTGACTATATTTTAAACATCATTATCAAATACAAGTAGGATGTAAACAATAGAGGAAAGATTTTGGCTTTTGTTTGAATAAAATCAATTAATTATTCTAGCAAGCCTTCTTCATACTTCTTCCTTTTGATTTATATAATTCTCTACTTGTGCATTTTCCTAAACTAATGAAACAGGTAGGCAGATGTTTATTGTGTGCAGCACCTGGCAAGTCAAGGGGTGAATTTTTCATCAATTGACTCTGGCAAAATCTCTGGAAGCTTATAAGAAGGAAAGCCAATTTTCCTAGGCAAGTTAAAACATGGAAGAATGAAAATGAAACAATTCAATATATTCAAAAGGGATCCTTGCAAAATATAGTGTTAGAATTCCCTCAAACAAGGCACCTACAAACACCTAATCCTTCACTGGATATATAAACCCTATGCACTCACATATAATGATGCATCAGTGCATAACATCCTCGTAATAAACATAGTGTTGTCTGCCTGTATCAACACTATTTCCAAGAGCAACAACAAAGACTTGTTAATCCCACACTAGTCTGGGTTAGCCTTTTCCAAGTATTATTTTAAAAAAATAATGTTCTGAGCATAAGCACTGCATTCGGATTTTACTTGCATCAAAATAATGCCACACATATTTAATTGTCTTAGAATAAGTGCAAACACACATCTATGAATGTAAGCCCATGAACACAAGGCACGGAGTGACATAGTGAACAATAGTTACTCTGAAGGTGATGGATTTGGTGAGACTGGATTCAACTTGCCAGTTTTTTCCTTGGGATAGATGAAAATCCTATGAACCGCTGATAGGAATTCCCTGCATTTTAAATAACAGTAGCACCAAATTAATTCACAGCCAACCATTACAAACGCAGCAAAAAATAATACCATGAAATGCTACTTCATTTCTTTCTTTTTCCTTTGTTTTTTGTTGAATACTATACAAGTTGTTAAGAGCTTTTGTTACTTAACTGCCATAGGCAATCTGCAATCTATATCATGTCCCCTTCATTATCCGAGTACACTACACACCACCCGCTGGTCCCATCAATCAAACTTCCTTGGAAGTCAAACATCAAGTCAAGCTCACAAATGAGTTCACTATACCCATCGAATTGTGTGAGATCAACTGATCTTCCTATTACAGTTCCATATTTGATCACCTGAAAGAAAGAAAACTATCTCAAAATTAAAATAAGAAAACAATCATTCGGCACATACAGGGTGCGCCAAAGAAATTTCAAGCAGGATGATTAAATGATGACTTCATTGGCCTTCTCATTAAATGATGTAATTTGAATGGGATCCCTTACCAAGAAAATTAGATGTTATTTTTTTTTTTTTGCTTGTAGTTGTGGTAATGTGATAAGGATGTTTTTGTTAGTAAATATGTCTTATAGTTAATCGGTTTGTTACACATAATACTGATTTTATTCATGTAAAACATATTTATTATTAATAAAGCTTTTTTATCTTTAATATTCAATTATACTTGATTAATAAATCTAATATTTCTTACTTAGCTTTGAATGAATTTAAATTTATTATTAAGAGTAAATATTGTTCTTTTTATAATAATGATGTTTTTATATGAATTCAATTATTATACAA
>Ga0325402_1007869_pt1 | contig 10138 bp, 16 predicted proteins | sample PopdelMetagenome_22_FD_207212 | JGI IMG/M metagenome (GOLD analysis project Ga0325402, IMG submission 207212) | Populus deltoides microbial communities from Bellville, Georgia, United States - Xylem-PdKOR-R3 | ecosystem: Host-associated > Plants > Phyllosphere > Stem > Wood/Secondary xylem... | reverse complement strand
TAACAACAACATGTGAACCTATATTCCGACTATTAAGGAAAAAGAATCCTGGAACCTGGAATGAGGAGTGTGAGGATGCATTCAATAAAATCAAACATTATTTACAAAATCCACCTTTACTGGTTCCTTCGGTATCAGGAAAACCTCTGGTATTATATTTAACAGTAACCGAAGTAGCCATGGGATGTGTATTGGGTCAGGATGATGAAACCGGAAGGAAAGAAAGAGCTATTTATTACTTAAGTAAGAAATTCACCGAATGTGAGTCTAGATACACTAAGATAGAAAGGCTCTGTTGTGCGCTGGTTTGGGCGGCAAAGAGATTACGACATTATATATTATACTATACCACTTGGTTGATTTCAAAAGTGGATCCTCTGAGGTATATTTGTAACAAGCCCTTTCTCTCAAGCCGAATTGCAAGGTGGTAGGTTTTATTAGCAGAATATGACATAGTGTATATGACAAGGAAAGCCGTAAAAGGGAGTGCAATTGCGGACCATCTGGCTGATAATGCTGTTGAAGATTACGAACCTTTGGATTTTGATTTCCCCGATGAAGATATATTGTCAATAGAAAAAGAAGAAGAGAAGACAAATTAGTGGACCATGTTTTTTAATGGGGCAGTGAAAGCATATGGTAATGGGGCCGATGCGGTAATAATCTCTCCTAATAAGAAACAGTATCCGGTTTCGCTTAAACTCCATTTCGAGTGCACTAACAATACAGCTGAGTATGAAGCTTGTATCCTTGGTTTAGAAGCGGTATTAGAGCTAAAGATAAAGAAGATAGATGTATATGGGGATTCAATGTTGATTATCTGTCAGGTTAAAGGGGAATGGCAGACCAAGGAAGAAAAGTTAAGACTGTACCAGGAATACCTTTCCACACTAGCAAAGGAATTTAAAGAGATTAAATTCACCCATCTAGGAAGGGAGGGGAACCATTTTTCGGATGCTTTGGCCACGCTAGCTGCTATAACTACCATTGATCTTGAGTATAAGGTACAACTTGTACACATTGACATTAGAAATGACTCAGCTTACTGTTGCTTAATTGAAGGAGAGATGAACGAAAAGCCTTGGTATTACAATATCAAGAATCTTGTGCAGAATCATGAATATCCGGTGGGAGCTTCTAAAGCGGATAAGAAAACCTTGAGAAGGTTGGCCATAGACTTCTATTTAGATGGAGAGATTTTATATAAAAGGTTATTTGATGGAACCCTACTAAGGTGTTTGAATGAGACAGATGCTAGAAAGGCATTGCGAGAGGTCCATGAAGGGATTTGCTCAACCCATGCTAGCGGGCATATGATAGCAAGGAAAATACAAAGGGCTGGTTATTTTTGGATGATGCTGGAGAAAGATTGTATCGATTATGTAAGAAAATGTCACAAGTGTCAAGTTTACAGTGATAAGGTCAATACGCCTCTAGCTCCTCTATTTAATCTAATATCTCCGTGGCCATTTGCAATGTGAGGAATTGACGTGATCGGTCCTGTTAGCCCAAAAGCTAGCAATGGTCATAGATTCATCCTCGTAGCTATTGACTATTTCATAAAATGGGTGGAAGCTAATTCGTATGCCCATGTAACACAGAATGTAGTGAAGAGGTTTGTAGAAAAGGACTTAATTTGTCGATATGGTCCTCCGGAAAAGATAGTGACAGATAATGCACAGAACTTCAATGGTAAAATGATAGTGGAGCTGTGTACTAAATGGAAGATCAAGCATTCGAATTCCTTGCCATACCGGCCAAAAATGAATGGCGCAGTAGAAGCCGCTAACGAAAACATCAAAAAGATTATTTAGAAAATGGTAGTCACGTATAGAGATTGGCATGAGATGTTGCCATGTGCTCTCTATGCATACCGCACTACAGTCAGGACCTTGACAGGGACTACCCCATATTCTCTTGTGTACGGTATGGAGGCAGTGATGCCTTTGGAAGTGGAAATCCCATTGTTAAGAGTGTTGATGGATTCCGAACTAAAAGAGGCTCAGTGGGCCAAAGTTAAATATGAACAACTGAACTTGATCAGTGAAAAGAGGATAGCTGTAATATGTCATCATCAACTTTACCAGAAACGAATGGCCAAGGCATACGATAAAAAGGTTAAACTGCGGTTTTTTCAAGAAGGGGATCTAGTATTGAAAAAAATATTGTCGTTACCCGGAGAAGATCAAAGCAAATGGGCACCTCAGGAGGAGCACTGAAGTTGGCTAGAATGGATGGAGGAGACCTAGCTAGGCCTGTGAATTCCAACTCTGTAAAAAGATATTATGCATGATGTATGCTTCTAAATCAATAAAGCAAAGTTTGGCTATCAATTTCTTTCTTTTTTATTGAATTGATCTCACAACACTCAATTTGTTTTCTAGAAAGAAGAATCTTAAAAGGGGGAAGAGAAGAAAGATAAGAATAGAGTTTGTCAATCCTAACAGTGCGTTTTTTCAAATGAGAAAAAAATTCACCTCTCGTTATCTCATCACTCACTAAAAAGTTTATCATTGGCTGAATGAATTTCTTCTCTATATAAAAGCCCAGACTAAGATCACACCCCTACACTTGGCAATAAGAGATGTTTCATGCAAAGTTTTACGTATTTGAAATGGGACGAAAGCCTATAGATTTGAAAATTAAGCTAAAGCATTTGACAAGAGCATGACAAAAAAGGCAAAGACAAATCATACAATTTCGAGAAAAGCTACTTGTAAAAAGCTGATGACTTCTTCTGTAAGATATGATACGCAGCACAAGAAATGAATCCAGCATACGACTTCAAAAGCAAGCTCATGTCAAGAGAGAGTTTCATGAAATAGAAGAAGATGATGGGACCTATGTTTCAAAACCAGGTAAGAATGCATGCATGGCATCTAATCATAAATCATTGCATATATGTTTTTTGAATCGTTACAGGAGGAATCCTTAATGTAATCCAACAAGATTGTGGATGAAGAAAGAATCATTAGGTTGATGATAGCAAAGAATCACGATTTTGATTCTAGAACAACAATAAAGTGAGAAGAACCTATTAGGAAAATTTTAAAAGAAAACGAAAGGTTCAAACCCTGCCATCAGGAAGAATGACATCGATATCAGTTTTGGTTAAAGGAGATCGTCAGAAGGGATCTCATGTTTCAGCTTTGGTCAAAGGAGGTCGCCAGAAGGTATCTCATATTTCAGCTTTGGTTAAAGGGAATCATCAGATGGGATTCCAAGTTGATCGAGCTACAAATATAGTTTTTTGGATTGGGTTAAAAGAGATCGCCAGAAGGGATCTCATATTTCAGCTTTGGTCAAAGGAGGTCGCCAGAAGGGATCTCATATTTCAGCTTTGGTTAGAGGGAATTGCCAGATGGGATTCTAGGTTGACCGAGCTACAAATATAGCTTTTTTGGTTTGCTTAAAGGAGGTCGCCAAAAGGGATCTCATATTTCGGTTTTGGTTAAAGGAGGTCGCCAGAAGGGATCTCATGTTTCAGCTTTGGTCAAAGGAGGTCGCCAGAAGGTATCTCATATTTCAGCTTTGGTTAAAGGGAATTGCCAGATGGGATTCTAGGTTAACCAAGCTACAAATATAGTTTTTTGGATTTGGTTAAAGGAGGTCGCCAAAAGGGATCTCATATTTCGGTTTTGGTTAAAGGAGGTCGCCAAAAGGGATCTCATATTTCAGCTTTGGTTAAAGGAAATCGCCAGATGGGATTCCAAGTTGACCGAGCTACAAATATAGTTTTTTTTATTAAAGGAGATCGCCAGAAGGGATCTTATATTTTGGATTTGCTTAAAGGAGGTCACTGGAAGGGATCTCGTATTTTGGTTTTGGTTAAAGGAGATCGCCAGAAGGGATCTCATATTTCAGCTTTGGTAAAAGAGAATCACCAGATGGGATTCCAGGTTGATTGAGCTACAATTATAAGTTTTTGGTTTTGGTTAAAGGAGGTCGCCAGAAGAGATCTCAGGTTAACCCAACCGCAACACAGATATTAGCTCTGGCTAAAGGAAATCGCCAGATGGGATTTCAGGTTGGCCAAGCTACAAATATAGATTTTTTTTTGTTAAAAGAGGTCGCTAGAAGGGATCTCAGATGGAATTCCAAGTTAGTCTAATCGAAGTTAGAAGTCAGAGGATCGCCAGATTGGGATCTCAAAATGACTAAGTTTTGATCGTAGTTTTGGGTTGAAGAGGATTACTGTAAAGACAAAGTTTCAGATCGATCAACCTTGACAAGATTAGTTTTGGAAGTTCAATTTTGTTTATCTTTATAAAACTTACTACACAAAACCCCTACTCCGTAAGTATTATAAAGAGGGGGCATCTATTGTAATTTATTTTTGGGTCCCCACACAAAAATAAAAATAAATATATAAATATATAGCAGGAAGAAATTAGAAAAATAATAGGAGGTTGGAGCGCTCAGAAAAGGATCAGAAAATTGATTAAGAAGGTTTAAAAATACAAGGATTGGAATTTTTTACAGTATATACTTGAATGATGAGAGCCCTATTGGAAAAAAAAATTTTAATTTGAAGAGAAAAGTCCAAAATTGGACATTTATGGACTCAATTGGATTTTATTGAAGGTTTAATTGAATTTATAGAGGGTTTGATTGCAAGGAAAATTGATTTTTAAGTCAATTTGGGCTTTAATTGGAAGAAATTAAAGTTCTGGGTCAAATTATAATTTTTGAGAGTTGATTTGGTTCAATCAGGGGCTTAATTGCATAAATATTGAAGTTTAATGGCCAATTAGGGACTTAATTGAGAAAATCTGAAACTAAGGACCAAATTGGAAAAGGCGCGTAAATAGGGGGCCTGTAATTGATCGATTTAAGGACCAAATTGAATAAATTTAAAGTTTATTAATCAATTGAGGGTCAAAATGCACAAACTCAAAACCAAGGACTGAAGTGAAAAACGCGGCCAACTATAGGGGCGGCTACTGAAATTGACAAGGATGCAATTGAATTAATTCTTAAAATCCAAATTACATTGTGAGGACTTAAAAGAACAAAGGATAAATTAAGGACTGATTTGGAAAAAATATGATGGCGCCACATTTAAATGAAACGGCACATTTTGTATAAAACGACGTCGTTTCATGTTAAAAAAAAAAAAAGCAGAACAGTGTCGTTTTGAGCGACACTGTTCTTCTTTCTCCTTCCCCCGGATGTGCAGCAAGGGAAGGTAGGCATTTTTCTTCCTCTTTCTTCATTAATTCCTGCGAGCAGTGTGCCTTGCAGAAGACTCGAAACCCCAAGCACCTTGATGATGAGAAGTCAAGGGCGCCGCGCCTTGCCAGCCACGCCCACTGGCCAGCCAACCCGGCGCTGTGGCATGGCAACAAAGCCCTGCTCCCCATGCGCTGCCATAGGGTGGCAATAGGGACGCACCCGCTCCTTTTTGCCCTATAAATCCCCCCCCAACACCAGCACACTAGGAAAAGAAAAATACAAAAGGGGAGAGAAAACTGGCAGAGAAATAAAAAACGAAAAGAGAGAAAGGAACGAACTGAAGAGAGGAAAATGGACCAAAAAAAGAAAGAAAAACCAGGAAAGCCATAAAGAAGAGAGGGACTGTGAAGGTAGTGGAAAAGGAAAATAAACCGAAAGAAAAGAAAAACAAACCGAGAGGGCCACTGAGTGGTCAATGAGAGTGGACCATGAGGGTTAAGGAAAAACAATACTGACACCGGACGAGGTCGGGTCCTGGAAAGAAACATCATATAAATCAGAACAAAAGGAAAAGGAAACGCAGCAGAAGAAGAGGAGGAGAACGGAAGAGCAGGAGCCTCTTTCTCCACCGTTTGAAACTGTAACGTTACTGTTTGGAGCCGCCGTCAGTTAGCCACGACACCACCACCGGCCTCCACCGCAGCACCGCCAGCGAAGCAGCCAGACTAGTAACGCACCGCCTCCTCCGCGCCGGGTAACTTTTCTTCCCCTTCATTGTTTGCATTTTGCTGTCATGCAAAATGAATAGCATTCTGCATGCAGAAGAGGGGAGGGGAAATAATTCCCCTCCCACGTCAGTTATGTTGCTGGGCCAGGCTCATTCTGGCCCAGCATTGTTGGTTTTTTTCCTTCTTTGGGCCAGGCTGGTTCTGGCCCAGCCATGTGTTTATGGGCCAGACTGATTCTGGCCCATCCTTACTGTCTGGGCCAAGTCTGGCCTAGAAGAAAATAGGAGATTTTGTTGGGTCGAGATCGGCCCAATCCCTTTTGGGTCGAGATCAACCCAACCCTTTTAGGGCTGAGTCTGGCCCAGTTAGTGGGTCAGCCAAACCTAGCCCACCTAGTATTATATATTATATATTATACTATTTTTTGTATTATTTATGTATACATATATATCAAAAAAAAATTAAAAAATCCTAAAAAATCCTAAAAAAATTTCTGTGATTTTCCTACATATTTTTATCAAAATTGTTTAATACTAGTTTGTATTTTTATACCGTAAAGATACAAATCCAGTATTAAAAATACCCGGTTTTCGTCAAGACATCAAAAAAAAATAAAAATAAATGTTTTTTTTTTCATGCATACGGCCTAGTCTCTCCAAAATATACATATATATTAAAAACATCATCACATCATATTTTCATACAACATAGAAAAATTTCAAAAAAAAGGTTTTAGCATGCACTTTTAGCTTTAATAACAAGTTTGTTAGAGCCATGAGAACTATGCCAATATTTCAAAAATTCTAAAAAAATCTTTTTGTCTTCTTTTAGTATCTGGGATACGAATTTATACGTAAAACGTATTCCTGATGTTAAAAATATAGTTTTCATATAGACGTTAGAACGGTTAGGTTTTTTACCCGATAAGATAAGGACCTCCTTATTGAGGAGGACTTTTCTTGAACCATAGATGGACCAACAACTAGAAATACAATAACACCGTAGCTTTTTATCAGATAAACAAACAATGCAGCTTACCTTAGGTAAGGCGTATTTGGGGTGCTAATACCTTCCTTTTACGCAACCAGTCCCTTACTTGATGTCTGAGACGAGTTAAGGTTCCTAGTGATCAAAATACCAGTGGCGACTCCCATTCCTTTTTTCACTAATAAAAGACAAGAATTTCTTGTCTCCCCATATTTACCAGATAGATATACATAGATATATTTTAGATTTGAAGTGGAATATTCGCCACGACGCCGCACACGTGCGACAAAGGTAATAAGGTGATTAATTAAGGCAGAGTTGTTACTAGTAAGCAAGATGTCATCAATATAGATAAGCATATAGCAAATATCATGATTCCTCATCAGAACAAAGAGAAAGGTATGAACCTTGGAAGCCCGAAAACCAATAGTTTGAAGAAAGTCACTCAGACGGGTGTACCAAACCTAAGGGGCTTGTTTAGACCATAAAGAGACCTGTGAAGAAGACAGACATGATTTGGTAGAGCAAAGTCTACAAAACCTGTGGGTTGTGCCATGTTGACAACCTCTCTAAGTGAACCATTGAGGAAGGCATTGTGAACATCAAATTGTCGAATATGTTATCCTTTAGACACGACAATAATAAGAACTAACCGAACAGTAGTCGGTTTAACAACAGGACTGAAGGTTTCTAAGTAATCAATGCCTTCTTGTTGAGTGAACCCACGAGCAACCAAATGAGCCTTATAACAGTCAATAACACCATCAGCTCGACGCTTTATTTTGTACACCCATCGGCAGCCTTATTCATGGAGAGATCAAAAGGTACCAAGGACCAAGTACCATTGGCATGTAAAGTTGCAATTTCAGACTTCATGGTAATACGCCAGCACATAAAACAGTCGACCTCCTTAAAAGTAAGAGGTTCGAGAGTAGAGGGAGACATTACCCGTGATGCTAGATGCTATGAGGAAGAAGCAGCGACTAAAGTGATGTTAGTAGTCCGGTTATGTCTGGGACGCAACACCATGGGGTGTTGTCGTTGTGCTAAAGGAGCAGGGGTCTAATAGGGGACAGTTGCCACAGAAGAGTATAAATAGACAGATCAACATAAAGGTCAGACTTGGTGAAGTTACGACAAATGATCTGGATGGAGAGGAAGAGCTGGATGATCATGCTGGAGAGATAGCAGCCGAGAAGATGATGACACGGACAACACCAGCATTACAGACCCTGTACCTATAAAATGATGAACAAATATGGAGGCAAATGGTGATAAGGGGACAACGGGGTTAGAGGATGCGGGTTGTATGGCTAATGATGTGGTAGATTAAAAGATGGTGAATAAGGGAAGGTGTGTGACAGTGGTAGGTGGATGGGTATGGCTGATGGTGGAGGGAGATGGGCAGACTCGAGAAACGGAAACACATGTTCAAGAAATCGAACACAACGGGAGATGTAGAGATGTTTAGATGATAAGTCAAGACAACGATATTCTAGATGAGATGAACTATAGCCTAAGAACAAACATGGAGTAGAGCGATAGTCTAACTTATGAGCATTATAAGGTCGAAGGAAGGGAAAACATAAACATCTAAAAGTACATAAAAAATCATAATTAAGTGGTTGATGAAGCAGACATTCAAAAGGAGATTTGTTGTGCAAAACCAGTGTGGGCATATGATTAATGAGATAAACAGAGATTTTAAAAGCATAAGTCCAAAATTTTAAAGGTGCCTTACAATGACCAAGAAGAGTAAGACCAGTTTCAGCAATGTAACGATGATGACGCTCAACAGTACCATTTTGTTAATGTATATATGGGCATATGAGGTGATGATGAATACCAATGGTTTTAAAAAATGAATTTAATTTATGATATTCACCGCCCCAGTCAGTTTGAACAGATTTAATTTTTCGAGAGAATTGTCGTTCGACGAAGACTTGAAATTGATGAAAGACATTGAAGACATCAGATTTGAGGACAAGAGGATAAAACCAGATAAATTTTGTATGCGCATCCATAAAAATAACAAAATAACAAAAACCATCCAAAGATAACATAGGAGCAGGGCCCCCCACATCACTAAAAACAAGTTCAAAAGGAGTAGACATTTTATGACCCGTATGTCCTAAAGACAGAGGAGATGATTTTCCTAACGGACACGCTTGACATTGAAAACTTAAAGGAAAAGAAGTACAGACAACTTTTTTATTTGACGCTAAGAGACTCAGAACACAAGAGCTGGGATGACCGAGGCGATGATGCCAAACATTGATAAAGGTGGACAGAAAGGCCTAGGGAAGACACGTGGCAGAGGACTCGGTAAGGATATAGAGGTCATCTTTACTTTGACCAAAAAGAAGAACTGCCTTGGTTATGAGATCCTTAACATAGAAAAAAAAAGAGTGAAACTAAAAAAAGACACAATTTTCATGATAAAATTGTTGAACAGATAGAAGTCTTTTCTTAATTTATGGAAGATGTAGAATATTAGACAGAGTAAAGGTTCATTTTGGAGTATGAAAAATTTTATGAGTTGTATTAGATATAATAAGTCCCTTACCATTACCAACATATAATTGATCATTACCAAGATAAGGGTATGCATGTGTCATACCGGCAATGTCTAGAGTAACATGTTGATTCATACCTGTATCAGGGAACCAAGTGACAGGATTTGTTACTGAAGCATCACTAAAAGAGAGGTTGACCGAGGCTTGATTCTCATGATGCACAAGCTGAGAGCATTAAAGTACAGAGCATTCAATGTTGCTACAAAGTTGGCATCTAATATGCCAAAGCCATTGGTGTTGCCCTTCTTGTTTCTGCTGCTGCCAATTGTCGCCGTAACTACTGGTGTTCTACCAAGAGGAGCTCCCACTGTTCCCACGGTAAGGCTGCCCAGGATACTAATTGTAATTGTTACGGGAGTTACCTCTCTAGCTTCCTCTTCTTCCTCTACCCCAATGAGAAAAGAAGCCACTGCCATTAAATCCAGCGAAGGCACGTTGTGCAGCATATGCAGAGGAAGGGTGTGAGGGTGTAGGCAACAACGGTGCAATAGCTAGAATGGATTGAAGAGAGCTCCTGTGTAGAAATTCATGTGTAGACAAATGACTATGGTCAAAATATGCAAGAGGCTCAGCTTTGGTCGACAGACTAGTAACTAAATCTCAAAATCCACTATGAAGGCCCCAAAAAACATAAAGATTGAAGTTAGTGAGGGAGATAGGTCTGCCCATTGC
>Ga0325402_1007868_pt1 | contig 10139 bp, 3 predicted proteins | sample PopdelMetagenome_22_FD_207212 | JGI IMG/M metagenome (GOLD analysis project Ga0325402, IMG submission 207212) | Populus deltoides microbial communities from Bellville, Georgia, United States - Xylem-PdKOR-R3 | ecosystem: Host-associated > Plants > Phyllosphere > Stem > Wood/Secondary xylem... | reverse complement strand
AATCTAAATAGACTTCAAAATTAAGTCCATAAAGTTATCAAACAGAGCCTAAACGGATATGTCTAAGGGATGTGAGATAAACCTTGTGTATCCCCTACATGGCTACATCCATCAAGAAAAGTAATTTGATAGTACATATATACAAGCCCTACATGAGGTGTGGAGACGGGGGCTGGCAGGGGCCGGGCTCCTGCAAAGAATTTATTTTTTTCAATCTCTCTTTTAATAATATTTATATTTTTAATCTAAATAATAAAATAATTAACATTTTAGCTCTTTTAATTTTATTTTCTGGTTACATCCTGCCTCTAACGAGGATGTTTTCTTAGTCCTCCCATGACAAACTAAATACAATATGGCCTCTACGTAAAGCATGTCATCAATTGTAGTATCAGTATTTCATTGCATACTACATATATAGGTTCTGTCAATTATCATGTGTATAAAACCAAGCTCTTTTCGTCGTGACCACCTTAATTAGCACTTTAATCAGACATTGAAAGGATGAAACTGACCACCATTTTCTTGTCCAAAATTCTGGAATGTCCCGAGCAGAGCATGAAAAAAAATAATGCCATGCACTTCTTCTTGGTCTTTCCCTTGGCATGTATCTAAAACGTCAATAATACATTAAAATGTCACATTTTCAAGAGAAATCTCATATCACTTGAGCAAAAATCTAATCCTGTCATTTTAATTAACGAGACAGTTATGCTATAAAACGAGTGTGTCTTTTATATATATAAAAGAAATCTCACATTTTAATTGTCATTCTATTAAAACCATCAAACATCAAATTATAAACAGAATTAAAGTTATTTCATAACCAAATTTGAATTCAAGTAATAATCTATTACAATTCTTATATTTGAAATAAAATATTAAATCATAAAATTAAATTTAATTATATTGCTTAGAATACATGTGGAAATGAATTGAATTAACAAGCTTGGTTATTTTGCCTTTAATGTAATCTCTTTTTTTATTACAAAAATCATTTAATTCTTGAAAGATTGTAAAAGATCTAAATGGAGATTTTATGTATTTTTATGAAAACATTACAATAAAAACATTACATACGAGAATAAATGATGTTGATATTTCACATCGTTTAGGTGAGTATTACATAATCTTATCTTTTAAAGTTTAACGAACCATATGATAGGACAATTAAATATCATTAATAAGGATCTATCCATTTTAAGGTAAGATAATTTAATTAATTTTCAAGCTAGAATTCTTGAAGTAGCTTTCAAGACTTGTTGTTTAGTACTAACATTCACATGTTAAGTAGCGAAAATGTTATTTGCACCACATGTTATAAAAAATCAAGATATGCAAGATTATATAAGCAAAACAATTCCCTAAATTTCCAAGCTGGCCATGATAGGAGTATTGATATGACACAATATTAATACAGTCAAGGACTAATTAATCATTTGCCTTTGGTTTGTAATTTGGAAATTAGATAGTGTTCATTTAGAACAATACATGATATATGCATTAATTTCAATGTTTTGGAAAACAAAATAGAGAATACCTTAATAAATTAACTTTTTTTTATTAATTAATGTATAAATTAATATATTATTAGTTTATTGATCAAATAATATCTTGATTAACTAAAATATTATATGGTCTTAAAAGTATTAATATATGGAGGTTTAGTTGTGCTTGCATTTTATATTCGAAGTCAATACAATATAGCATATCAGTCCAAACATACAATCATAAAAATAATAATTCAAACAAGCATATTCATCAAATCAACCGTAATAAATTATCTCCTTTTTATATATTCATTTAAAAATAATAATTTTAAAAAAAATAAAATATTTGATTAGTTTTAGTTACTTGTGAACAAACATAGTATAATTCTGGTTTTGAAGAGGATACTATAAAATATGATACAAAGTCCACTAAAAAAGAAGGAGAAGAAAATATTCAAAAATTTCCCTAATTAGTTTGAGATTTATGGTAATAAGTTGATTTAAATCAATTCTAGAAAGAATCTATATGGAGAGTTTTATGTATTTTAAGAATAAATTACCACAAAAGCATTAATTATGAGAATGAATAATGTTGATATTTCACATCGTCTAGATGAGTATTACATAATCTTATCTTTTAAAGTCTGATGGACCATATGATGGGATAATTGAACAATATTAATAAGCATCTGTCCATTTTGAGATAAGATAATTTAATTAAATTTTTGTTATGGGGAGGCTATTATAAAATATGATATAATGTCCATTGAAAAAGAAGGAGAAGAAAATATACAAAATTTGTTCCAATTAGATTGAGATTGATGGTAATAAGTTGATTCAAATCAATTTTAGAAAGATTATAAACGATTTCAATAGAGAGTTTTATGTATTTTTATGAATCGATTAGCACTAAAAACATTGCTTGTTACAATAAATGATGATATTTCACAATGTTTAGGTCAACTCGTTTATGAGCATTACATAATCTTATCTTTTAAAGTCTAATGGACCACATGATAAGACAATTAAACATCATCAAATAATATCTATCTATTTTTAGGTATGATAATTTAGTTAAATTATAAGCTGGAATTCTTGAAGTAGCTTTCAAGACTAGTTGTATAATACTAATTTTAACATGAAAAGTAACGAACATGTTATTTGCACCACATATTATAAGAAATTATGATATGTAAGACTATACAAGCAATCGAGTCACTCGTTTTAATTTGCATGTTGATCATGCTAGGAGTATTAATATGACATAATATTAATGGCGATGAGTATTGATATGACATAATATTAATACAGACAAGAGCTAATCATTTGCCTTTGGTACAATAAATAACTCGTAACTTGGAAATTAGATAGTGTTCATATATAACAATACATGATATAACTCAATATTTTGGAAAATAAATAAATAAAGAATACCCTAATAAATGAAATTTTTATTATTTAATGTATAAATTAATAAATTATTTATTTATCAATTAACTAATATCTCGATTAACAAATAAATTTTGATGGTCCTAAAATTATTAATATATAGAGGCTTGGTCGTGCTTTCATTTTATATTCCAAGTCAACACAATATATATAGCATATCAGTCGAAACACAATATAAGATACAATGAAAAAAATATTTCAAACAAGTATGTTCATCAACTCTATCGATTGTTATAATAAACTACCCCCTCCTTATGTATCAACTTTAAGAAAAAAAATGATGAAAAAATAAAATAATTGATTATTTCTAGTTATTTGAGAACAAACATAGTATAATTTTTGTTAAGGGGAGGCTATTATAAAATATGATACGAAGTCCATTGAAAAAGAAGAAGAAAATATACAAAATTTGTTGCAATTAGATTGAGATTGATGGTAATAAGTTGATTCAAATCAATTTTAGAAAGATTATAAACGATCTTAATAGACAGTTTTATGTATTTTTATGAATCGATTAGTACTAAAAACATTGCTTGTTAGAATAAATGATGATATTTCACAATGTCTAAGTCAACTCGTTTATGAGCATTATGTAATCTTGTCTTTTAAAGTCTAATAGACCACATGATGAGACAATTGAATATCATCAAATAACATCTATCTATTTTTAGGTAAGATAATTTAATTAAATTATAAGCTGGAATTCGTGTAGTAGCTTTCAAGACTTGTTGTATAGTACTAATTTTCTCTTGGAAAGTAACGAATATTTTATTTGCACCACATGTTATAAGAAATTATGATATGCAAAAATATATGAGCAACGAGTCACTCACTTTAATTTGCATGTTGGTCATGCTAAGAGTATTGATATGACACAATATTAATACAGACAAGGACTAATCATTTGCCTTTGGTACAATAAATAACTTGTAACTTGGAAATTAGATGGTGTTCATATATAACAATACATGATATAACTTCAATATTTTAGAAAAAATAAAAAAAAATAAAGAATACCCTAATAAATGGAATTTTTATTAATTAATGTATAAATTAATAAATTATTGATTTATTGTTTAACTAATATCTCGATTAACAAATAAATTTTCAGGGTCCTAAAAGTATTAATTTATAGAGGTTTTGTTGTGCTTTCATTTTATATTCCAAGTCAACACCACAATATATATAGCATATCAATCTAAACACAACATGAGATACAATTAAAAGAAATATTTTAGACAAGCATGTTCATCAAATCTATTGATTGTTATAATAAACTACCCCCTCCTCAAGTATCCATTTTAAGAAAAAAATGATTAAAATAAAATATTTGATTAGTTCTAGTTATTTGTGAACAAACATAGTATAATTTTTGTTATGGGAAGGCTATTATAAAATATGATACAAAATCCATTGAAAATGGAGGAGAAGAAAATATACAAAATTTGCTCCAATTAGATTGAGATTGATAGTAATAAGTTGATTTAAATCAATTCTAGAAAGATTCTAAAGGATCTTAATGAAGAGTTTTATTCATTTTTGTCATAACCTAATTTTTGACCCTTTTATTTTAATTATTTTATTTACTGAAAAAATTGTTGTTACTCATTTTTGGACCCCATGTTTACTGGAAGATTGACAAAAGCAGATGAAAGAAATATTTTTTCGAAACCCTGTTTGAGCTATTTTCTGCTCTCTTTATCCTTCCCCTTTGCTGCCAAAATCGTCAGGTTTTCTTAGATTGATCAGAAGTCTTCATAATGCCAACTTCATTTCTTTTTTATTTGGTCTTTAAGGTTGAATAAATCCCTCAGAATTTGCATAAAAAAAATGGTTCTGCTGTTGTCGCAATTTTTTGTTCCAACTTAGGCTCTGATTCTGACTCGGTTTCGTACGATATCTGACCATCTTAGGTATATTCTGTCACTCATGATATGTTAAAAAATTGACGTACACCTTTATTAGGTCCTAGGGATCATTGTTCTTAGGGCAAATTCTCAGTCAGATTCGGATGCTCAACATCGTCAGATCAAGAACCTTTTTGACCAACTAGATTACTAGCAGATTCTGTTCTCTAAAATGATTTTATCTCACTTCAACTCCTTCATCAAATTTGTAGTCCAGGACACGTAGATGAATTTGAGCTTTTGAATTACTTGATTCCAATATCAGAAACTCAAGATATTCCTGTTTGAAATCTAGCGTGAAAACATAGAATCTTGCCGCGAGAAGGTTTCCAGCCGAGTTTGGTTGCAATTCTGTTATTCAAAACGAATTTATCTCACTTTGAATCCTTCATCAAAGTTGTAGTCCGGGACACGTAAATGAATTTGGTCTTTTTGAATCGCTTGATTTCAATATCAAAAGCTCAAGATGTTCCTGTTTGAATATCTAGTGTTGAAAGCAGGGATTCCTGACCGCGAGAAGGATTTTTGCCCAAGTTCGCGGGACTGATTCGAAGGATTTTTTTTGGACCAAGGACTGAATCGAAATGTGCTAAATTAAGGGATTGAATTGAAGAAGGACATTGAAAGCTGGAGAGGGGGGCTGGATCATCATAAATGACAGGATTTTTACCACACCGAATAAGGAAAATAGGACTTTGCAGCTGCACCCTCCATCTGATTTCGTTCCTTGTTTTCTCTGCTGTTTTCCTTTCTCATCACGCCTGATTTTTGGAGCTGAAGACCACGTTTTTGTTGCCTCATTTCAAAGGAAGCAGGTAGCCCTATGGAAGGAAAGAAAAGAGCCACACCATCCTCTAACTAGGAAAGAAATCACTGCTGATCACAAAATCAGAATCAAACATTCTGGTTTCCTATTTCTGCTCACCCGAGAATACACCCTAGAGTTAATGTAATGTTTGTTTCCTAAATAAAGTCGTGTATAGGCTATATAGAAGCCTCGGCTACTGACCTAAAGGAGGGGGGGAAAAGGCAGAGAGCAGGGGTTCATCTTTTCGACTGTGAAAGTCTTCACAGGAACAAAGTTACAGAAAAAAAGAGAGATGTGAAGCCAGGCAGAAAAAGAAAGGAGAGGAACGAAAGAAAAAAAGAAAGCAGAATGCCACTGTCAAAAGCAGAAAAACACAGAGGCAGGGGCGTGAACTCAACCAGCATAGCACGTTTTCATCACCGTCTCCCTCATCATCTCCACAGAGAGCATCAGCAGAAGGAAAGAAAAGAAACAGTGAACCGGCGTGGCCATCGTTTTCAGTGACCACCAGCTGTGCGCAGAAGCTGCAATACCGTTGTCTTCATCCATCTCAGTTACCAGAGAGGGAGATAAAGAAAACACAGAAAACAGGACAGAGGAGGAGAAAAAAAAGGGGAGAAAGCGCAGGAAAAACGAAAAACTATAAACCAGCAGGGACTGCCTTTCGGTCTTTGCTTTCATTTTTTGCATATAAAATCTGCAGAACAGGGAAGAAGAAAGTGCAGAAAACCAGTAGAGAGAAAGAGGCACGAAGATTGCAGAGGTGAAACTCAGAAGAAGAACGCCAACAGAGAATAGGGGGAAAGAACTGAAGCAGACTGCAGCACTGATCGACTAGCCAGCAAGCCTTCAAACATCATCGTTGTCCTTTCGTTCCCAGGTCTGTTCTCTTCACCCCCCGCACCATGCATTCTTTTTGCTTTGTGTTTGCACTGTTCAAGTGAATTTTAATTCACTTGAATAGTAACGTGGTCTCTTTGCATGCATTTTGCCTTGTTTCATTGAGAAGACTGCGCCCTTTTGCTTTTGTGTCCAGCCGGGTCACTTACTTGGGCAAGTGACCCGGCCGGACATGCTGTTTTTTAAAAAAAAAATAAAAGAAAGAGAAAGAGATTTATTTTCTGGAATATTTATTTTAAAGTCTGAATTTTTTTTATGTTGTAAAAAAATATATACAAATCTCGTATTTAGAATACCCGGTTTTCGACGCAACTGCGGCAAATATACATATATATCAAAATTTGTTTTCTTATGTGTTGCATACGACCAATACCCTAACATGTTTTGAACTCTTCTTTTTTTATACAAAAAATATTGGAAGTTTCGAAAATGTGTTTTCGCATAGATTTCTTAAACACAACAAAAATTATTTTCTTGCATTTCTAGATTTTACAACATGTTTGTAAAACTCCAAAGGGTATTGGCCAATATTCCAAAAAAATAAAAAATCTTATTTTAGGGGGAATTCATCTATTATTTACCGTTAATGTTTGGATAAAGAAATCCCAAAGGGATGAATATCCAAAATATTTAATGGGAATAACTTGTTATTATTCACTGTTAATATTTGGATAAAGAAACCCTAAGTGGTAAATATCCAAAATAACTTTCTAGGGACAATAAGTCATCACACATCCTTGAAAGAAGCCTTGATTATAATCGAGGACATTTCAATTTTTTTTTACTCCATGGTTTACTAGCTGTGAGAGTATAAAACACTAAAGCAAAAATAGGCTTTTAAAGCGCCCTAGATTTCTAATTTTTTTGTCCCTTCTCCTTGCAATTTACGAGTCGCAAACTCTTGAAATACTAAGGGAAAAATGAGCTTTTAAAGCACATGGAATCTCCTTAGATTTCTATCTAATAAATTTAGTTTGAATCAAACCTAGGAAAACTTATGGGATTAGAAAACACCAACACCATAGCAATTATAAAGCAAACCAAACACCAAGCAGCTTACCTTAGGTAGGGCGTACTAGGGGTGCTAATACCTTCTCTTTATGCAACCAGTCCCTTGCCTTAAAATCTCTGAAAGACCAGTTAGGTTTCCTAGTGACCATAATACTAGGTGGCAACTCCCTTTTACACAAAAAAATAAAAGACCTTGAAATCAATCGAGGATCGCCGCGACGCCGCGCTCCGCGAGGGTGCGACAAAAATGATGAAAAAGATGATGAAAAACAAGTGAAAAATAAAATGAAGAATGAATTAAAATTTGGGTTAAGGGCGACATGATTAGAAGTTTAAAGATTTCATTAAACTTTTGACTAGTTTAATTAATCCAATCAAGGGTTTAATTGGAGAATTGATAAGTTTTGAGACTTAATTAAGCTTGAAATTAATTTAATTAATCCAATCAAGGATTTAATTGGAGAATTGATAAGTTTTGAAACTTAATTGATCTTGGAATTAATTTAATTAATCCAATCAAGGATTTAATTGAAGAAATATCAAAGTTTGGGGTTTAATTGGGGTTTAAATTGCAAAGATTAAAGTCCAAGGACTAACTTGTAACAAGGGCCAAAATACAGAGGTCCAATTACAATTTACCCAAGGGCTTGATTACACGATTTCAGAACTTTAGTGACTAGATTGAAAATGGTCATTCCCATCGCACAAACGACGCCGTTTTTAGAAATCATTCATCGCCCTTTTCGTCTCCTTCCACAGGAACGGTTTCTGCAGTAATGGTTTTGAAGTTGTTTCAATTGAAGTGGTGCTTGGCATTCTCTGGCTATAAAGCCAAAGAAGATGAGGGAGCGAAAAAGAAAAAAGTAAAGCCATGAACGGAAGGGGGAAGAAAAACTGGGGAATTGGACTGAAAAGGAGAAGGAAAAAACTGGGAGAAGAAACCCGAGAAAAAGCCAGCGTACCCAGCTTCGCCCTCGTCTTCAGAACCTAGAACACGAAGGGAACACAGGAGACACGAAAAAACCAGAAAAACAGAGTAAAACCAGAGCAGAGCCAGAGGTAGAACCAGAGCAAAAACAAAGCAAAGAACCCGAGAAAGCTTGGGTCCAACCAACCCCCGGTTCCAGGACTCCTACCATCATAGTCTTCGTCTAGAGCAGGGGAATTCGAAAGCAGAGACCAAAAGGTTATTTTTTTCTTGCCAAACACAATCTCAAAGGGGAAAAAGGAAAATAGAGAAGGAAAGAAAAACGGAGAAGCAACCATTTCGCGCCTACAGAAAAAGAACAATCCAAAAGATAGTGGAGATACACCGGGAAACAAAAGAAAACAGCCACTGCACCATCGTTTTCGGCGTCGTTCTTCGCTGCACAGGTAAGTTTCCATCCTCTGCATTCAATAAGTCTTTCAAATGCAGTGTGAAGGTAATTTAATTACCTTCACACTATTCATGCACGCGTGAATTTACTTCACGCGTGCTTCTTCTTCTTTTGCCCAGCTGGGCTAGTGCTTCTTCTTCTTTTACCCAGCCGGGCTGGCTGGGTCCAGCCCAGCCCATGTGGGGTGAGTTAAGCCCAGCTCAAAAAAATAAAAAGGTAGAAAAATAAAAAAATATAAAAATATGTATGCTTAAATAAAAATAATATAAATTTATTGGTTTATTCACTAACGTCAGAGTCAGGAATAAAAATACCGGTTTAAATTTATATTATTTTTATTCAATGTATTTTATTTTATTTAGCTAGAAAAATAAAAAATATGTGCATGCGTAACAATAAATTTATTTTATTTGTTTATTCACTAGCATTAGAGTTAGAATAAAAATATTGATCTAATTTTATTTTTATAGCTACGTAATATTTACCAACGCTAGAGTTGAAAGTGTCCGTAGTTAAATATTCACTAGCGCCAGAGTCAGGGATATTATAAGCAAATTATCATAGCATAAGCTAATAAATATTTAGCAATTTAAGACAAAACCAGCAATGCAGTTTGCCTCAGGCAGAACGTTTAAGGGGTGATAATATTTTTCCTTTTACGTAACCAATCCTGAGCCATAGCATCTCTGTTGACCAGTTAGGGTTCCTAGTGATCGTAATATTAGGTGGCAACTTCTTAAACAAGATCTTTTCCCCTAAAAGAACAAGATGCAAGAAATCTGTTCTTTTTTCCATAAATTGAAGATTATTTTTAAGGCCGCCGCGATGTCGGGTGCGACAATTTTTATGAATCAATTACCATAAAAAAACATTGCTTATAAGATTGAATGATGATATTTCACAATGTCTAGGTCAACTCGTTTATGCATCATGTAATTTTATCTTTTTAAATTTAATGGACCACATGATGAGACAATTGAACTTCATGAAATAGCATATGTCTATTTTTAGGTGAGATAATTTAATTAAATTATAAGTTGAAATTCCTGAAATAGGTTTCAAGACTTGTTGTGTAGTAGTATTTTTTACATGGAAAGTAACGAACATATTACTTGCATCACATGTTATAAGAAATTATAATATGCAAGACTATATAAACAATCGAGTCACTTGCATGTTGGCCGTATTGATACCA
>Ga0325402_1007865_pt1 | contig 10142 bp, 3 predicted proteins | sample PopdelMetagenome_22_FD_207212 | JGI IMG/M metagenome (GOLD analysis project Ga0325402, IMG submission 207212) | Populus deltoides microbial communities from Bellville, Georgia, United States - Xylem-PdKOR-R3 | ecosystem: Host-associated > Plants > Phyllosphere > Stem > Wood/Secondary xylem... | reverse complement strand
TTTGGTGAGAAACTCATCTGTTTATGAGGTGTGGTTGGTGGGTTCGATTTGGTAAGATCACATATGAGAAACTCATATGTATTTTAAATAGACTATGGGATCAAAATCCTAAAAATAAAAGAAAATTAATTGACTTAAAATTGAAAATAACACAAAAAAAAATCCAATAAAAACAAGGAAAATTTACGTCAACCACTTCTTCAAGGCTCTCGTTTTATAATAGTGAAATGGGAAAAAAATTACCAGTGGACAACGTAATCTTCCCTAGCAACTCATTGTATATATCCATGAAAAGGATACTGTGAAATGAAGTGTGTTTTGGACTGACGAGATACATTGAACGTAATCTTCCCTAGCAACTCATTGTATCCAGAGAACATCTTGCAAAGGCCTAACATGCATTTTCCACCTCAGCCATAAAATTATATGTCGACCATTCCAAGACTACCCTTGCTTATTTGGGCTCTCTATTTCAAGCCGCGATGGAAATGAGAAGAATTCCACAAGGATATTGCTTGACCTTTCTTCTACGTTTCACGCCGCGATGTAATTTATACTTTACACGACTTGATTAGGCTATCCCAAATCACTAAATAACCAATAATTCATATGAATTACAAATAAAAAATAAACCAGAATGGAAAAAAACTAAATATCCAATATATTATCATGAATTTCACAACCATACCTAAATCATGCAAAAAAAATTTTACTAAATATAAATATTTAAAAATAAAAACAAAATATTGAGCGAGCAAAGAGAGAAATATGGTGTGAAATATTAAAGATTATGGTAAAAATTATTTTTTAAAATATTTTTTATTTAAAAATATATAAAAATAAATTTTTTTTATACCATCACCATATATCTTAAAAAATTAAAGAAAATATTAATTAAAAAATTAAAACTACATCAAGTTAAGAGAATTGATTAATTAATTTGGTAGTCGATGAGCAAATACAAGTGTCATAGTTGCTCGCATCAAGTGTTTGTTTACATCTTTCAGATGAAACAAACGATTGGAATGGAGATGGACAAACATTAAATATGCTACTTCACCAAAGCGGACCTCATTGGAAGAAACTACCAGAAACAAAGTTCTCTTTTATGGGGAATGGTTTATACAGTTACAGCATCGGGATTTTTTCAAGTTCGATCTTTCAACGTTCGAGTAGAATGATGACAATTAAAGTCAAGATGAACGTTGAATCTGACCATAAATCCCAGTTGTCCCTTTTCCAGCCCAATACAAGCGGATCTTTAAAGAATGATGTGTTACTGTTGCAATGAATGTCTTTGCAAGGGCTATGCCAGCATCACCAGCCTCGTCTTCAATGTTACATTCTTTCAGAACCAACTTTCCCAATATACACAGATTCATCGCAAGTAATGATTAGCAAGCAAGTGTGGACATACAATTCCGGCGTCATTTCTCAAGTATCATGAGAAAAAGTTTGGTTACCTGGATATAAACATCGAATAGACGGTTCCCAATACTATACAACGAATTGTCATCGTGTTCACATTACACTGCTTTAAGTCCTTGAGTCTAATGAATTAATGAAGATAGAAACTCCAAAGAAAATCACTCGGCCAGAAATAACATACTTCAGTACTCGTGTCAGCAGCTAGCATGGATAAAACTATCTCCTTCCTTGTAAGCGAGGGCTCTGGCATCGCTTCCATCTATCTAGCACACTGTAACTTGCAGATCTGTTAGGCTTCTGCACTTGCACCTGCAACAAGGAGATAACATAAGATGAAATCTTTAAATCTTAATTGGTCATTCATCATTTTTTTATAGTTTCGTACTTTGAGATTATTGGAAAATTAAAGCAGTGATTGTGTAGACTTGCGTTATGTCACTGCAGATGTAGAAATAGAGGATATCTGTGAAGTGTTGCCAAGAAAAAAAAAAAACTTAAAAGAAGTGCTTGGTCACAGAAATATTTTAGCTCTTTTTACTAGTAGCCAAAAACATACAATTATCAATGAAATAAGTGAAATCATAAATAATAAAAGACAAAGGACAAGTTAAAACAATTTCCTACCAAAAAAAAATAATAACAGAGGAATCAATAAATAAGAGAAGGAAGTTTTTAAGGCTGGGATGATGACAACAAAATGAAGACTGTAAAAGTAAAGGTCTAATAAGAGAAAACCTTGTTGTAGTTGAATTGGCTAAAATGTGTTGTTGCTCTCTAAACGCTTCACTTGTCCTCGCCTGGCTTCCTTACCTGTGGGTCAAATCTAATTAATATAGAGAGATTGCGAGAGAGAGAGAGAGAGAGAGAGAGAGAGAGAGAGAGAGAGAGAGCGGTAGGAATTCAAACACTGACTTGCATTTGATGTTTTCAAGAGAGAGGGAAGAGATTGATATTGAGAGAGAGAAAAGGAGGAATTAAAGCATCTACTTGCTTACCCGTAATTCATTATTTATATTGAGGGCCAATGTCGTCTCCTCCCAAGAAAACTCTACAAAGGGCAGAGTATAAAACAAGTAAGCACCAAAACTTAATTCGATTTTAAATTATATTATATTATATTAAGGGCACAGTCATCTCGTACCTTAACTTTTCAAACTTTACAAGGGGGCGAATCACATGCTTAGCGTTAGGATGCTCCCACTCCACTACTGACTCCCACCATTCTTCTGGATATGCATTGATTTTTCTAAGAGAAGGGGGAGGAGATGGCTCGCCATTTTCAAGCAACGGAAGACAAATTGGCATCCTATTCAGCTTCACACAATTTTCTACTTGAATAATTCGGAGAGAATCGCAAATTAGTTTTGCACTGCAAATGCTTTTCAGTTCTGGTAATCCTTTCAATACCAAAATTCTTAACTTTGGGAGTTTGAATTCGCTGCTACTGCTTTTTTCATCCATAACCCCTTCCTCATCAGATCTTATTCCACCTATTATCTCCTCCATCTTTTCACAATCAAAAACTTTAATCACTTCCAGGTTTACTAGGTTTGACAGTAGGACAAGAGGGAACAACTTCTTCATACTTCTACATCTATAGCAATAAAACACTCCAAGACTAGAAAATATACCATTATAAGATGGCAATGGTAGTGGAGCAGAGCAGAACCATGAAGATGAGACCAAGCTCTCCATGCTATTGCAATCCCTTATCCATATAAACTCCAGTTGCGTTGCATATTTTATTAGAGAGAAAATATCGCATAAACTTGTTGCATCATCACATTTATAAATGGTCATTTGTTGAATGTCCTTTGGAAAAATGACCTGAAAATCTCCATCTTTGTTTACACTCAAGTTACTCAAAAAAATTGTTCTACTTCTTCGAAATAAATAATTGGCATCCACTATTCCTACAGCAATGTGGTATGTGCTGAGTGATTGGGTCTCATCCCGAGATTTGAGATACTCCACGTACTCAGTGTAACCTTCAAAATGGCATCTCAAACTCTCCAACTTACTTAAGCATCCTACTTCCTTTCCTTTAACTGTTATCGGTGCAATTTGTACACTTCTATAAGTACCATAAATAATATTCTCATACAATTTAAAGACTTGCAGGTGAGAGAGTTTAGGTAACAACCCTCTAGGAAACTCCTTCTCACCACATCCATTCATTCTAAGATACCTCAGGTTGCATAGACATTCCATGCCTTGAGGCATCTTTTCAAGTGCCCAAGTATGAGAGAGATCTAACCTCTTCAGTTCCCTCAGCTTTTCTAATGACGGTACATGCCTTAACATCCTACATTCTTCGAGCAATAATGCAGTGAGACTCACCAATTCAGAGACAGAATCAGACAGTCTTGTGATATTTGTATGAGACAGATCAAGAACCTTGAGCCCACACAACTGCTTAAAAAATGAATCTGCTATAAATTGCAACTCTGAATTTCCACGTAACAATAGAGTTGAAAGACCGGGACACCTTGGTGAATGGCTGGAAGGAATTTCTTGAATATGGTTATGCATCAGTGAAACTCTTGTAAAATTCTCTGTCCACTCCTCTGCATCCGGCAATTCTCTTAGTTGTGCACCTGCTTTAACCATTCCTTGAGAGTTCTCTTGCAGTATTTGGATGGCCATGTCCCTAATCAAGTCATGCATCTTGACATATCTATAACCATCATACCCTTGCTTAGCACCTTCCAATAGGCAGACATTTTCAAGTCTATTAAGCATCGTGTGGCCCTCGTCAACTGCTTCTTGCCTGCTCTCCATTCTTTCAATTATTCCCTCATCGATCAAATAATCTATCAACTCCTCCCTTTCAATCTCATGATCTTCAGAAAATAATGCACAGTATAAGAGACATTGTTGTAGTTCTAAATCATGTAACTGATCATAACTAAACCTCAATAACCGGAATACCTTATCTTTCATGTCCCTACATATTAATTCTTTCAATTTCTTCAATGTATTCCTCCACTCATGAAGGTCATCCACTCTCCTCAAGCTTCCTGCGATTGTAATAATGCCCAATGGCAAACCAGCACATTCCCTTGCAATATCTACTGCAATTCGTTCCACTTCTGAAGAAAGTGTTATGTCATGTCCAAGTTTCTCCTTGAACAAATCCCAAGCTTCACTCTCCGAAAGTGGCTTCATTTTGATTTCGTATCGTCTATCCATCCATTGACAAACTCTTGTAGATCGACTTGTCATAATCAGCTTGCAACCTTTCAGATCCACCGGTTCAGGAATTCCCACTTCGTGTAGCTCAAAAGTGTTCCACAAATCATCTAAAATGAGAATCCATTTTTGTTTTTTCCTTACTTCTTTTGATAATTTGACAGCTCTACGCAGATCATCATCTTCACTTGAAAGATCCAAATCAAGACATTTAGCGATAAGATTTTGCAATCTTTTAATGCTGAAATCTTGAGACACGGTCACCCAGTAAACACAATGAGAAATGCGTCGTCTTTCCAGAAGCTTATTATGAATATGTTTCATCATTGTTGTTTTACCGACTCCCCCCATTCCGTAAATGCCAATTGTCGAGACTTCATCATCCATTAACCAAGACCATATCAGATTTGTATTCTGTTCAAATGCTCGACCCACTAGCTTTGTAGAGCTAGTAGGTAATGGATCTCCTATGGTCTCATTTGTGTTGCCTGTAAGCCCTCCAGAAGAGCTAGCTCCTGCACCAGGCTGCACTACTCCAGTCTCATTATCTATATCATCCTCCATTAACCATCTATCGAACTCTTCCAAACGTCTTTCAAGTGCGGAATCCATTTTATCTGCTGCTTGTGTCGTTCCTCCATCTCCTTCCAAATTGTCGACTTCATTGTTTTGTTCTTGTGGAGTGTTTGAAATGGTATTATCATAATTAAAATTGCTTGAACTTGCTATGGTTTTATGTCTTTTGTTGCCACCATGAACAGCTTGAAAAGCTGCTTCTTGAACGTCTTCAGGCACTTTGTCACAAATTGCAACACCACGCCCTCTGACTTGAGACAAATGCAATTTGATCCTCGAAACGGAAGTAGCAGCAGCAAATTTATAGCCACAAAATGTACAGTTGAAAGGACCATCATCCAGCTTCTCAACAAAATCCCAAAATGGATCCCTCTGTCTAGCCATTTTAACCGCTTTCTCCTTTGGCCCTTCAAACATCAAATAAAAAATTATCAAAAGTAAGGCATAAAAATGGATGTTGAATTAATTGGAAAATAAGAACTCAATCTTAAAATGAAAATTTAAAGGAAATCATTATTTTTTAAATAAGCAAAGGAAAAGAGTCCATACCTCAATCTTACAAAGCAGTGCCCTTCAAAGAAAGAAGCCCAGAAGCAAAGGCTGCAAGAACAAATCCTACAGTTTGTCAACAACCAGCAAACATCCTAGCCGTAAGTGTGTTAACAAAATAAACTGAATCTGTATAATTAAATCAATCATTAAAAATTCTAAAATTAAATAGGCAGGGACTTAACGATATATTTTCCTACAGAGATGTTCGTTAAGCAGATTAAAAATTATAACAAATATTGAATAATTTAAATAATTGTCAGAAAAGCAATCTAAGATAAAAATTTGGAAGAAACTCGGCTTGTTTTGAAGATAAGTAGTTGGAGTTGACAGAAAAATGAACATGTAAGAACAAAGCTATAATATGAGTTTTGAGTTCTAAAATTGATTGAAACTAAAATAAGAAGTTAAAAACAGCAAAGAACATAAAATGAAAAAACAATGAACTTGGTATGAACTCCACAAGGCATGGATTATAAAAAATAAGAAAGGTAAATTGATTTATATTTGGAAACTTGTGTTGTACTTAAAAAGGATTCAAAAGAATTTCAACAAAAGAATCTGAAGCTAATTACGGAGTGATCTGAAGATGTAAGCGCAAGAATATGAGAAAGAGTAGTGTAACTAGTCACCTATCAAGCTGACAAGAGGCACTCAACAGACAAAAGAAACCTTGAGAGCAGCTGTTTTTAAGATAAGTAGTTGAAGTTGATGGCAAATTGTAAGAAGAAAGCTAAATATGAGTTTTGAGTAATAAAATAGATCAAGCAACACATATATAATCAAGTTCTACGAGATTGATCAATCTACAATCCTACTTATTAATTCTACAACCAAATGGGCAAATCTTATTTGAAACAAAATTAGTGGTAGAAAAACAAGAAAAGAGAGTAGGATTCACCTTGCAAGCAAGAAAGATACAGATCAAGAACACAATACGAGATGATTCGATTCAATCAGAAAAAGGAAGCACAGATCATGAGAAAGGTTTAAGAAATTTGGTGAGGGGAATTAGGAATTCAATGGTATACAGAGAGAGATCAAGCAGAAGACAATGTCATTTTTGCAGTAGCTGGATACCATTATAGTAGTATGGTCAGCTCATTAATAATTAATTATTGTATTGTTTAATAAGGAGGAAGGTGCTAGGAAGGAAGCAACAGCTTTCCTACCAAAGATTATATTATAAGATATAGCAAGTTGCTTTAAAGCTTTAATTATACGCAAGTGCTCTGCATATAATTAAGAATTATAAAAAAAGAATCAGAAGCTAATTGCTGAGTGAGTTAACGTGCGAACCCACCGCAATGTTCAAACTTTGATGAAGCCTATATTAAAATGTAAGCACATGAATATGAGAGAGAGAATAGAAACATTTTAGTCTTAAAATCACATTTTCTGGAGTTCTGAGTTAACTAATTACTAACTCTGGATTTATTCCTAAACTTAATCATGTAATTCCAAACTTATGTTGCAGAGTTACACAATCAATATAAAAGTTCAACTAAAAAAGTATTGAAGATACTCCAGAAGATACAACAGATATTGAAGAAGATATTCCAGCTGCAACTATTGATACAGAGATCTTGCAGATATTCCAGTATTATAACATTCTCTAATGTAATTTATTTGTTACCTAGATTAGACATGATTTTATGCTCTGTTATTATTAGTTTGAAATCCTAGCGAGATTCTTGGAGAAATTATGTGCAAGATTGCCTTTCCTTGCCACATAATTTCCTGCTATATATACATGTATAGAACAACAGAACAGTTATACGATTGAAGTTTTCTTTCTGTAAAACACTGTCTTAAATTTCTTTAAAAAGTAATCTAATAACTCAAATAACTTATGTTACAGAGTTACACAATCAAGAAGACAACACATTGCATTTCCAGGGTGGTAGATGGGCATGACAGTTAAATGACAATGGAATTGAAGGTATCGTTTCATTGCTGCGATATATAGGGTTGTGACGTTAAGCAAATAAACTGGCTTTGACAATTGCTGAAGAATGGTTTCTCATTGCCTGCCCTCCAAGCATTACACGTTACAGTATTTATATTTGCATCCTATGCTGACTTCCTGCTTGACTAACTAACAAACTAACCGCTAACCAAGCTTGCAATCACGTGGAACTATTAGCAGTTTCATCTTGAAATTAACCTCCATAACTGTTTCTGCTATCCTGCTGCTGCACTGGTTGTTTAAGGCTTTAAGCTGCTGCACTGTTTCATCGGGTACACCCATCTTATTACCCTGCCTCAATTTTGGTAATTAATGAGTTGAGGTGGGGGCAATTTAGTATTTTAATAAATAAGAAGTATATAAAAAAAAAATAGGCTAACGCGTGTTGTGCAAGCACTTCGCCGTCTTTAGACAACATTTACTGTTGATACTAATGGCCCAAATTATCTTACTGGGATGACGTCCGGTTTTTCTTAACATTTCCTCCATGAAAAGCAGGCATGTGAATAGAGAAGATTTTTGGTTTGACACCTATAACCCTTCTTTTTCTTTTTCTTTTTTTATTTCCTCTCTCTTTCTTAGTATTTGTGTTGCCTTGTGATTTTTCAAATCAACTACTAATTTTTTTTTTATTATTTAATCTTTGTTGTTTTGATCATTATATATTATATTTAAAATAATTTATGAAATTGAATTTTTATTTCAATTTCATCCTCATTTAATTTCTTATTTGATTATATTTGGTCTTATTCATTTAATTGCTATTTATAAAATCTAGGATAATTTTTAGAATTGAATTTTTTATTTTGAGATTTCACCTTCCATTATTTTTTTTTCCTTTGCAAAATTTTTTAGAGTAGTATTTTTTTAACTCAATTTCATTCTTCAACATTTAATTGGTTTGAATTTGAGCTTACCAATTAAGCTCGTGTCTAGTATTTCATAGGTTGCAAGTTTTTGAAATTAAGTCAGCTTATTAGACTCACTCGGGATTGCTTTATTTTATTTATCATTAATTTAAACTAATGTTTTTTTAGTTTCATCCTTCAACATTTGTTTAATTGAAGATTGGGCTTTCATTTCTTTCCAACTTTTCGTGTACTTTGTTTTATCCTTTTTTTTATTTCAATAAGTTATCTAGGGTCTTTTTATTTATTTTTCTTTATTAAATTTATTTTTAAAAATAAATTTTATTTTTTAGTTAAATAGAATTGATTGAATATAGATAAATGATAGCTTCCTTATGTTTTTTTTTCCTGGGTGTTGCTCTAGCGACCCATGTGTCTTCTCTCAATGTCGCCATGCATCCTTTTGTGGCAGGGTTTGAACCATCTCAACAACTTCTTCTTGTGGTGGGCAATGTCTATGGTGAAATGAGTGTGAGTTTCCAATAATTTTTTCTTTCTTCTCCTTCTAGGTAAGATGTTGGTGACTTATTTGTTTTAGTTAATTGTTACCAAATATTTTTTATATGGTCCGTTTGCTATCGTTGTCTAAAGTTTAAATCATATTATTACATTACTGAATCTTATTGGATCTAGTCTATGTAATGGCTCAAATCCAATAAAATCAATTTGAGGACATTCCAAGTCTCTATTTTCAAGAAATATTTGTAGCAAATGAATCCTCAAATATGGTTTCCTATAGAATTATAAATTGAGAATCTCATGTAAGAATTTGAATTTCATTCATTGAATAAAAAAGCTATGACCATTTTAAAATATTATATATGTTCATCTGATATGACCAATCCTTTTATTAAGCTTAAGTACTCTATCCTATTAATCTATAAAAACATTAGTCATAGTCTATTTATCAGCAAATTTGATAATCGATACAGTTCATCATAACACAGCATATTATGGGAAGATCATAACAATAATATGAAGTCTCAAAGATTGATGGGAAAAAAAAGAAAGATCTGAATGACATTTATTGAAGATGAAACAGATGTTAGTCTGTGCTCAATAATTAATTAAGAGGTAATAGTATTAAGAAAAAAATTGATTCCTTCCGCTGATTCTAGAAAAACAAATTCTAGATTAAAAAATACTTTTTTCCAGATTGAGAAAAAAAAAATACTTAAACAAATTCACACTTAACTGAACTTGCCTGGCTTTTTTCCCATCTATTTGAGTGATGTTGGTGGGCATGGGCTGGAAGCATGGCTGTTTTTACTCTTGGGCTATTTTTCTTTTGCTTGGGGCTGCCATCGGCTCATCAGCTCATTTTGCATCTGCCTTTCACTCTGCCTCTCTTCGCCTGGTTTCCCGCGCTGCCCCTCCCTCTCAATTGAACCATCCAAGAGCTGAGCAGTTATCATGAGGTGGGAGGGCATCTCTTTGTCTCTTCAATTTACATAGTGTTGGCACGACTGCAATTTCAGCTTGCTGTTTCTGGAGGTGGATTGGATGAAATATGAGTCTGT
>Ga0325402_1007863_pt1 | contig 10145 bp, 5 predicted proteins | sample PopdelMetagenome_22_FD_207212 | JGI IMG/M metagenome (GOLD analysis project Ga0325402, IMG submission 207212) | Populus deltoides microbial communities from Bellville, Georgia, United States - Xylem-PdKOR-R3 | ecosystem: Host-associated > Plants > Phyllosphere > Stem > Wood/Secondary xylem... | reverse complement strand
ATATACTTTTTATTTCTTAATAAAAAATTATATTTTTTGAGTTATATTGTTTATTCAATAAAAGCTAAGAGAAATTAGAATAAATAGCTAAAATGATTCATCAATCAATTTGAAATAATAATAATAATAAGAAAGATATTTTTTTAATAATTTAAAGTTGAATGTGTTAAGAAAATACAAATGATATGGCGATAAAAAAACATTCACAAGTAAGAAGGTAGATAAAATCACGGAGAACAAATATAATTTTTGTAGTCAAAACTATCTTTTTTATGTGATTCTTTTGTTGTTGGGACATTTTTTTTTATAACAAGCATAATTATTAAATAAAAAAAACAATAGAAATCTAAAAAGATATTTGCAAAAACTATAATAATTTAAGCTTTATTTTCATACAATATTCATGACTATAAACTTAAAAACAGTCTAGATAGTAACTTAACATATAACATATAATATATAATAATTAACAAAATGATTGCTAATATTATAAAAAGATACTGTAATCTTACCTGAAAATAAATGTTAAAATGAAGTACATCTAATGAAATAACATCTTAAATATAAATTTAATTATTTTATTAAAATGAATTTTGATTAAACTCTAAGAAAAAAAAACAAAATAACCATGAAACGCTTTATATAAAGAGTGTTTACTAATATGTTTTTTAAAAAACAATATAATCATATTTGTAAACAAATTCAAAACTAAATATTATTTAATAGAATAATATCATACATATAATTTCAATAATTTAATTTCAATTGAATTGTAATTAAAATCTAAGAAAAAAATAAAAAATCTAGAAGAGCTTCATAAAAAAAAGTTGTTGGCCTTAACAAAAAAAATTAGGCATGCGTGGGTCTACAAAGCTAGACTTGTGTGCTTAACCATCCTTTTTTTTCATTTTTTTTAAGAAAAACAAAATAGATAACTTGTCATTTACTAATTCAACTCTGCTTATATTAGGTGGCTATAAAGTCAGAGTCCGACTTCTAGGATCGAAAACCATATTTTTAACTCCTTTTTTATTTACTTGAAAACAACTAAAAAAAGACTTTAGACACTTTGATAAACTCGTTTATAACCTCAAATCAGCCTTTAATCGTGCGAAAAATAAAAAAACCAATTAGAATAAAAAAATGTCTCATGGTCTAATCTTCTTTTTTTTCAACAACAGAAAAGGTTAAAACAACTCAATAAAACTCCTCTAGTCAAATGGAACCTATTAACAATAAAATCAATATTTTTTTGTTGCTGAAAAATAACCAATCAGCTACTTTCTCTCTTCTCCTCTATTTTTAGTAACTTTCTCTTTTCTCTCTCATTCAACGTGAATAAAATAAAATTTTGGATCAAAATATAAATTTCTTACTAAATGGATAAAAAAGAAGTCAATAGAGAATATCTGGATTAAATTGTACTTTATTGTGTGACATTGTGATAGGCCACATTAATGTTTTTTTTTTTTCATTTTGGTCTCTAATTTTTAATTATGTCTTTATGCTACAAATTAAAATCATATCTCATTAAATCAACCTCTATTCAAGTTTTCAAATATTATCAAAACCTTTATTTTTGAAGAATATACGATTAAAAAAACATCAACTCACAAAACACTAACAACAAAACATTAAAAGATAAAATTGAAAAAAAATAATTTAATAGCCAAAATGGAAAAAACAACTAGTGAAATCCACAATTAACAAAAAACCTAAACGATCCCAGATTTTCACTTTAGATACAGACTTGGCATACTGTGGATTAAAATAATATAACGACATTTTTGTCATTCCAAGAAAAAAATCATTGAACTAGTTGTTGAGGGTAATGCTATCTTTTTAAAAGATTTATTAATCATTATCAGATTGATTGTGGATAAATTGGACTCTTAACATTTTAAAGCATGGTGTAATTAATGACTCAATTATCCTTCAAAGTAAACAAAAAAAATTAAATTGGCATCTATATTTTATTTATTTATTTTTATTCTAATTTTTTAGTTATAATCAAGTTGAATGAGAGATAATTTGATATTTTAATAAATATAAAATATAATTTAAAAATTAAAAGTGGCTGGCATGTGTGGACAACCTCTGTCGTCTTTGAATGACGCGTGAGTGTCATAAGATGATGTATGCCGCCTTCCAAGGTGATGTTGAAAGCATCCCAACATGCCTTTTCTAGTGGTCAAGTGCATGTACATGATGATTCAGTAGTTGCCTAGTTGGACTCTATTTAACTTTTTTTTTCTTCTCCTTTTTTCTTTCTTTCTTCTCCTCAAGTTTCGTGCTGGCATGACAAAATATAAAGATGTCCTATCATTTATTTTTTGTATCAAATTTGATCTCCATTCCTTTGATTGCCTTTTATTTTATTTTTTATTTTATTTATTATTTTTTCTTTATATTCATCCATAATCATTTGGTTTCATTTAATTTTAATATCAAATTTGATCTTCATTCTTTTGATTGTCTTTTGTTTTTTTGTTTGTAACTTTTTTTGTTTTTTTCTTCATTTTCATCCTGATCATTTGGTTTTATTTGATTTTAATATTAAACTTCATCCTTATTATTTTAATTGTTATTTGTTTAGTTTTTTTTATCATTTTTTTAATTGATTTTTTTTAATTTTATCCATCAACATTTGATTTCAATTTATTTTTATATCAAATTTGGTCTTTATTCTTTTTATTGCTATTAGTTTTTTTTTAGTATTTTTTTTAGTATTTTTTTTAATTTCATCGTCAACATTTTATAGACTGAAAATTTCACTTTGTTATTTTTTAGGTCTACTTTTTATAGGGTTAGTTTCAGGTTCATTACTAGGGTCATGAGTTTCGATGGTTAACACATGTTGATTTTGGTTTTTTTTGTCATTTTTTAAAATTGATTTTTTTTTTATCAATTTCACCATTCAACATTAATTTATTAGTTTATGTGCTTTTGTTTTTGCACTCTCCTTTCTATGGTGTTATCTCAATTATATGCTCATGATCACGGGGTTAGCAAGTTAATCCAAGTTGACTCGGTTGTTTGATAATTGATATTTATAGTTTTATTTAGTTTGCTTTTGATGGGGTTATCTCAGTATCACGACTATTGCAAATTTGGAATGCTAACCCGGATGGGTTCGAGTCGAGTTTTTTTTTGTCAGTTTATTTTTTGTTGTTGAATTTTTTTATTTGTATTATTAAATTAGTTGAGCTTATAACCTAGTCAAATTAATGACCTGAGTCTGAAATATCTTTTTTTTACTTTTTTAGGAATGCTTGTAAACCTTAGCATTTGTTTTTTGGTCGAAAATTTTTTGGGTAGGCCTAGTGTTTACCATCTAGTAAAAACTATAGTAACTCATGCCTTAGTGTATGTTTGGCTTGGAGATTCAACCTGCTTTTCGTTAAAATTTCACAAAAAAATTTTCTTAAAATTATTATTTTTTTATGTTTTCGGATCATTTTGATATGCTAGTATAAAAAATAATTTTTTTCAAAAAAATATTATTTTGATGTATTTTCGAGCAAAAAATACTTTAAAAAGTAATCATTACCACACTCTCAAATACTTTATTATTAATAAACCTATGCAATTTAGTTTTTTTTTTAACTATAATTGCAATTATTAGGGGAATGAGCGTTTGTGGGTTTAATGGTTTTTTCAAACTCTTGTTTTTTATTACTCTTGAGCTACAAATTATTTTTACATTTGAAATTGTGTTTGAGTATATTTTAAAACCATATTTAATTAAAAAATATTAAATTAATATCTTAGTGTTTATTAATAATAGTAGTTTTAATATATTAATATTAAAAATAAAAAAAAAATTATTTTAATGCAAATCATTCTTTTAAAAGCAACTTCAGTAAAATACGTCAAACACACTTAAAAAAACATGGGAACAGTGCCTTCGTTATGCTATGAATACTCGGTATTTGAAACTCACAAGAGTGGTGAACTGATGTGGAATCTGATTAGAGGAAAGCAAACAGTGCCTTTGTGTCTGGTTTGTTTGCATTCGTATTTTAGAGCAAGTGCCTTCTTTAAAAAATCAAAAATTGAGAATAACTGTGAGAATTTGCAGTTATGAAAGTTCAAAATGGGGTGATAAAAAGAATCAAATTGTGAAAAGGGTTAAAAGAGCTTCCGAAGAAAGAAAGTACAGAACTTAAATGTGTTGGTAAAAGCATTTTTTTATGGGATGTGTGGTTTTGATGAGAACAGTGCAACAATGACTTAGGATGAGCGAGTACTCAAACTAGCAAGTTCCATCATCCACGCCATTAGTGTTTGTTTTGGATGCTGATCTTGTATCCTAAGAAGTTGGCTTTTGCTCAGATCCTGTCTTATCTTTTTCATAGATGCCCGTGGACGATTCTTCTGTCAGCGAAGGGAAAGAAAGCCTTCTCATTCATGTACAAACGTAGGTATTTCATCACATTCTGAGTACGTGACTGTTGCAAATTTGCAAAAGAAGCCCTCTATTTTGCCTTTCCGCTTAGTTCATTGTGTTATTTCACTATTGAGGTGTCAATTTAATTGTTCACCATCTGACTTTACGAAGGTCATGAACTCTTCATTAGCTAATCGCTTCTCCTATCAGTTAGAAATTCAGAGTATAGTGCTCTATGAAACTGAAAGTAAGTGCCTTTGTATTGACATTAACAGATGAAATGCAGTTCATGCCTTTAGCTAGTTTGCCCTATCGATGGAGTTGATGGCTACTTGGTGCTGGGAAGTGTGGATTGTTCTGGACACCCTATTGTTTCCAAACTATATATTGGTGGTAAAGGTACATTACTCTTTATTGTAGGTTCTTATTATGAAGGTACCATCGATTTCATTTTTTGTCTCTGTTACTGATTTTGAGTAGTAGAAGCGTCTTATCAAAATGGATTTCTGTTATTTTCATATATTAGACAGCTTACTTATTCATCATTTCCTCAAGATTCTGGTGCTGGAGAAGGCAGTTGGGCAGGCCTTTGCTTCAGTCCAAGTCAATGGTCCGTGGTGATTGCTTTCTTTATAGCACTAATTTTGTGTGTGTGTTGATATATACTCTGGCCATAGTGAATATCATTTCAGTATCTAGCGAGAGATTGAAACCATCGCAACAGATGGCTAAGTGTATTATTACGAACTGCATTTTCTCCACACTCAAGGAGATGATTGTGTCCACTGTTGACAGTGAAGAGAGTGGCGGGATCTGTAATTTAGGGATGGTAGAGATAGTGCTGGCCGGAGTTCATTTGGCTGTTAAGGGATTTTTTTTTCTATTAGAAGTTAGAAGCCACCAAAATATAGAGTGATTTATTGAATAGACCGAAGGGAACACCTTCAATCTAAAATACATCAATGTCCAGCATAGAACATCCCACCCTTTAAAATTTCTCTGTCCTTTAGAATTCCTGAATTTTTTTCTACTTCTTCAAGTAACTTTTTTGTCTGAATGTTGGGGTATCTTTAATTCATTTATCACTGATTTGGCTATGTTGCAAACTCTGCAACCCATCCTCATTGAACTTCTTGCAGAATTCAGACCATGGGAGTGGAAATTTTATATTAGCCGTTGCTGAGGGCTGCCAGGTAAAATTGTGTGTTTCTATATTTTCCCATTTCCCTGTTTGTATACATGTCGTGCTGCTCTGCTTCATCTCTTGGAATTACTGCAGTTGACGCTGTGTGACTTGAGAATGAAAGAAATGTAAAACCAAAATTTATTATCTCATACAAATGCTAAACAAAAATGTCAAATATAAATTTAGAATTTATTCATGTTTAAAATTATAACAATGTAAGATAGCAAACATGAATTCAACATAAAAATAATTATAAAATACTAGATACATGCTAAATATATATTCAAACTTGTAATTGATATAAAATAAAAAATCCTAGTATACATACTAATAATAAAATTAACTGTGTTTAAATTAAAACAAAAGGAATACTTTATGAAACACTTTAAAGTAAAGAATCTTTTGTTGTTGTCAATGATGAATCCTTTGTCCTTTGTGCAACTAGGATGTTTGCAATATATTTCTCAAGATTCCAACGGCATTGCCTTGATTTAGATACATTTCTCAACAAGATCTTTGAACTAAATATTATGTAACTTAAATATCTCTCAGCAAGATGAATTTAAACTCTAAATTTAGAAGAAAAACCAAAGTATTAAAAAAGAGAAGAAAAACACTAAAAATAAGACGAGAAAAAGTGTGTAAAATATGAAAAATTCAAGTTAGCTTCACCCTTCTTTTTATAGTGAATTTTGAAAGTTAAAAGATTGAAGAATTCATAATAATTAATTCCTACTATTATCAACATTTCATTAGCCACCACAAAACAAGAATTAAATATAGAAAAACCAAGAGTTTTTATAGTGGAAAAGCCAAGGGTTTTTTAAGATTAATTTCTCATTTACCCATAATTTTTTTAATTAAAACAAGTTTTCAACGATTCCCCGTATGAATGAAAATTATTTCACAAGTTTGAAAACGACTCAAAGATTTGTTGAGAAATACTAATTTGGTAGATTACTATATCAGGATAGGTAGCTTTTTGGCTTTGAACCTTTCTTAGTGAAATACTATCAAATTTACTTGACTAAATAGTAAATACGATGTTTTAAACTATTCGGTCTTTTTTATAAACCAAGACAATAGTACTCACATAGTTTTTTATCTAGAGATTTTCTCTGGTTCTTATTATTATGTTTATTTTAGCTCTAAATAATTTTTGGATTCATGAGTGCTTTAGAGAATTTAACATTTATGGAAATTATAAAAGAGATGGCCACATTTCTCACTCATATAGGTGTTTTTTCATTAAAAGTATTCTGCTATTCACATGGTGTGCAAAGATATAAAAATCATTAAGAGCCCAATTCAAACTTTATCACGCTGCAAGTAACATTTTTTTCATCACAAGAATAAGTAATAAATAATAATTTTGTAGTGATACTGAAATTATTGTATAACTTGGTTTTCATTTCAACCTAGATTTTAGAATTTTTCACTTAATTATGATTATTATTATTAAACTTTTTTACCTTTTAAAGGTTTTGAATTTATTTGTCTTGATGAATTATAGATAAATTCTATCGTGGCATGTAACGATGATGATTTAGGCAGATAATGGCTAGAGTATCAATGATTGCATATTTATTCTTCTGATCAACACATTATTTATAATGTCCTCTTAATTTCTGGTTGTATTCAAGATGAATAAAAAAGATGGGGGGAAAACTACTCTTCTCCGTCAATAGAATGAGACGTAATTAATGTTTACATCTTGAACGTCGATGGTCGCCAATTTCCAGATGGGCACATTGCTCAAAATATGAGGTCTGTTTTTATTCGATCAATTTCTCCCCTCAAACTCTTGTCTTTTCAGGCTCTTCTCTATGTTTTGACATCCAAGGATAGTTTTAGCTGTTGTATCAGCAATGGAAGGAAAAAGAAAAACCATTGTTGTAGTATTTGTTTATTGATTTTTTGCGTATTTAGTATCTTTATAAAAAAAAAAATATCTGTTCATGATTTGATTGTTTCACTGGAGATTAGACAAAAGAAGAGAAAAACCTGAAGCTAAAAATAAACTCCTCAAGTGAGTGTCTAGTGCAAGTCTGCTCCTTACAGATCCTCTTCTCTCACTTTCCTGCATTTAAAGGGATCTCGCTTGTTCAAATTCATTTCATAAATTACTTCACTCATGAGGTTTATTGTTTTTCTTGAACATCAAAATGTAATGGTTTTCAATATTAAGAGCAGGGTTTTCTGGCCACATATGCTAGCATTTACAATTTTTATACTGAAGCTCTATGTCTTCTTGGTTTTAATGCTTCATCCTAAATTGTTTTGCTTTTGCTACAACTGCAGATAACTGGACTTGCATTCTCATTGCTTGACCCCGATTACATTTGTATCCAAGGGGTTGATTATGAGGTGATTGCTTTTGAAGCTACGACAGCTAATCTCCTTGTGTTTTACTGCTTTTCTTGCTCAGCATTTTTTAGTTCCAGATCGACTTGTCCTATATTAAGTTTCCATTTCAGTTGCCTTTAAAAGCTTCTGCTTCCCCCTGTTGTCTTTTGGCCATCCCCACTTGTTCAATTGGGGGCGTTTTCACTCTCTACGTAAAGACGACAAAACAAAATAGAACTGAAACTATAATTGCTTTTGCTTTGTTGCCATATGGAAAGAAAGGTGTTTTATAAACTGCCAAATATATATGTTCTTGAAGTGCATGGAGAAGGAAATTGTGTTAGAATAAGGAGAAAATGTACAAAGAGGACGGGGAATTCTCCTGAACACAGAAACACACAGCAAGTTACGATGCTGAAACACCAAAACTCTCCACGACTCCACGCTCTCTGAATATGTTCTAGATAAACGCCTTGTATGATCATCTGTAAACTCCTAGAATGTGAAACGGTAAATGTTTAATTTTCCTTGTTTATGAACCAAACTTCTTTAAGTAGAGAACTCTAAAGGCTTGTCAGAAACCTTTCAGGTATAGAAAATGGTACGTAGAAAGCTTTGAAGTATAGACCCAGAAAATGAGACTGGATCCATGTGGCTGCCACATGCCCACATGAAGAAAATAGGAGTGTGGTAACTCTTTAACTTGTACCAAAAACTCACAACCCATTTTGTAGTTCCATCAAAGCAGTGTGCTAGAACAAGTATCTGGAAAGTCTTGCTCCTCTAATGTTATCATTTGGCACTTCTCATGTTATTGAAATGGTGTGACCTAAGCTGATGGTAACTTTCATAAACTGTATAGTCTTCTGCCTCAGCCAAGTAATTCCAGCCCTGCTGTTGTGAGTTGGGCTTGCATTGAACTAAGCTGCCTTTCTAGTTAGCTAATACAACACCATTGATGCAGTTTTAATGTGGGATGAGCGAGCCATCTCACTCTTTTACTTGTCAATCCTTGTTGCAGTGCTCCAACTAGGATGTAATGGGCGGTTGGTGTGCTTCTGCTAGCGTCTTCTTGGCTGATAAAAAGAGTGAAATAAACATGATAGCAGATCCTGAAAAAGGGAGTGAATAAGCATGGTGGTAGATCCTTGAAAATGGATATCCTCAGAGTTGTTCAGATATGTTCTCATCTTTCGGATTGGACGCTGCTGCTTGGGCATCAGGATTTTTAAGCAGCGATCCTTCTTACCAGTTATCTCGAGCAGTCGTTGATCCTCCAGTCAAGCCACCAATTGACTTCTTCGAGAAGTTAAAAATATATGATCAACTCCTACCACCAAAGGTGAGTATCTATTTAAACGATTTAATTTAATTCCAAACTGATTTTTTTATTAAAAAAATGTGAATTGGACCGAATAAAATAATTAAATTGCTAAGTTTGGTTTTGTTTGGTTTAATTTTATGTTTGTTAAAATCAAATAATTTGAATTTGAATGGATTATTATTTAATTGAGCTATTTTTTATAGGCTTTGATTTAATAATGAATTTTTTCAAGCGGATTTTTTATTTAGCTTGGATTGGTTTTTTTAATTTTTTAAATCTTAAACGAACCAATTGAATTAAAACAAAAAATTAAACAAAATAATTAAAGTAATCGGATTTGTGATAACAAATGGTTCTGAGGAATTAGATATGAGTTTGTTATTATTAAATGAGAATATGCTCCAGATAAATTACAAGAATGGCCTAACAAATGTCTTTATGTACTAGTGGGGCTAGTCATTGCCCAAGAGAAGTTCTGATCACACTAGATCAGAATAACAACTCATAAGGCTATAATTTTTTATTCGATAGCTAGATCATACTCAAATTTTTATAGAAGTTTACAGAGATTGTTTTTCCTATTATAGTTATTGCGTTGTTATCATCGGATCTTTAGATTTTAAAAATCTTGTGGGCCTTTTATTTTAATAGTTTTTGTGATTTTTTTTATTTTTAGATTTCTTGTTTATTTTGGATTTTATGCTAATTTTTTTGTATTTTTAAATTTTTGTTTTTGTTTTCTAGTCGTGGCAGAGATCTTCATTTATTTAAGACTTTGCAAACCTTTATAAGAAGAAGACCTTGTAAACCTTCCAAGAAAACAGATTTTATTGTCATTATTTGAGAAAAAATAAACTTGTGAATTTAAAATATTGTATATTTTTTATTTAAAGGTCGTA
>Ga0325402_1007859_pt1 | contig 10147 bp, 4 predicted proteins | sample PopdelMetagenome_22_FD_207212 | JGI IMG/M metagenome (GOLD analysis project Ga0325402, IMG submission 207212) | Populus deltoides microbial communities from Bellville, Georgia, United States - Xylem-PdKOR-R3 | ecosystem: Host-associated > Plants > Phyllosphere > Stem > Wood/Secondary xylem... | reverse complement strand
CACACACACACACACACCTTAACATATGATTGTGGGTTGCACATTGGATTATTATATTATTTATATTCTTGTGTTAAAGGTAACAACTAAGGAAAATGACAGTATATAATTTGCGAAAAAAAATTGATAATATTGATGATAATAAAAACATAGATAAGTTTGGTTTCGTAGCCTCCCTAACCTAAACAATTAAGCCCGAAGGGGTATTTTAACACCTAATACCCTAAAGTCAATTGACTTGGGAGCTATTGGCCTAGTGCTTGTTACATGGGTTAAGGAGAAAAGCTGAAGGGAATTAAACATTGCACTATCTACGTATCAGTATCTGCAACTCGAGTTACGAAGCTCGTAGGGGTGTCTCAACACCTAATACCCTAAGACCAACTGGTCTGGGAGTTATTAGCCGAAAGCTCGTTACATGAGTTAAAGATGCATTGTGTTTTAAGTTATATATATATTTAAAAAAAAAGATAATAATCTCAACCCAAGGAAGTTAACCTTAAAAAAAGATTAGAACAGAATATTATTTTCTTCTAATAAAAGCCTCATCATCTATGTTATCATACATGGAGCACATAAAAAGAAGGTTTATTAATATCTTGTTTCAACAGTATGAAGCAGATATATAAATTTAATGAGAGTTTATTTATTTGGTTAGATTAATGAAAGTTGAATGCGTTGCTTTGTTAAACTTGCAAATTATTTTACTATTTTATCGCTTTGATTACTAGGGACTAGTAATAAGCTGTTGGGGGTGTGATTAGTACTTAAAAATGCATTTTTATCAAGGTTTTATATTATCATTTTGCAGTTGAAATATCAACAACTCCTTAACGAGAGCATGTTTTATAATAACATGTCTAATAATATAAGATACCTTTAATTTATGGTAAATGTTCATCTTAAATACAGGCCTATCACATAAATCAGAGGATTGATTGATGAGTTTAACTACTGAAATTGAGAAGACAAAGAGAGGGCTAAGTTTAGAAAAGAGATGTTGGTTCAGTCCAAACTAGAACAACATTCGATTATTGGATCATAACTTGAGCTGTAGAACTTGGATTTAGGTCTGATTTATATGTATGAAAAGCTAATACATAGGCCTAAAACTTTCATGAAGAGTCCAAGATTTAAAAGTGCAATTTTCGAGTTTAAATGGTAACAACAATGGAGAAGTCGGAATCTATCCTGCAACCCAAACACTGTTCAGTGTTCAGCCCATATCTCGAGTTCTAGAAGTCTAAATATACCGATTCTTATTTTATAGGAAATTTGAGAAAATTTCCCAGAACTTTCATGAATACTATCTGTTCAAATTCTGATGTTAGCAATGACGTTTGGTTCAGACAAGAAGATAAGGATTGTCACCAAGTCAAGATGTAGCCACCCACTCAACAATTAGTCATCAAATCAATAGTTCTGAATTTTGGCCTATAAAATGAGGCATTTTCCATGCATTTAGGCATCTTGATTTTCAGATCAAGATCATGCTCTTGCTCTCTTTCTTTATATTTTTGTAATGCTTAAGTTTTGCATTCATTAATCTCTTGTTTATGCCTTTCATTTCCTTTACTATACTTATATAATCATGTTCTCATCTTATTTATTTATGTTTCTCTCTTTCATTATATTTAGTTAAGTTTATTATGTCAATGTAAAAAAGTTACACTAATGGTGTAAGAATAAGTATAGTGTAAACTCAAAATGAACTTTAATGTTTGATACTAACATGTTTTGTATTTGTTATCTTATTCACTCTTAATACTTTGCTTGTTAAATGGTTAATCTAGATTTATGTTGTATAACCCTTGGAACAACAAATACTTTATACTTTCATAACCAACTGTATGTTATAACCGACACCTGTGTTATGAAAGGAACTTGATTTGTTGTTAATATAAATTAACATCATGAATACCTGACAACATTTACAAGTATTAGCATTATTCGAATAAGATAACTAATGTAATCATGTTAACAATTTATAATCCGATTGGAACCTCCTTTGTTTGTGGTTTCCAGTTGAGTAATAAAAGAGTTTATACTATACTTGTTTGAAATACAATTAGTGAATCCTCTAACCTTGACAATTATTTTATTCTTGTTTAATCCTTACAAAGTCCTTTTAAATTCTTTGTTTTATTATATATATTATTTGTAATTTATATAGTTGACCTCCCTGTGGTTCGACCCCGGTCTTGCCGGGTTATTTATTACTTTGACACTCCTGCACTTGGGAGAAGATATCAATCTTTTGATCGTGTCAACTTTAAAACTGAGTTTTAGCTTAATGAATAATGAGAAGCCAGTTTGCATATTCACATGAAAGAAAGCAAGGCTTACCGATCCTAAATGCATGCGTTTGAAATGAGAAAATGCAATATTTGATAATCCTTTCATAAGGATAAATATACCCTTTTGCAGTCCCCATTAAGCATAATAAGTTTTTCTTGAAAAAATAATTGTGGCAAAAATCACACCCCATACTGGGGGCAAGTGCAATAAATATGCAAAAAAAAAAATCCTCATTGATTGAAGGAGCCCAAACAAAGTTGAGGGGTATGAAAGAAACCAAAGAATCAAGAAGGTTTGAGCATACCACAAAAATAACTAATATGATGACAATGCTCAAAATCAAATGAAGAAAACAAAAGGAAAGAACCCAAGCTCAACACTAGGGGGCACTATAGACCATTTTGCAAGTCAATCCTAAGGTTTAAAAATAAATGGATCAAAAAGATGTTAGGAAACAAGCACTAGTTATTCTTAGTTTTCAAATCTCTTAAACACATTTTGAGCCTATAAATACTCTTTTTCTTCATAACCAAGAGCCAAAGCATACATTACATGCCCAATCAAGCCTTTTTTAATCAAAGGCAGGGGGAATCTTGATTGGTAGGCAATGTTTTTCCATATGAAACAAGCTTCATTATTCATACAAATAAAATGAGTGGTTTGAAGATTGGTTCTCTAAAACTCTCAAATTAAAACTTGAACCACTCTGACCAACAAAACATCATTTCATACTTTTACCAAAACAACAAAACAAAAACTTTCAAACCCACCTATAGGAATCATTTGAGTTTTTTTCAAAATTAGTTTGCCTGAAACTAACGTCAAAATGGTTTCCGTGTTTGAAATAATTTTGAAATTCTAAAATTTCTCCATAATAATAAATCTTTGTAAATAACCAAATCTTTTATCGCATAACCTCATCCCCAATGAAAACTCAAATTGAACACTTAGGGGCATGATTAGGGTGGGGGGAAATAAAAAAAACACATAACAAGGCTGGCTCCATGATTCGTTTCTTAGAAAACAAAAAATGTAGCGCAGAGCTGGCGACCTTTAAGGTAAAGGTTTGTAGGCAAAGAAGTATGCTGATATCATGTCATTCCCAGAGATCAAGATCACAAGATATGACTCGAGTAAGTAAAAGCAAAAAAAAGCCATGAAAACTTGCCTATAAAGGTTCAAACTTTTAAAAAATGAGGAAAGTCTGTGAAGAAAAGGAACCTATATTTCTCAAGTAAATATACATGCATATTGATCATAATGCATTACTTTGATATTTGACAGATTAGGGTCTCACCAACAAATCTCTTTTGAGTGTGCCTTTACACCCTCTCATCACTCATATAATGCACTTTAACTGTCAAATCTGACAGTTCATAATAGCAATTTTGAATCAATGGTTGGATGCTACCAGTTCGAATCAAGAGCCAAGATTTGACACCAGTAAAGAAAACATGTCCCTCTTCTACCACCTATAAATAGGGGTGGATTATATGCCTTAAGCATAAAAAAAACTAAGGCCAAAGTTGGAGGGGGAATTAGCTATTTTCCCTAGTTTTTTTCCTCCCCTCTCAACCACCTCTTTTAATTTTGCGAATAAATCTAATTCTAGATTAGGTGGGGAGTAGCGATCTACCTCATGATTTTCAATCGGGGTTCAGATTCATGAAATATTCAACTATGAGCTGAGTATTTACGCGGTAGTGGCAGTCACATCGTGCCCCAACCATTCCTTGTAAACCTTTATACTGCCTTATGAAAGGTGGTCACTAGGCAGATTATAGACATTTTTAAGACCAAGTAGAAAGCTAAACCTCATGTAATGGCTTAGAACATTCCCTTAAGGTATGGACTCCCTAATAAATCATTTTGTATTAAGGTAAACCTGATCAATAATCCTCAACTCCGTAGGATTTTCTAAGCTAAAACTATGATTTTTTTTTAATATGGATAAGAATTTGAGATGATATAATTTCTCAAGGATCAAGGTTGGGAGATTACCTTGAATAAATTTGATATGGGATTTAACCAAAATAAAGACTTGGAAAATATCATTTCAGATTAATCACACTATGGATTTTTTCTCATATTCAACAAAATAGTCATTGATTAGCCCTTCGAATAGGTTAATCCATACCTAATATGCATGTACATACATTTGCATCAATCCATACAAATACATTCAATTTGAATGACATACATACATGTACTAGGTTGAAATATAAGTCCCTAAAAAACTCCAATCCACAAAGTCTACAATACTCAACTCCGATTAAGAAACATGAAAGATGAAGAGCACGCCCACCACGACACTCATTTCCAAGAATCGAAGTTCACAAGCTTAGGCAAGTCATCTCCATCCATTTTTATCAATAACAGAGCTCCCTAGAGAATGCTTTCTTTACTATATATGGGCCTCCGAGGATGCAAGCTTCATACCCTGTCATATTATTGGTACATTCAAATTGCAACTTAATCAAAACAAGGTATTGCTCTTTGTTAAAGGAAATTATCACCGCTACTACTCCATTGCCATATATTTTTACTATTTCATCAAAATACATTGTCCACCAGTCTAGTTCTTCTTTTTCTATTATTAGCACATCTTCATCTAGAAAATCAAAATTGAAAGTCTCATAATCTTTAATTGTATTGTCTGCCAAATAATAAGGAATAACACTTTCTTTCATGACTTTTCTTGTCATATACATTAGGTCATACTCAGCCAACACCTTCCATCTTGTTATCCTACTTGATAAATAAGGTTTTTCTAAGATATATATGAGAGGATCCAATTTTGAAATCAGTCATGTAGTGTCATACAACATGTACTGTCGAAGTCATTTTGTAGCTCATATAAGTGCATAACAAAGCTTCTATACCATTGTGTATCTGGACTTGCAATCTATGAACTACTTACTCAGATTGTAGATCGCTCTCTCCTTTTTTCCATAATCATCATGTTGCCCGAGTAAACATCCCATTGCTTTCTTGGTTATTGTCAGCTATAAAATCAATGGTTTGCCAGGAATGGAAGTGATGCAACCATATTATTCGATAGTTTTACACATATTTTTACCTAGTATTTTGTTCATGTTTTATATATATATATATATATATATATATATATATATATATAATCTTTTTTTATGTTTTGAAGGCACTTTTGGATGTAAGATTTGAAAATGAGTAAATTGGAGATAAAATCCAAACCATGTTTCAACCTGTGTCAAATATTGGCAGATTTAACCTTTGATCGATGTTTTATGCAGAACTTAAGATGTAGAGGTCAAAATGAAGGGATTCTAGTGGGTTTAGAAAGCTAACATCCATAACTTTCTATACATATATGGCATGAAAAATAAAAAAGAAAGAGGATGGAAATCGCAGCGTTCAAAGACAAGTCTCGAATTTTGTTAGTTTTGACCTTCATCCTTTCTGACTCAAATATCTTGAGTTAGAGAAGTCCATTTGATGCAAACTCAAATTCTTTTGGATTCCTGACTCAAATACCTATCAACCTATCAAATTGCAGAAACAAACAAGCTTATATGAGAGAGATATGATTTTTCTAAGACAACCTATAAATTCTTCCAGCAGACAGGTTTTGTGAAGAAACAGGCTCAACTTACTTAAATGTAGATTGTTTACTTTGGAAATGACTATTTTTATGTTTTTTGGTACAATAAAAATGGATTGGTGGCATGTGGGGATTAGGTTTTCTTATCAAATAAAAAGAAAGAGAGAAGGAAAAAGAGGAGGAGGCCAGAAAGAAAAAGAAAACTTCACCCTTTTCTTCTATACCCGAAATTATACCTGAAATTATGTTTTCAATTATTCTATTCATTAGTTTTTCAATATATATGCAAGGCTACGTTATGTTTCTTGATTGAAAGGATACATAAATCTTTGGATTTCAAAATCTGTGAGATCTATTCTATCTTTTCTTTTCAATTTATATGATGAATATAAATGTTTTTATATGCTTATTTCCTATGAATGTTTAGTTTGATTGTTAGAGCGGACTCTAAATTATTATTCTAAACAAATCTACTGGTAAGTTTCTTATCAAAACCAGATTTGTGATATTTAAACTTGTGAAATGACTAGATTTAATAATTATGGTGGATCTATGTTGTTAATCTTAGGGAACACGTTCAATTAAATCGAACATAGACTGCAGACAATTATGTTGTCTAAATTTATCAACCTATCCAGTTCTTAAGGCTTTCATTGAATTAAATTACTAGTGTGGATACTATGGTTATTAGATACGAGGTTTGGTGGTTTTGGATTTGGTAATTTTGGTTTTGGTAATTCTTTTTTCCCTTGTATCCTCATTCTACATTGCCTACCTCAGCGTCCTGTTTCTTCCTAGTAAACCCCTTCTTCTCGGTAGGTTTCAATATTATATCAGCTTTTATCCCTTGTTTTATTCTCTTAGTAATAATAACATCATCATAAAAATATTAGGTGGAGCTACCCATCAGATGCTCATAATATAGGGACTTGAAAGTATTGGCAAATACATGAATTGTCTTGTTTTTTCACCTATGAGTATAGTCCCTTACAGTTTCTTTATTACTTTTCTCTATCACCATCAAACTTGTCCGGTCTAAAGTGATATCAATATTGAACTTGTATTGCTTCAAAAAAAATCAACAAGATCACTCTATTTCTTGATCCTTGTGTTATCCAAGGTCATATACCAGCTTAGCGCAGAACCGGTCAAACTATATTGGAAGGAATGAATGACCAACTTCTCATCGTGTATGACTTTTGCCTTTTTGCTGCAGTATGACCTCAAGTGTGTATAAAGGCATTCTGTGCCCGTGTACTTGATAAATTCGGACACTCTAAACTTTTTAAACACCACTACATTACCGCCAATATTGGTGTCGCTGACTACATAAATGTTGGATTGTGTTGAGGCTCTTGACCATGTTCGCTCTTTTTTTTTCAGGCTGAGCTGTTGTCTGAGTCTTATTAAAGGTGACACGATGGTTATAAGGACCTTCACCAGAGTTTTTGCTCGAAGTAAGCTAGTGAAGCGAGCCACGCTTGTCTTCAGAGACTCTAATTCTTCTTGAAAATGGGTGTCACGGTGAGCACGCTCTTCATCTTTCATGTTTCTCGCTAGAAGTCGGGTGTTGTAAACTCTTTAGAGACCTATATTTCAACCCGGTGCATGTATGCATGTTATTTACAATGAATTGATGTATGTGTACGGATGCAAATGTATGTACATGCACATTGGGTATAGATGGTGCAAACCTATGCAGGATGACTATTTAGGGAGCCAATATTCTAAAGAAAGGTTCTAGGCCATTACATGATGGGTAGACTTTTTACCTGGTCTCAAAATATCTCATATCTGCCTAGTGATAGTCTTCATAAAGACAGTACAGGTGCATTGCGAGAAACAGTTAAGGCACATATCCCACCATTACCAAGCATGCACTCATATATGAGTTGAGTGTTTCACGCATCTAAATCATGACCAATAGTCATAGGGCAGATCATTAATCCTCCACTTAACTTATAAGTTTTTGTGTGTTTTCCAAAAATTAAAGTATTTGATGCACGAGGCAATTCTATAAAATGCATGAACAAATATGTACAGAATTTAAAGCGTGTAAGAAAATGAATAAAGGAAATACATATTAATAGTAAACATGTAAATTAAACAATAAAAGACAATGATCAGACAAAAACAAAGCTTAGTCCACAAGGTCCCTAGTGGAGTTGTTATTCTTTCGCACGTGTGCGGCGTCGTGGTGATATTCGTGTCCACTCTCGAGTTGGTATCTAGAAAAATAGGAAAGACAAGGAATTCTTGTCCTTTATCAGTGTAAAGAGGGAATGAGAGCCGCCACCTAATATTTTGGTCACTAGGAACCCTAACTGGTCTCAAGGATCGGGCATGGGGACTAGTTGCGTAAAGGAAAGATATTAGCACCCCAAATACACCCTGCCTAAGGTAAGCTGCATTGTTTAATTTTCTGATATATGCTAAGGTGTTATTGTGTTTCTAATTGTTGGTCCGTCTATGGTTTAAGAAAAGTCTTTCTCGGTAAGGATAACCTTATCTTGTCGGGTAAAACTTAACTGTTCTAACATCAATAAAAGAATTTAATATGCAAAATATGTCTTATTTAAAAGGTCATGACCCCAGATACTAAAAGGAAATAAAATAATTTTTTTGGGTGTTTTTGAAATATTAGTCTAGTTCTCATGACTTTAATAAACTGATTATTAAAGTCAAAATGCATGCTAAAATATATTTTTAAATTTTTGTTGTATGAAAATATGATATGAATTTTTTTCTTTTTTTTTTTGGAGACATGGTCGTATGCAAGAAAATAAGATATTTTTTTTGTTTTGTAATTTTCTTTTGGCAACATTTTCAAAGAAAACCAGGTATATTAATACTGAATTTGTATCTTTACAGTAGAAAAATACAAACCAATATTAGACAAAATTTTGATAGAAAAATACGCGGGAAAGTCACAGATTTTTTTGGTTTTTTTTTGGAATTTTTTTTGGGCTGGGCTGGACTCGACCCAGTCATTTTGGTCTAGGTTGGCGCTGCCCCGACCCAGTGAACAATGGAGAACTCTTCATTGTTCACGTAGAACAGTGAAGAACGCGATTGAGGAAGAAGAAAAAGAGGACGAAGAAGGGAGGGGGGCTAATTTGCAATAGCTTGCGGTGATACTAGTGGCGGTGAAGAAGAAGAAGAATAACGGTGGTTTGCGGTGAGGAATGGTGGCAGTTGCTTGGCCAGTGGTTTTTCATTCTTTCTTTATGTTTTCCTTCTACTTCTCTATATTCCTTCTTCTCTGTTGTGCTCTTTTTTCTTCTTTTTTTTTATTTCTCTCTGGTTCCTCTGTTTTCTCTCTTTCTTTCTTATTGAATATTTTTATTTTTAGTTCCTCTTTTCATGAGCCATGCACTTGGGTGGGTTATATATCTTTCTTGATTGTTAATTTTTTTTATTTAATAAGTTCTTAACCCCTCGAAGTTAAAAAAAAATGTATATATTTTGTTATTTAAATGTTTTATTTTTGTTATTTTGCTTTAAAAAAATAAACATGTTATTTAACTTTAAGAAATAGGTCTCTCTTTTTTTTTTCATTCATACACTCATGATATGTTTGTTCTTTTTTAAGGTTTTTTTGTTGTTTAATTAAATGCATAATAATTTAAGAGATAAGAAGTTATTAAGTGTAGTGGGATGCATGATCTATATCACGGGTTTAACAAATTAACACGAGTTCACTCATTTTTTTAATCTTTTCTTAATTGAATATTTTGATTTTAAATATCATTCTTAAACATTGAATTATTTTGAGACTCAACATCATCATTTATTTTAATTTTTTTAAAAGAGTTATCATGATCATTCTAATATATCTGATCATAAATTTAAATAGTTGATCTAAATTAACATGCATCAATTCTATATATTAATTTATCAATATTTAAAATAAAGAATTCTGCATTCATTCATGATTGATTTTTTTTTCCCCCTCTTAAAAACACGGAATCAGTGAGTGTGTGAGTTGCGGGGGAGCGGGGGGCACATGCACATGATTATGGGGTTGCTACAGTGCCAATGTTCTGACTATCGGAACAATCTCAATGTCCATCAGATTGAATAAAAGTACTTAAAACCCAATAACTCTGATAGCCATCAACATTAGCACTGTACTCCATGCTCAAAGCTTGCTATGATTTTACACATACATGCATCGGTTGATTGATTGGCAGGTAACTCCATTATTGGGGAGTATTCATACTCCCTGGGGAATCGAGTTGTAGCTCCTTCTATCGGAAGTGAAGTATA
>Ga0325402_1007858_pt1 | contig 10149 bp, 7 predicted proteins | sample PopdelMetagenome_22_FD_207212 | JGI IMG/M metagenome (GOLD analysis project Ga0325402, IMG submission 207212) | Populus deltoides microbial communities from Bellville, Georgia, United States - Xylem-PdKOR-R3 | ecosystem: Host-associated > Plants > Phyllosphere > Stem > Wood/Secondary xylem... | reverse complement strand
AGGAGGAGGTAATCTGCAACCAAAGATAATCTCGATTAACCTTGGTTAATGATCTATACAATGAAAGTAACTGTCATGTTTACACTGTAACCGAAACCTTCATTCAATCAAATTATTGGATATATATAAAATTGTATAAACATTAATAAAAACTAAATCTCCTAAAATAATTACTGTGCACCTTCTCCTAGAACACTATTTATTTGTAATAATAATGAATTTACTTTTTAATTATAAAATCTTTGAATTAGGTTTTGGCAACAAAATGATCTTTTCACTTTTTGTGTAATTATTTTTTATTTTATTTTTTAACATTTAATTTGTTGGGAATTCTGCATTATATAATCTTATTATTTTATACTAAATTTCTTTAATATTAGTTTTATGATTAGAATACATCTTTTATTTTATGTTATAAAATATCTTAATATTGTTTAAATTTTTTTTAATTTATATTTTGAATTTTTTTTATATAAAAATACACGTTGAAATATCCTCCATGTCCGGCCGGTTAAATTGCTAGTACATACTATTAAGAAAAAGGAGGATAATCCAGTGTCACGGTAGATTAACACGAGCAATCTTTCTGATTATAGTACTAATTTTTATTGTTATTACCCTTAATTTACCGCCACACATTCAAAGAGCTCTAACAAAAAAAAAAAAAACAAGAAATTAAACAGCCGAAACCCTATAAGAAATAGATCTTCTTCTACAAAACAGAGTCTCCCAAATCTCACTAAAAGCTTGAACAATAACCCCATGATGCTCCCTTGAATTCAAAGACAAGAAACAATGCAACAACTGCTCTAAATCTTTCTCTTCAAACATTTCCTTTTCTAATATCATTTCCATCATTGATCTCTTAAAATCCTCATATGGGTCCTCTGATCTCTTCACCACTGCAAAGCTCTCTCTTACCTTCCCCTCCACCGTACACGGTATCAGCCACTGAAACCTCGACAATCTTGCAGGCGACAAAGAACCATCGCGGCTATTTCTTTCCTTTCGTCCTCTTCTCGCTGTTCCTTTCGCTCCATTCTTTAAAACGCAACGCCCTTTAGCCTTCTTAGCTCTCTTTTTACGTGAAAATGGAGATTCACGTATTGTTTCTAAGTGGGGATTGAATTCCGAGGAAGAATCAGTGGAGAAGCTCCTCGAAGAAGAGACTAGAGTTTCTGTTTCTTCGTCGTTTATGACATGCTCGTCGCCGCTAAAAAATATCCCACTATCAGCTGAGGAAGTGCTGATGCGGATTCTTGATGCCGTTTTCTTCTTTTTGACTCGTCGTTTTTTCTTCTCGATTTTTGTTGGAGGGAGAAAAACGTCGTGGTTTTTGGAGTCCTCAGAGGCTGAAGAGTTGTAAATCTTGCGGCGGGGTGTTGAATCGTCGTCAAAGAGTTTGGCCACAACGTGATATTTTTCTTCCTCTTCCCAGTGGAAATTTTCAGTGGGTGGAGAGGATTTAGTGTGGTCGGTTTCAGAGAGGTAATGTGTGGAGGGTTTTGATCTAAACCCACAGCCCATTGATGTGAATGCCGAGGACACATGTCGCCTGATGGAAGAGTGATGGAGAGGTTTGGAAGGAGGTGGAAGTGAGGGTGGGAGATGGAGGTTGTTGATGATGATGGAGTTGTGGTTGACTGGAGAGAGTCTAAGAAATGAAGGGACAGGATTTGATGGGAGAGTAGAAGGGTCTTTGGAACGGCAAGATTGAAAGGAGATCACTCGAGAGAATTTGAGCCTGAAACGTTTAGCCATTGTTAATGTTTTCGGCTTTTGGGCTCAAGTGCTTTGTTAGTGTCAAAGCATTAAACTGTTTGTATGAGGAAGCTGAAAGGTTTATATAGGGGTGGAATGAGTTTTCTTTTTCTTTTTCTTTTCTTTTTTCAATGATTAGGAAAGAAGAGGGTGAAAATGTGCATAACAACCCGTCTACACTAACATTATATATTGACCACGATAAATTGGAAAAGTAATTAGTAATCCTTTTTTGGAAAAAAGAAAAAGAGAAAATACACATGCATGTCCCAAGCAATCACTGAATGTAAGAGACGTATATATTGTACCCTTTCTACCAAGCAGGTACTTTTTTTGGTTTTCCTGTGCTGGGGAAATGGAGACTGACTTGTTTTTGTTAAATAAAGAGGGTTAAATACTGGGGTTGATTTGGAAATGAAAAACGGAGTAATTTATACTTGTTAAACCTATCTCCAGATTGGTATTGCGTTCTGAACGGAGACTATAATCATGTTGATCCCAGGAGAGAGTTTCTCAAAAATTCAAATCATTTTCCATGTATTCTTGAATAATTCTTGGAGGGAAGCTACCTAGCTACGTCTATCCCAGGAGAGAATTTCTCAAAAATGGAGACTATAATCATGTTGATCCGGTGTATCCAACCGTACACTGACGGATTCTTTAGCGTATGGGAACTCTGATGGTATGGAATTAATTCTACACGTGGAGCCTCCTTCTTGCTATCTAAATTCAATTTAATCTATAAAAGTACTAGCCTTTCTGGTAGTGAATAGATTATTTAGTCTTTTTAAATTATTTAAATTCCTTTCGGTGGCTAGGAAGTCAAAAAAGCAAAGACAAAATTCGTATCTCAAAGTAGGATGGCATACATTGACATGGATATCAATGCATTTTGAAATCATGACCTTAGAAAACTTCTCCGTCGAGGAGCCATTGGCTAATCATTGACCGCTCTTTATGTGATTAAGCACTTTAATCAGTCTCTCATCCTATGATCTTGCCCCGCATCAATGATGAATGATCATGCAAATTCTACAGCGAGAGATCGAGCCTGTAAATTCAAATCCAGGGAAGATCTTGGGTTCTTGTTTGTGATAGGCAAGTAAAGTAGATTGCTCAAGGCATGCACAGACCTCAATGGTGCAGCAGTCGCAGTGAACTATGCTTTCATCTCTGAAAGGCTATTACACGATCAGATTCAGGCTTTACCTCATGAACGGTGATGTCATCGAGTTAATTCATATAGCAGTGGAAAAGGAAGCAAAAGCAGCTCCTGTCATCTCCATGTTTTTTAATTAGCATTATGCTGTATCACTTCTAGAGCACAGGGAAGAAAAAAGGAGCCTGGCTTTTTTTATGTTAGGATTAAACAAATTTATCAATGGAAAAATGGAAAAAAAAAAAAAGTCAATACAATGAAGCTCCTCTTCTCAAAAACATGGTGGGGATCCAAGGAAACAAAATGATGTTTGCACGCCAGTGTCTCTTTCCCTTTATTCCCTGCCCTCTTGGGGGACACATGGTCATTGGCGAAGCTTAAAGCTTCTCTCTGCACTCAATATTGTCTCCAGCATGGTTGTGCCTCGTTTGTTTTGGTAATACAAGTGTTTTTGCAACAAAAAAAAAGGGTTTTTTTTCTTTAAATTAGTTTTTTTTTCTTAATATGATGATATCAGAAATATTTTTTAAAAAATATTTATTTTAATAAAGTTTCAAAAAATAAAAACAGTTTAAAAAACCTGGAGGAGAGTAGATGGTTTCGCTAGCCCCTCGACATGTCAGGCTTTTAGTTTTTCTAACATTGATAAAGCCCAAATTCCTAAATGGGCTTAGCTTAATTGGGCCTCTATTAAGAAGTTAAGAGTGGACAAGAGAGATTATCAGGGACATCTATCATGACAAGACGGAAGACAAAGGTATATAAAGGAAGTACGTAGTCAATAAGTTTACCCAATAATTTCTCGAGCACACGAACTGTGATAATTGTTTGAGAGTTAACTTTCGGCCCTTCTCGAAAGTTATGTTTTAATATAAGCCCTCCAACCTTTTAATTTCTTACAATGACGTCCTAATCCTTTAAATATTTATACAATTCAAATACAAGATTACCCAAGTGTAGAATGAGAAATTGTAAAATTCTCATAAAATGATCAAATTTAGTGACAAATTAGAAGTTCGAGGACTTGTGCTAACAACTTAACCAACAGAAAAGGAAAGCTAAAAACCCTAATACAATAATGTTTAGAAAAAACCTGGTATTTATTTTTTTTCCTTTACCACTTGGCATAATTATATTGGTGCTCAAACACTTGACGTGTACTTTGCCCGCAGCATCATGGAGACAAGTATGTGACTCGTGAATCTCGAGGATAAGCCTACTAGATGTGAGATGTCCATGCCAGCTGTAGACAGGAAATCCATTTTTTATTCCTTATTATTGCCACTTGTGGATATCATATAGTTATTGTATTAATTAAAGAAACTTCTATAGTTGCAATGTTTTTATTGTTCTTATCTTACAAAGTAAACTACAAACGATTTGCGTATCTTCACTGAGAAATACAAAATACAGCTCCCATAAATTCTTCTGTTAATTAAAAAAAAAAAAACTTAAAATTAGCTTCTAAAATATAATTTATATTTTATCTCTTTTAAATGAAAATATTTTGGATTTATAATAACTAATGTTACATTACCTTATATTATCAATTAATTTTAATTAAAAGAGAAAACGAAGATGATAAGATTTAAATTCATAATTATTTTATCATTAAAATTCTAATATTATGCTGAATAATTATTTTAAATAACTAGATAAGATATTAAAATATAATTTATGCTATTTTTTAATTGATTTAACAGATTTAAAGAGACTTCTCTTCTTCTTTTTCTTCCCCATTGACTTCAAATTTTATTTTCTCAAATTGAAACATGTCACAAGCATGCAATTCTCTAATGGTAGCTAGCAAGTTGTAAGCATCTTTACTTGCTCTTCTTCTCTCTCACTCTCTCTCTCTCTCTCTCTTCTTCTTCTTCCAGGGAATCATGAAGAATTAGAGGGGTTCGATTTGCGGACTTTTTTTATCATACTAGTTAAAATCGCACGCATAATATTTTGGACGGAGAAGGTGGGAATATATATACGGCTGATCTTCTGCTAGCTAGATGTGATGATATTCAAATGCAATTCCTCACTATAAATATGTTTCAATTCAATTCGCCAACCTTTACGGATCCTGAACCAAATTAGTGCACGTATAATAACTTGTTTGTCTGCCCTTTGCCTGCCAAACATTGCTAGATATTTATTGAATAGAATAGGGTTAATTAATATTATAATCATGGAAATTAATTAAGCCCTTGAATTATTGATAATATTCTAACACCCAAATTGTCATTAAAAACAGATTGTCTTCTTAGTTCCGTCGCCTGTCTCTCTCAGGATGTGGAGAGGGCCACATTGCATTAATGGAAGAAAACAAGCGTTCGGCCATCGAAAAATGACAGAAATAATAGATTAATTACGTTGAAAATTATGAAAGGATGCACGACTGATGCTAGCGATGGGCTCCCCTCTCTATACGTTTCCTTCCAAAAACCTCCATGCTCCTTTGTCTTCTTCACACGAGTTGACTCAATTTACAGATTTTGACTCTTGAATATGCATGCCCTGCTGCTGTGTGATGCTCGAGCTGTGCTTTCTTGCTTTGTATTCCTCTGGGTCACAAATCACAGCCAAATAAACAAAGAATGAGACCAGATGGACTGTAAAGTACACATCTGTTCCCAAATTACGAGATTATATTTTAAAAAAGATATTAGTTTAATTAGAATCCCAATTAATTAATCCAGCGTGGTTTTTGTTTGTTATTCTTCTGTAAAGGGATCCCTTTTTCTAGCTTTGACATGATATTTTTTTCCCAAGTAGATTTTTTTTAGATAATTAAATATCCGTAGCTACATGATTGCACATCCCGACAAATGAATTCCATTCTAGCCCAAGTCAGGTTAAAGAAAAACTCAGTTTTTTTTTTTATTAAAATAATATTGTTTTAAAATCTTTTATTAAAAAATAAAAAATTAGATTTACCATGGTGAACTGAACTATTCAATTACCCTAAATCAAATCTTATAGCTACATAAATATCTTCTTTCTTTAAGCATACGTGGCACCTATACGAGGCGTCAACCCACCACCATTTTCCTGGTATGCATCAAGAACAGAAAGGGCTTAGTGGCTCAAAAAAAAAAAAAAAAGACAAGATAAAGTGCTCGTGGATGGCGGTATAGTTTGGCCATCGCATCTAGCCAATGGGTGATATATCTGACCAATGAATCGTTGATTTAGTGGAACCAGAAAACCAGTGACCCACTTCTTTGTATGGAGCAGCATCCACATCTGTGCAACAGCCATAACCATCCATTCGAAATGAACAATGGTACCTCATCTTTTCTGTCATGAAATGAAATGAAAATCACTGTTTTGATATTAAAATAATTAATTTTAAAAAAAATTCCCAAACACCTCATTAAATGTGTCGCAAGTCACCCGCGCGGCGCGCGGGGCGTAAAAATAATATTTCCAGTATTTTTAACAGTTTTCATGACATTTTTTTTTTATTATTGTGTATATCTAATGCATTAAATGATCTCATTCTTGTATGTGAAAATAATATCTCATTTTATTACCAAAAGTAATTTCCCATAACAAAATTAAAATTCATTATCTTTTTTATTTCTCCTACATGTTCTTGGTTTATAGAGAGTGGTGTCTTTAAAACTTTGGGTTTTTTTGCACTCTAAAACTTTGATAGAAAATATTTTTTAATTAAAAAAATATATTTTTAATATAAATACATCAAAACCTTAAAAAACATATAAAAAAATTAATTTTTTAAATAAAAAAATAATTAAAAAGTACTTTAAAAAAACAGATGCAAATACAATACCAAAAAGTAAGGCTCCTAGCTGTAAGTTAAATATCTTTTAATTAAACTTTCAGAAGTAAAAATATTATTATTTTTTTAAAATAACATACTAAAGAGAGCGCAAGAGTACTTGTAAACACAACAAACAGTGTCAAATAAACTATTATAATTTAGTAGATTCATATTATCCATTTTGAAGATAGAGGGTTAGTTAGAATTTTACTCTTACAAAATGAGATTTTTATTTTTATAGGAGTTCATTATATAATCTGTTTAGTATTGTGGTAACAGTTGTTTTTTAAAATATTTTTATTTTATTTTTTAAAATATATTTTTTTACACTAACATGTTACTCAATTTTGGACCCCAAGTGCTGGAGACGGTGTATACCCGTTTTGAACCGAGTGTAGCTCATATTTGCTGGAAAATTGATAAAAGCTAAGGAGAAAGAAATTTTTTTGCCGAAAACCTATTTGAGCTGTTTTCTGCTCTTTTTATCATTTCCCTTTGATGCCAAAATCATCAGGTTTCTTAGATTGACTAGAGGTCTTCATAATGCTAAATTCGTTCCTTCGTTATCTTGTTTTTAAGGTTGGATAAATCCCTCAAAATTTGCACTAAAAAAAATGGTTATGCTGCTATCGTAATTTTTTGTTCCAACTTAGGCTCTGATTCTGACTCGGTTTTGTACGATATTTGACCATCCTAGGTATATTCTGTCACTCATTACATGTTGAAAAATTGACGTACATCTTTATTAGGTCCTAGGGATCATTGTTCTTAGAGCAGATTCTCAGTCAAATTTGGATGCTCAATATTGTCAGATCAAGAACCTTTTTGACCAACTAGATTACTATCAGTTTCTGTTCTGTAAAAAGATTTTATCTCACTTTGACTCCTTCATCAAAGTTGTAGTCCTAGACGCGTTGATGAATTTGAGCTTTTGAATCACTTGATTTCGATATCAGAGGCCTAAGATGTTCCCATTTTGAATATCTAATGTGAAGGCAGAGAATTCTACCACGAGAAGGATATTGACCCGAGTCTGCACTAAAAAAAACTCTATTTTTGGCCTAGTTTTTGTGATTTTTGTTCTTAGTTCATACTCTCAGTCATATCATAATTTCAGCATTCGTCAGTTTTTGAGTTAGACTCGGAGATCCCTTTCGACCAACCAAATTACTACTAGATTTTGTTATGTAAAAATATTTTATCTCACTTTGACTTCTTCATCAAAGTTTTAGCCCTCAATGTGTAGATGAATTTAGGCTTTTGAATCACTTGAATTCGATATCAGAAGCTCAAGATATTCCCATTTGAATATCTAACGTAAGGGCAGAAAATTCTGCCACGGGAAGGATATAGCCCAAGTTCACGGGGCTGATTCGAAGGATTTTTTTTGGACCAAGGATTGAATCGAAAATTGTTAAAATGAGGGATTGAATTGAAGAAGGGTATTGAAAGCTAGAGAGGGGGCTGGATCATCATAAATGATAAAAAATTTTCCACACCGAATAAGGAAAATGAGACTCTGCAGCTACACCCTCCATCTGATTTCTTTCCTTTTTTCACAGCAAATTCCTGCTGTTTTTCCTTTATCATCATGCCTGAATTTTGGAGCTACAACCACGTTTTTTCTTGCCTCATTTCAAATGAAGCAGCTGACCCTATGGAAGGAAAGAAAATAGCCACACCCTCCTCTAAAACTAGAAAGAAATCAGACGTAAAACACCAGCACAAAATTAGAAAATTGCAGCTTCCTTTTGCGTTTTTTTACTGCAAATCAGTAGGGATTTACGTCCTAGAATTAATGCATTAAATCTTTCATAAATAGAGATATTCTAAACTATATATAAGCCTTTCTAATGACCTAAAGAGGGGGGAGGAGAGCAGAAAAATAAGAGAAAAAACAGAGAGAAAAGCGCAGCGAAAGAAACAGCCAAAGATAGACAAGAAAAACGTAAGAGAGGCAGAGTAAAAAAGGCAGCAAATAGAGGGAGATTTCTTTCTTGCATTCTGGTGTTATTGTGAGGAAAGAGGAGAGAAAGAATACAAGACGGAGAAGGAGCTTTGCTACTAAAACCTTGACAGCAACGTTTGCTTGGTTTTATTTCATTTTATGCAGAAAAGAACAAAGTGAGACCTGCAGGTAAGTCTTAACTTTCCCCTCCTTTGTTGCCTTTAAATCTTTTGTACCTGTTTTTTTTGTTTTGCACATTAGTTTTCAATTTTAGACTATACAATGCCCACTTGCTTTGTGTTGTTCCTGCCGTAGTTTTGAGTTTTGGATGGGTGACTATGTTAAGATTTGGCTAGCCTCTGGTGTTTTTTTTATCTCCTTTCTTTCGCTGGTTCAGAATTAAGGAACCGGGGAAGGGGGTTGTTGTTTTCTTCATCAGCAGCTCCCTTTTCTGTTTGTGTCCTTCCATTTTTTTTTATTGAAAGAGCCGGCCAAGTCTTGCTTTGGTTTCTAGTCCATGATATATATGTGTTATAAAAGCATGTCGCCCCAAGCTCTTCTTTTTTTGGTATGAAACTAGCATGGCAGTTTTTTTTTCCCGGTTTGTTAAAAAGAAAATAGGTCATGAGTCATGGTCACATGCAGTAGGATTTTGATTTAAAAATTTCAGTTTCAAAACTTTGGCTCCCTCATGCATACGGGTTTAGCCCTTTCCAGTGGACAGCATTTTAAGTTGATTTGGCTTTGAACGATTTTTTGTTACGAATTTTTTCAAGTTTCTCGTAGTTCTTGTAATATGAATCATGGCTTGCTACTTTCCATTTGGTGTTTACGTCTAATTGTGATGTTTGTGAGTTTATTATATAATATGTTTAGTATTCTAGTAACAGTTATTTTTTAAAATATATTTTTTTACACTAACACATCAAAACAATTGAAAACACTAAAAAATTAATTTTTAAAAAATTTAATTTGTTTTTAAAATTATTTTTAAAACACAAAAATAAACAATCAATCTCGGTGAAGTGTTTGTGGGTATAAAAGATTAGTGGAAAAGTAACTTCTTCTTCTTTTTCTTCTTCTTTTTTTCATATGAAGTGAGGATTGATGACAAAGTACATGGGGAAAATTATATGGTATTGATACGAAATTTTTAGTATTTAAAAACCCTTACAAAGAAACACAGTAACTGTGGAAGAACATTTAAAAGTCTATAATTTCTTAATATTAGATAAAGAAAATCAAAAGCGTACAAAACAATGTAAATAGTATGTCCTATTTGAGCAAGGGATAAACTAGGAAATAAAATAAATCAGAAATCCCAAAACTAATTTAATTTTAGAAATAAGTAAATTCGGGAAAAAAAATAAATTAAAATAAATGCCTAAAAGTGAGCATTTTGATTTGGATAAATAACATTGGACGAAAATGTTAATTGGAAAACTGCATTTAAATTCAAAATGACGTGGAAAATTGGTGATTAAAAATTGAAAATTGCTA
>Ga0325402_1007855_pt1 | contig 10150 bp, 7 predicted proteins | sample PopdelMetagenome_22_FD_207212 | JGI IMG/M metagenome (GOLD analysis project Ga0325402, IMG submission 207212) | Populus deltoides microbial communities from Bellville, Georgia, United States - Xylem-PdKOR-R3 | ecosystem: Host-associated > Plants > Phyllosphere > Stem > Wood/Secondary xylem... | reverse complement strand
ATCACCAGTGATGCCTAACGCTCCCAGGTATCTCTCTTGTGCAGCCCTCCTGTAGTTCTCTTGTGCACCAAGCACAGTCCAAAAATGTTTCGACTGCCAACTTGGAAGTCAATGGTCAACTTTGATTTCTTTCTTAATTACAATCCTTAATATATATATATTGCTTTTGTCTGTGTCAAAACAAATAAGGGTCCCTTTGTTTACAATACACGGCACAAAGCATCGACGTACCTTCCTTCTCTCTCTTTCATTTCCTACAAAATGATGGAACAATCTATGGGTTGAGCCACCAGTTAAATCCCCTTCTCCTCGTTGAAGACTCCTTTCTTCACGTTTCAAAAGAAAAAAAAAAAAATGGTTGCCCGTCTATCTCTCTATCAACACCACCCCATTATCACAACCGTCTTCTCTGTCCTAATAATCCTTGTATCAACCTCCTATGGTGATGATGATAAGGATTACACAGATTGCGAAAAGCCCTTTAATTGTGGACTCTTGCCGGAACTTTCTTACCCTTTGTGGGGAGGTGATCGACCTGAAGTTTGTGGACACAAGGGGTTCAAGCTCAAGTGTGAAGAAGGTCAGCTCCCTATAATAGCCAGCGACACACTTGCATTCCGCTTATTGAATTTAAAGCAATCTTCCATGTTGATGGCTCTTCAGCTAGTGAATTTCGAGGATTACATTTGTCCTACTCAAATAAGAACCAATTCAAGCAGTGGCAGCGACATCCATATTTTCGGTTATGACATGAGCCTTCAAAACCTCAACTTACTCTACAATTGCTCTATATCTAGCTCGGCAGCATTTTCTAAAAACAGAATTTCGTTTTGTAATGGATATACTGGGAGCTCATTCTATGGAAATGATGATATCTTGGCAAACCGCAGTGGGCTAGACGTAATGCAATGTAGCATGAGGATTAGAATTCCCATTGCTAAGTCTTTTGGTGAGCTACTTGTGGGTGGGTGATAGACCAGAATTGGAGGAGGTTTTAGGAGAAAGGTTCAATGTGTCGTACGAGTATGATCAAGGTCCTTCAATTTGCGAGGGATGTATGGCTTCAAGAGGAATATGTGGAACTAACATGACCCATCCGGATAAAGAGTTCATGTGCCTTTGCAGTGACCACCCTTATGCTTTTGTGTGTCAAGGTAAGCTCGGCATGCCTCACTGATCTCTCTCCTTTTTTCCCCTTGTTAATTATTAGTACCTATTCTATCTATTGTGTTTCATGTTATTTGCCAGGGAAATGAAGTTAGTGGGGGGAAATTAGGTTTGATAATTAGGAACAAAAGTACTTGGGGGCTCTGTTCTTAAACAAAATTTTATAAGGACGTCGTAGTAATAGGACACAATCACAGGAGCAACAGCCAGGTGTATATGGAACATTTGGTAGGGTTTGGTACGACTGATAATATTGATTGAACCGGATTGCATAAATAACTATTTTGTCTTGTTTTTAATGTTATTTGAATTGGATCAGATAATTTGTTTTATTTTATATTTGTTAGATATTAGATCGAATTTGATTAACTTAAGATTTAGATTGTTCTGAGTTTTTTAAAAAATAAAAGAATAATTGATCTCACCTGATCCGATCAAATTAAAACTCAGGTCAATTTATGACCTAGTCTACTCAAGATAAAAACACGTAAAAAATCTCTTAACTTTTATATATATAGTCAAAATGAGGTTGTTTTGATTTTTTTTTAAATGGGTTAACCCATGTTGACCCTCCCAAGCCATTACTTAGGTCTTACCCAAGTCGATCCCGTTATAATAATAATCATTATTATTTTTATATTGCTTTGGGCCAACCCAGGATGACCATTCTAAATCATATCTTGAACCTTGCCCCAGATCAACCTCTTAGTTGAATTTTAAAATTATGATAATAATTATTTTTATCCTTACAATATTGATTCGGATCAATGTCAACTTGACCCATGACCCAAGTCTAGCCCCGGGTAAACCTCTTAGTTGAGTTTTAAAATTATGATAATAATCATTTTTATCGTTACATTGATTCGGGTTAATGGTTAACCTGACTCATGACCCAAGCCTAGCCTCGGATTGACCCCCAATTAGGGTTTTAAAACTATAATAACAATCATTTTATTCTTATATTGACTCGAGTCAATGATCAAACTAGCCCATGACTTGGGCCTGGCTCCGAATTGACTTCGAAATCGGTTTGAAAATTATGATAATAATAATTTGTATCCTTATATTGACTCGAGTTAATAGTCATCCCGACCTGTGACCCAAACCTAGTCAGCCCGAACTTGCTTCCAAGTTGAATTTTAAAACTCTAATAATATTTATTTTATCTTTACATTGATACGAGTCAATATTTAACCCGACCAGTGACCTGAACTTGATTACAAGTCTACCTCTAAATTAAATTTTAAAATTACAATAATAATCATTTTTATTTTTATACTGACCTAAGGTGTTCCTTGATGTATTACAATGTCCAATCTATCATGGTGTAGCATTAAAAACACTTCCTTAGGGAATTCCCCAGGTAAATCCCTAACCAAACCAAATTCTCTGATAAATTAGAACACACTAGAAATCAATTAATGGCATGTGGCATTTGATTGTGATAATTCATAGTAGTTTCTCCAAGGTTTGACGGTTGATAATTCTGAGTCTATATTTATATATTTGTGTTTTCTATTTTCTTCTTGACAGTAGTGTTTCCTTAACAAAGGCCAGACCCAAAACTTCCTTGAGCCTAACCAAAACTCATGGGCTCAGTCCAGTCCTCTCCTAAGGCAACACCACAGCTCAATTCTTAGGTATCTAGCGGATCATTTCTCAAAGGGAGTTGCAAAAGAGCTGTCCACTTTCGGTTCAACTAACCACTCCTGCCTCAAAAGTCAACCACTCAAACCCTCAATTTCAATATTAATTGCTTGATGTTCATTATTTTTAATTATTTTTTAATATATTTTATACTTAAAAATATATTAAGATATATTTTTTTTATTTTTTTAAATTTATTTTGATTTCAATATATTAAAATAATTAAAAAAATACAAAATAAAATTTAAAAATTTTAAAAAATATGATTGGATCGTAATGCTAATTAAGAGATTTATTAAATTCTCAAAATAGATTCTTAGCATATTTTGATAGTTCTATAAAGTATTTTTATTAGAATTGAGTTTTAATCTGTTTTTTTGTTAAAATTTATTTATTTTTTTAATGAATTAATTTATTGTTTTTTAAAAATAAATTTAAAAAAATAAAAAAATTATTTTAATATATTTTTAAATAAAAAATATTTTAAAAATTACTAGTACTGTTGAATTTTTGTCATTTGTGCGTATTAAAACTCCTTGTATATCCTCTGAAACTTGCGAAAACTATTGACGAAGTCTATAAAATAAAAAGAGAAGTCATTGTCTTCTCCATCAAAATGTCCTATCCTCTGACACTGAAAGCAGAATTGATATTGAAGAGTCGGCCAATCCGCGTCACAAGTCGTTTAACGACTACACTAGAATTCTGATGTCTCGTAATATTATTATTTACCCCATGCTCCTTACCAGTTTCCATCATCCCATGCCATGATTAGGCACCACCCAAGACTGGACCAGTCGTCATTTAGACTCATAGCTCATAGCAACCACACAAGATTTTGTGGACTTTTCTAGGTTGATGAAATAGCAAGCAACTTGCTTTTGCTTTTGCTTCTGCTTCCACAAAATGGTTTGTTTCTGTCCTTCCTTCCTTTTTCAATCACGAATAAACAAAAGCGACAGCGTTAGCCAATTCAAAGACTCTTAAAGCCAAGTCTTACCAACTGCATGGGAACTTTGTTTCAAATCCTTATGTCTCCCCTTTCTTCCTCTGTTTTTGAGCACTTCAAATGGATCCCAATAACTCCTTCGCATTCAGAAAGCTTCTTTCTATCTACAATTGTGTCTTTCTTTTCACATACTTGGCCACCCAAACTGTATCACAGGATCCAAAGTTGAAGTCTTGTGAACCAAAAAACTGTGGTGCTGGCCCTAACATAAGCTACCCTTTTTGGCTATCTCAAGAACAAGAACCCTTTTGTGGCTATCCAAATTTTATGCTCACCTGCAGTGACAAAGGGCCAGCACTCGCAATTTCCAATGATGTTTATATCATTAAAAATATCTCTTATGCCACTAATTCTATGCGCGTGGCTAAAGCTGCTGTGTATGAGGAAACCTGTCCAACTCCTTTGCATAACATTAACCTTGATAGAATAACACCCTTTACTATTAGTCCTGGCTATACTAATCTCTCCTTCTTCTACAATTGTACCTCAAAGCCCGTAGATAATTACCCTCTCCATAATTTAAGTTGTGCCACAAATTCTACACATTATTCTTTTGCCGATTTTCACTTGGAAGAAAGAGAGATGCACAGCATTTACTCATTGAATTCATGCCAAGATTTTGCTAATGCTCCTATCCACACTTATGAAGATATTGGTAGACTGCATACGGCAAATTATATTGACGTTTTGAAGATGGGGTTCCTTATGAATTGGACTGCTCATAATTGTAGCACTTGTGAGAGCAGTGGTGGGCGTTTGGGATATGAATCCAATTGTTCTTGCCGTGATCGGCGTCGTCTCAAATCTTGTGATGCTGGTAACTGTTCATCAAATATTTCGTTTATCCCATCATCCTTGCTATGTATTTTTTCTATTTCCTAACATGGGCAAATTCTCGGGGAGGACTAGGAATTTCTGATTCGGTTAGCTTGAGAATTTGGACAGGTTAATTTCTTGATTAGTCCATGAATTTACATAGACAACCAACCTTTAAACAATGATGCTAATCCCTGACATATTGACATGAAAAGGCACCTGTACTGTATGAAAAGTTCAATGCTTGGATGGAGTTGTGCTTGCATCAGAGTATTTGTCTGTTTAGAACCATGATTCTTTCTTTTCTCTCTCTTTCCTTCCATATTTTTTATATGCTGCTTTGTATGGAATGCTAGATGCTTCTACTTATTGGATCGATCTCTTCAACAGCACAAGTACTATGCAAAGAAAGCTTCAGTTTTGTTTATAAAGCTGTTCTGATCTTGCAGAAATCTAAAATTTCAATTTTTTTTTGTATTAACTTTTTTCATGAGAATATTAACACCTCATTGCTTTGAATTATTCTATCCAGGAACTAGTTTGCATGTGGTCCGGAAGGTTTTCATAGGTAAGATCTCTGTCTATCGTTTATTTATGTTTCTGTGCTTTGGTACTCACTTCAATTTCATGTCTAAATGTCGTAGAAATTCTCTCACCAAACTGTTACTGAAAAGGCTAACCAATTTCTATATTCTGCTTTTAAGGTCTTGGGGCATCTCTTGGTACATTAGTCATAATGCTCATAGCTTTCTTCTTCTGGTACCGCCGCAAGAAAAGGCAATATGAATCCATTTTCTCTAGAAGCATCAAATCGGTTCCGTCTTCAAAGGCACATACGGAGAAGCGAAGTAGCTACAATGGTGCTCATGTATTCTCTTATGAAGAACTTGAAGAGGCCACTAACAATTTTGATGAGAGCAGAGAGCTTGGAGATGGAGGCTTCGGGACAGTATATTACGGTAAAGAAATAATAATCACCGTCTTTTGTGTTGTGTTTGAAGGAGCAATTTGTTGAAAAATTTGCTTCTCCTTGTGTTGTTTCATCAGGAAAACTTCCAGATGGGCTTGAAGTTGCAGTCAAGCGCTTATACGAGAACAATTATAAGAGGCTTGAGCAGTTCTTGAATGAAGTTGATATTCTAACTCCCTTGCGCCATCAGAACCTTGTCCTACTGCATGGATGCACCTCTCGGGACAGCCGTGAACTCCTACTAGTATATCAGTACATTCCCAATGGTACACTTGCTGATCATCTTCATGGTGAAAGAGCAAAGCCTGGTGCACTCCCTTGGTCTACTCGAATGAACATTGCTGTGGAGACTGCATGTGCACTGGCATATCTTCATGCTTCTGTTATTGTGCACCGTGACGTGAAAACCACCAATATTCTCCTTGACAACAATTTCTGTGTTAAAGTTGCAGATTTTGGCCTATCTCGACTCTTTCCCACAGATGTCACCCATGTTTCAACTGCTCCACAAGGGACTCCTGGTTATGTTGATCCAGAATATAATCAATGCTACCAGCTGACCGATAAGAGTGATGTCTATAGCTTTGGGGTGGTCTTGATTGAGCTTATATCATCAATGCCTGCTGTTGATATCTCTAGACACCGGCATGAAATTAATTTGTCTACCATGGCAATCAATAAAATCCAAAGCGATTCATTGAATGAACTTGTTGACCCCAGTCTGGGGTTTGAATCAGATTACGCAGCGAGAAAAATGATTAGGGCTGTGGCTGAGTTGGCTTTTCAATGTCTGCAGAACGCAAAGGAGTTGAGACCATCTATGGAAAAAGTGTTAGAGATTCTAAAAGAAATACAAAGCAGAGACTACAATGCGGAAAAGGCAGAGGTTATAAATAGTCCTTCAGATGATGTTGGGTTGTTGAAGGGTGGTCCGATACCGCCTTCACCTGATACTGTCACTGTTACATGGATTAGCACGTCCTCGACACCTCATGCCAGTGTTTAATTGTTTCACTAAATTCTCAATTACATAGTGAAGAGAGGCAGGGACCTATGTGCACTGAAGCATGTGATAGTGCCACTCTCTATTTATTTGCCGTTGATTGGCATTTGTATTTTAGCCAGATGTACATAAATTGTTAGTGTTTGCAAATATAAATGTTACCGTGTGTTGGACCATATTTTGAGGTTTTGCATTGAGCAAGTGTTCATAAGTTTGAATTTCACAGAGCTTCAACAGGACGTTGGCCAGTTTGGTGCATGTTATCTTGATATCAGCAACTGCGTTTGTAAATTCAGAGGGAGAAAAAAAGATTTCAAGTTCATCCTTCTCCCCCTACTTGAACCAGATGCAGCTGGAATGCTGTTCCTATTGGCTGCAGATGTACTATGAAAACGCTACTGGAAAGGATTGTTCTTAATTAATAGAAGGGACGATACTGAATTTCGCAGCAGAAATTGTTAAATGTAAGGATGTTCCGCGTATAAGAAATTTCAGGAAAAGCTATTTCACATCAATATGTTCAAAGCATGAGTACAATTCTTGACCCAGTAACTAGTTCAATGTTCAAACCTGTAGCTAGGAGATGGGCAATGCAGTTGCCAATCTGTTCATTACATGTATAATAAAGCTGAATCTAGTTTTATTCTAGGGAATACATCAAAAAATCACATGAGCCACTCAGTTGATTCATGTGAAACAATCCATTATCTTCATACAACAGTGTGATACAAGTTCATGTTAATGATGTAGTAGATGAATATGAAAGTAATCTTGGAGGAGGATACAGGCGAGGCTTCGGTGGAATCTTCAATGCTCCAAGAGGTCCTTCCAACATTTCTATCACTTTTCTCATGGATGGTCTATCAGATGGATTTGTGAGGATGCACCACAAGCCAACTATTGCTATTTGCCTCACAATATCAGATTGTTCTGCATTTGTCACGCCATTCAATTCAAACTCATCATCTAGCTCAAGATGCCTATAAATCCAGTCTGGAAAATATTTTTCGCTACTGGAACTCATTTCAGCTTCATGATTCTTTCGTCCTCCAACAATTTCTAGAGCCATCATTCCATAACTATAGACATCGGACTTGTGTGAAACTTGTCCAAAGTTTCTACCGAACACTTCTGGTGCTATATATCCAATGGTTCCTCTTGCCTCCAATAGCGATACATTGCTCTCCTTCCTAGTGCAAGGCTTCGCAAGTCCAAAGACGGATATCTTTGGGGAAAAATCTGCATCAAGAAGAATGTTATGAGGCTTAATGTCAAAATGCACAATCCTTGTATTGCACCCTCGATGCAAATACTCAAGCCCTCGAGCAACGCCAACTAAAATCTGGTACAATTTATTCCATCCCAGCTGTTGATTGGCTTGCAAAGCATTTTCATGATTTATGAACTTTTCAAGCAATCCATTGACCATGAAGTCATAAATGAGAACTCTTTTGTCACCCTCCAAACAAAATCCCAGTAGAGTGACAATATTGACATGCGAAGTTCTACTGATGCTTGCAACCTCATTTATAAATTCTTCCCCGTCCCCTTTTGAAGCTTGCATGACCTTCACTGCCACCTGATGGCCATCCTGTAGCTTTCCTTTGTAAACAATTCCATAGCCTCCTTGACCAAGTTTATCTTTGAAAAAATAGGAGTGGTAGTTGATGAGGCCTTCCTTCTGGAATAAAGAATCACGCAGATGAATAAAATTCCTGCTGATCCAGAGACAACACCTGCCAGTTGAGGAGGCTGATGCGTTACTTGGGAACTGACATTGTCATGATACAAAAACAGCAGCAGAAACAGAAAAATGTTCTCTTGATTCAGGAGGAACAGGGAAAGCTTTCAAAAACTAAATTCAGACAAGTAATGAATTTTCTGAGGAGGAGACAGACGAAGCATAAATATTGCCAAAGAGTTATTTACTTGAATATTTTGTGTAGCCAAACCAGTCTGAACAAAGCAGAGCTAAATTGCATGGGAAAAAAATAAAATTAAATCACCAACTCTCTCTGTTGAAAGATGAATATGATCCCCTAATTAAAAATTAAAGATCTACAGTTGTTGAGTGTGGAGACGAACTCCCACAATCGTAGCTTTGATGAGATGTAAGCAAGGCTTGAAGAGAGGCTGCAATGGAGGATTTGAAATGGGCTGAAATCATGGCTAATTGTCTGCCATTGATGCTAGGATTGGGGACAGAAATGGGGATGTCTGTCCCACCCATTTCCACTATAAATAGAGCCAATACTAGCAGTAGCAGGAGAGGGAGAAAGATGCTGCCATGGGTAGCAGGAGCAGCAGCAGAGAGTAGAGATGTGATACACGAGTGGGGGTAGAGTAGAGGGAGTTCCTCCTCCTCCATTGTTGTATGTTTGTAATCTCTCTCTATATAATGATATTGGCTGCCCGGTTGACAAAGGTGAGTTGCCGAACCACGTCAAATTGTGTTTAGGATCCGGGCAAAGTTCAACCAATCATAACAACAGTGACTTCTATTTGTTGGAGTAGAAAAATCATCAGCCAGATGGTTTCAGTATAAACACGAATTGAATTATTTGCACCAGAATTTGAATCACACACATCATCATGATTATACTTAAATAGCTACACAGAGAAGGGGAGGGACTGATGAACATTCCAGCTCAGTTAGAAAGATAATGAAGAGGAAGAGGCACACAGCACTCAGTAAGGATCAAAGCAGGAAGAGGTCAGGGGACTATCTTACCAATAATAATAATAATCTTCCGTCTGACATTAAGACTAGAACCTGCGGAACAATTCAAGTGGAGTAACGCATTAGTGTGAGATGGGAGCAGCTTTACATGTAGAAGAAAATCTGAACAAAACGTACTCTTTCATATCTTACCGAAATGGAAAAGACAAACACAACCAGAACCAGTCAGTTTATGTTCACAGCATTGGATATCACTCAGTTCATTAACGTCTTAATTTATGTTCCTCTCTTGGTAACCAAAACATATTTATCCCTTCTTACGACGTCAAGTAACATCATTTCCAACCCTCGTATGCTTTGATTATTAGCATAATTTAGTAAAAGATAACATCATACATGGGAGACTCCTCATTTGTAGGATCAAAAGTTCATGTGGATTTGGCTGATATTGACAAGACTTGACACTTCAGGCTAAGTTTAGCCTTAAAATAACTGAATCTGAACTAATCAAGAAATTAACCTTTCCAAATTCTCAACCTGACCAAATCAGAAATGGCTAGTCCTCCCCGAGAATTTGACCATGTTAGGAAATAGAAAAAATACATAGCAAGGATGATGGGATAAACGAAATATTTGATGAACAGTTACCAGCATCACAACATTTGAGACGAGGCCGATCACGGCAAAAACAAATGAATTCATTATTCTCAAATCCACAACGCCCACCACTGCTCTCACAAGTGCTACAATCATGAGCAGTCCAGTTCATAAGGAACCCCATCTTCAAAACCTCACGATAATTTTCTCCAAGCAGACTACCAATATCTTCACCAGTGTGGATAGGAGCATTAGCAAAAT
>Ga0325402_1007854_pt1 | contig 10151 bp, 2 predicted proteins | sample PopdelMetagenome_22_FD_207212 | JGI IMG/M metagenome (GOLD analysis project Ga0325402, IMG submission 207212) | Populus deltoides microbial communities from Bellville, Georgia, United States - Xylem-PdKOR-R3 | ecosystem: Host-associated > Plants > Phyllosphere > Stem > Wood/Secondary xylem... | reverse complement strand
CAAAAGACAAAGTATTGAGATGTTCAGCACAGCAAAAAATCAAGTCTGGTCTTAAATTCTTGGCAATTTTTTTGGATGAGAGTATGAGCCTTGCCATAAAAAAAAATAACAATAAAAAGAGAAAGTAAATTATTATAATTTTGACAACTAAAATAGTTAAATTTAATGTTAAAATATTTCAGAAGATAAGAAAAGTTTTTGTTAGTGAATATGTCATGTAGTCAATCGAATGATTACACGTGGCATTGTCTTTATTTATGCGAAACATATTTATTATTAATAAATGTTTTTTTATTTTTAATATTTATTTATATCTGATTAATGAATCTAATATTTGATTAATAAATTTAGAGTAAATATAAAGTTTTTAGAATAAAAATGTTTTGCTAAAGAAATTATAAAGTCGTTTTAAGTATAAGAATCCTATTGTATCAAAGTATTGTTCATAAATGTTCCTGATCAATATTCTATTAAACCTAAATATTAATTAGAGTCGTTAAGATTGATATATATATATATATATATATATATATATATATATATATATATATATATATATATATATATTATGTGCATTCCTTTATAAAATGAAGCATATTTTCTCATATCATGAAATATATATGTTGGTGCTTGTTTGAAGATATATATACCGAACTAATCCACATAAGTATTTTGTGAAAAGATCACTTGTGTCTATGAAAAGACTCATATGATAGTTATGTAAATGATCATTAGACTTGAAATCACTAAGTTATTTTATGTAGTGAATGTTATGCTTTCATCCTGACTACACGTTGTCCTAATCAAAGTAACAAATGATCAAATATTGGGTATAACATGAACTATATGAAAATATTTGAATGATTAAGAGATGATTCTTTACCCTAGGTGAATTAGAAAAATATTTCGCATGTTCTTAGATAGTATTGATTGTGAAATCTTTGCTTACGGTGGATGAGATTTGAAAAGAGTTTCAAATGCTACTCAAATAATCAATTACTATAATATTAAAAATAAATATGATTTAACAGATCAAACACACTCCATGTTATTATAACAAAAGCTAAAAGGACTCAGTGTTTTACTGTGCACATATTCACATTTTACTGTGGATTATTACAATAAAATTACCATTTTACCCTTAAATTGTTAATATGTGTGCCTAGCTTTTTTTTAGGGGCACGCATTGGGCTTAGCCTTTTTTATTTTTGCAATAAAGAAGAAATTAGCATGTAATTCACTTACTCTTAAATTTAAATTCTGACATGCTTCTTAAATAATATTATAATAAATTTTAATTTTAACTATTTCTCAATTATTATGTATGTGATAATAATAATAATAATAATAAATAAATAAATAGAATAATAATAATTGCTCATGAAAATTTGATTAAATTCATTTATTTTATTAAAAAAAATAAATTTATAACATTTACGATTTTATTAGCTTTCAATCACATACTATTTTTATATTCTTTTTAACTTGCTTTAACAATCATGAAGTCTTTTTTTTAATAAAATAATGATTCAAGTTTAAAACATGTTTTCATTAATATAAATAAGAGATATGTTAATAAGAAAATTGATTTCAAACTTGTGAAATATATGTTTTATACTTATTTGAAATTGTTTATATTTTTAACCAAAAAAAACTATTTTTCTATAATTAAATAAAAAAATTTGAATAGCTACACACAATATATGATCAGAGATATCTTAATATGTACTTTTATCTTAGATTTATGAATTAATCTTTGATTTAAATCAACAAGTTGGTAATTGACATATATAATTCTTGATTAATTTTAATGAACATATATATCAACTTTTTATTTTGTAAAGAAACTTTTTCTCGATTAAACAAAAAGTTTAAAACTGATTGTAATTTTAAATTAATTTAATAGCAATGCTAATTAAAAAATTATCTGCAACTTAAACATTTTTTTTTTTTATATATATATATATATATATATAAACAAATTTAGTCCCCCGTAATTATGCAAACTAATACTTCACTAAACCGCTTGTAATCATTAAACTAATGTAGGTATCATTCATTGGGATACGCTTTCGTTTTTTATATGCTAAATATTAATCACAAGAATTTTTATGATTTCCATATCTTTGCTCGTTGCTTGATATTTGGATCCATATCATATCATCATCAGTTTAATGATAATTAATTAATTAATTAGTCCAGCGTCCATAATTAGCTGTTCCTTTTTTTTTCTTCGTTGACTTTCATTATTTTTCCCCAATTGATCAATATCAAATAAATTATTTGATAGTTGAGGAGATGTACTTTTTATTTTTTCATTTTTGAGTTTAAACATTGAACCAAATTATTAAATTTTTTGAATATGGTAAATCGATATAAATTATGAATGCATTTTGTATTTTGTATAGAATTTGATATACCGGTATTGATCTATATAGAAATTACGAATAGATTTTAATTTAGTCTGTTTAAGTTTTGATTTTGTATGATTTTGTATTGCTTGTTTTATTAATAGGGTTTTATATTTTCTTGCATTTTCTTCTTGTAATTAGGCTGATCAGGTTTTCTCTTATTATTATATATTTATTCTTGATTTCATAAAAAAAAAAAAAAGTAAATCAATACGAGAAATACGTCATTAATATTGTCCAAGAAAGAATTCCATCTGGGTTGGTTAGCTATACACAGTGGGAGTAGTTGAAACAAGTTCGTGAAAGACATGGAAAACCAAGATCTATGAATAAGAGAAGATGATAGGAAGATGAAGGATCACTTCCTTTCTTTTGGGTATATTCGAACTTTAAATTCTTCAAAGAAAAAATATTTTCACAATTCGATCCGAGAAAAGTTATCATTGTGCACTCATCATGGTTTTTAAGGATCAAAGATGATTTACAGGTTTTAGCACCAACTAGAGGCCTCTTGCCATTAAACCTTCGAAAGACTCAAGCGGACTCGCTAGATATTAAGGTAGAAAAGGACATTGTTTTTTATAATCTTATTTATGATGATGAGATAGAAATAGATTGATATTTTGTAATATTTATTTTAATGATGATTATAATGTTAATTATGGAATAAACAACTGACACTAATTGCAATGATCCATGATATTATTAATGGTGTTCTCATTGTAAGATAAAGGTTGAGCGTAAATAAAACATAAAAGAGAGGTTTAACAAAAAAAATATATATTGATTTATGTTATATTAATCCTTTTAAATATAATTTTATTGTTATCATAAATATAAATTTATTGAAGAATTATATTAATATAACACATATTAATAAAAACAAGTTTAGAATTTACAATTTATTACTTTAAAAGAAGAGCCAAACATGCAAGCTTGAAATTGCATATTCAAATGCACATTAGGTAGTGTTTGTCACTGCAACTAGAAGGTATTTTTAAAAATTTTGAAAATTTTTTATTTTTTGTTTTTATTTTAAAATAATATGTTTTTGATATTTTCATATTATTTTGATATGCTGATGTTAAAAATAATTTTTTAAAAATAAAAAAAATATTATTTTAACATGTTTTGGAATAAAAAACATTTTAAAAAGTAACCACTATCACACTTTTAAACACCCTCTTAGGCCCCGTTTGTTTTCTGGAAAGTAGTTTTTTTGAAAAGTGAATTCCAGGAAAGTGAATTATTTTCTGATATTTGGTAGTGTAATGAAAAATAAGTTGGAAAACACTTTTAAGTGTTTGGTTATGTCATGGAAAATGAGATAGAAAATAACTTATTGATGTTTTATTTCTTTCAAGTTTATTAAAATAACGAGGAATAAATCTTACAAATTAAAAGGTTGAATGAAAATGAAATTGAAAAAAAAATATAATTTCATAAATTATCTCAAATAAAATAAATAATAATCAAAATAATAGAGATCAAATCTAAAAAATTAAAAAAATTAAAAGATGAAGAAATTAAAATAATAATAATTTCATAAATTATTTCAAATAAAATAAGTAACAATAAAAAAATAAGGATCAAATTTGATAAATAAAAAAATTCAATTAAAAAATAATAAGGGAAAAGCAAATGACAATTATAAAATTAAGGATCAAAATTAATATAAAAATTAAATTCTAAGGGATGAAATTGAAAAAACAATATTCAAAACAAAATATATATAGCAATCAAAAGCTCGAGGACCAAATTTAATATAATCAGCAAATAATATGACATTTCTAAATTTTTCACAACTTCCGGAAATTTTTTTCCGTCCAAAATAAAAGAAAAACACTTTTCTGAAAACCAAGTTAAATTTTTTTTGACTAGAAAGCAAAAAACTAGTTTTCAAAAAACAAACGCGTCCTTAGATTTATATTTTTTTAATCAAGCATGTGGGCCAATCCTCTAAAGCCCAGCACCTGGTTTCTTGTTATATTAGCCTTCAACTTTGTTAACAATTTTCTTATATTTTGAATCAAATTCGTTATAAATAAAAATAATTAAAATTAAATATTATCCAAATTTCCATTGTTTTCAAATAAGATTAGTGTTTTTTTCTATCATAGTATTAATAATTACTTTGTGAATTGTTATATATGAATCTAATATGCAAGATTTATAAAACAAATATTTACATGTGAATATTAAATGAGAATAAAATATTTATTTTATTATTTTTATTGTAAATATTTTACATAATATTTTTGTATTTTTAGTTTTTTTCTTTTATTATGTCTAAATTATTGAGTTATGATTTTTTTCTATTTTTATTAAACCTTGCTTTTCATATTGTGATAAGCTTATATTTAAAAAGTAATTATTCTCATAAACATGTTTTTATATATAAATAAATAAATGAAAAAGGAAGGGGAGTTTTAATTGAAATTTTTTTTTTGTCCGGCCCTCTAGAATTCATATAATTGAGATTTTTATAAATATGTTTTCAATGATTTTTAGTTTTTTATTAAAAAATATGCTACTAATAAAAGAACACATATATTTTTATTAAAATTAAAATACATTAATAAGAAAATGAAAATTCATCTAATAAAATATATTTTCTTTGAGAATTTAAATTGTTATTTTTCTTGCAAATATCTATTTTAATTACAACAAAACTAAATAAAAGTTTATTTTGAAAAACTATCATGCCGCGTCACGTAGGGAAAAAACTAATAATAAACCTGTGCAATAACTTTTAATTTCTCAATTAAAAAAATTAAAAAATGCATCCATAATAATATTTAAAAACTCTATCTGCCGCGTAAAGAGGTTGCCCTTACATAGTTACATGTTTATGTGCTCCTAAGTAATAATAAATTTGAAATATTATTTCCGTGCAGGAGTTTCAGGAGCTCATTTTTTCTCTACGGTAATGTCAGCTCCAACGCCGCTAATGCCCGCTCCGCTGGAAATCCGTTGAGCTCCATCGCCACCTCTATCACTGCCTCCTCCGACAAGCAAAGGGCTAATAAGATTTTGGTTGCCGGGTTTGCCCCTCCTTTGTTTTTCAAATTTGCCACCACCCGCGTATTAATTCGGGTACTGAGCAAACCTGGTGTGATGGCGCGTCGGATACGAGTGAATGTTCGAGAAAATATAGAGCAGAAAGTTGCTCGGATTCCAAGCCTTTGGTAAGTTGCAGCTCAGCCATGTGGAGGAGTTCGTGGAGGTTGGTGGACTGCACTAGTGGTGACAATTGTTGTTAGAAGGTGGAGCGTTGATTCAGGTCAGGTTTAGGACGTTTCGGTTGGTATGGGGTGGGGAGTTTGAGAGAGGGAATCTACCTTGGGTGAAGCTTTGAGAGGTTGTAGTGGAGGAGGAAGAGGAAGAAGAGGATTCAGCTTGAGGGGATTTTTGGTGGGGCAGGTTAGAATGTTGCAGGGGAGGAAGTGGTGGTGGTGCTTGTTGTGGTGGGAGGTAGAGGAAGAAAAGGTGGGTTAGGAGTGGTGGGACTAAGATTAGTTTATGTGCATTCATTGGCGGAGGAAACTACAGGAAAAGAGTTGAGGTGGCTTGGATTTTTAGTTTTGGGTGGTGGGTTTTATGGTAGCAAAGAGACAGAGAGGTTGGTTTCTTGGGGAGGGTGTTTTTAAGCCATTGCAGTGGTTGTTAAAGAGTTCTGAATTATGGAAGAGAGGGCGGGAGGTTATGGAACAGAGTACTTTCGACAGAGAAACAGTGCAGAGATGCCGGCGAGTGTGTCCTTGACTGGGAGGACGTTGACGGGACAGGCTCCAGAAAGATCAAACAAATTACAGTGTTATTTCCATCTTTGAGGCGGAGGAGGTGGACGGGACAGGCTCCAAAAAGATCTAACAAATTACAGTGTCATTAATTTCCATCTTTGAGGCATTGATCATGCAAACTTTAGATGATAGATGAAGAGGTCTCGCTGTGCACAATAAAGAGTTGCAGCAACTCTCTCCCTTGCTGTCAATCTTGTGTTTCCTACCCTGGAACTGTATTTAAACTCACCTTCTTCTTCGCAAGGATTACATCTCATCGACTAAAGGGATTTTTATGAGATTTTTTTGTTTCTCTTCTCAGAAACTAACTAGTGAAAAAGGATAAGATCATGTAGTACAGTTATAATGTCCATCACCAATCAATGGATCCTCCTACGGCTACTTTTCCTCTGTAAGATTAGAGGTAAATTGATAAAAATAACCTTTTGAATAATATAAAGATAATTTTTTTTTATTTATGTATGTTATTACACCCGAATATTGCGTCTGCCTTAAAAATAAATCTTTGAAAAGAATAGATTTTTAGCATCCTGTTCTTTGATGGAGAATGATCTTATTTAAAAAGTCGTCACCTAGTATTATAATCATTAGAAACTCTAACTGGTCAGCAGAGATTCTGTCTTAAATTCATATTATACGGGACTGGTTACGTAAAATGAAAGATATTATCATTCCTTAAACGTCCTGCCTGAGGCAGGTTGCATTACTGGTTTTGTCTTAAATTGCTAAAAGTTTATTGATTTATCCTACGATTGTTTGCTTGTAATATTCCTGACTTTGGCGTTAGTGAATATTCAATTATGGATACTGGTTCCAGTGAATAATCCAATAAAATTAATTAATTAATTAATTTGCATGTGCATATTCTTTTATTTTTTTTATATAACTAAAATAAAATAAATTTAAATTGATATTTTTATTACTGATTCTGGTGTAATAAATAAACCAATAAAATAAATTTTTTTTTTATGGATGCATATTTGTTTTATATTTATATTTATATTTTATTTTATTTTTTTGGGTTGGGCTCAGCTCAACCCATGTGAATTGGGCTAGATCCAGTCAGCCCAACCCGGTTTTTAGCCCAAGCCAATAACCCGGCTGGGCAAAAGCCGGAAACACGCGTGAAGCATCTTCACGCGTGCATAAACAGTGCAAAGGTAATTAAATTACCTTCGCACAGTGTTCTTGCACCACTTGAATTTCAAAGAATGTAAAAGGGGGATGAAGAATGGGCGTACCTGCTTCTGGAGACGGCGAAGATGGTTGCAACGTTGCCTACTGCTTCCCTTTGTCTTCCTTCTGCGTTAACTTGTCTGCGTTTTCTTTTGCTTTCTCAGCAGCTTTTGGAACTAAGAAGATGATGAAGAGGTCAGCCTGCTCTGAATTTGTTTTGAATGATTATGGGTCTTTCTTTTTCTGTAAGGAAGAAGGCAATGGCAGAGCCAATACTTGTCTCTATGTTGCTGCTCTGCCTTTCTCTCCTTCTCTGTATAATCCCTGTTTTTTTTTCTTCGTCTGTGTGTCCCCTGTTTCGTCCCCTGACCCCTGTTTCTTAGTTTTTTTTTTCTTTTTTCCTTCCCCTTTGTTATTCGTCTTCCACTCGTCCTCTGTTTTTTTTTTTGTTTCGGTCCGTGATCTGCCCCCTACTTCTCCCACTCGTCCCCTTTTCTGAGGCCTTTCTCTGGCTTTTGTAAAGCCAGAGAAGGTCTGGTGTCCCTGCCTCCAGAAATAGTGGGCATCGTGGAGGCAAGAGATCATGGCCGCATCGTGGGTATAGTGGCCATGAACTGCTGGATTTTCCCTGTTGAACCGGTCTTTAACAGACAGATGATGAACAGCAGGATCCAAAACGGCGTCATTTGGCATGGAAAATGACAAATTGTAGTTTGGTCTCTGATGTTTTGAAATGTATCAATTGGGTCCCTTAATCAATAAATTTAATTTTGCCCCTTAAATTAATTTCAATTAAATCCCTAAATTTATTTAATTAATTAAATTAAAATTTAATTAAGTCCGTAAACTTATTAATTCTCCTAATTTCATTAATTAAACTAATCCAAATTTTAATTAAAATTCCACATTTATTAATTCTTCAATTTCTGATCAATTTGCTCTCAAATCTGATAATTTCATCTCTAAAATTCAAATTTATGTCGTTTTAACCCCATTCTCAAATATATTTTTATCCATTTATTTTTATTATTTATTCAAAAATTGGATTATGACAGTATATTTCAATTAAAAAGTTATTTAAAATAGTTAATTATATTTTAATATATTTTATATTAAATAAATTTTAATATAATTATATATCTAATTTAGTTATTTTTTATATAATATAACCATATCCTTTCAACGGAAACATGTCCTTTAATTTATTTTTAGCTTTTCTATATAGAAGTGTATAAATATCATTTCAAAACAAGAATACATATTTTAGTTATTTATATAGCTTATGTGTTGGAATTGTTAAAACTAAAATAAAAGGTAAAATTTCAGTTTTTTCATTTTGGCTATCCTTTTAACAATAGTTATTAAATCTGGACCGGCCCGGCGGGTCGACCTGGAACCCAGTTGTCCCGAGGGCTGGACGAGTTCGGGTTTGTCAAAAGACTAGTCGGTGCAATGACTTGGCCAAACCCAGTCAACCTGGTTGGTCAACCCGTGACCCGGGTGAGACACAAGCGAGACCCGATATTTTTTTTTTCTCTTTCAAATGTGAAATATGAAACCCATCAGTATATATACTCTATGTTCCCAAGAAAAAAGTTATGTTTTTTCAATGCGAGATAGAAAATCTTTTAGTTTAAATACTTCAATTTAAAAGGATAACATAATATCCTTTAATGTGAGATTTGAAACCCATCATTAGTATATATATTTTATGTTTCCAAGAAAAAAGTTATCTATTTTCAATGTGAGTTTTGAAACCCATTAGTATATATACTCTATGTTCCCAATAAAAAAAGTTATGGTTTTTTAATGTGAGATGAAAAACTTTTTTGGTTTAAATACCTCAATTTAAAAGCTTAACATAATATCTTTTTAATGTGGGATAAAAAACTTTTCAAAATATTCTTTTAAACTTCATTATTTACAATATCTATAACTTATATTTACATGGATTTTTTTTTATAAAATATTTAAACTTTAATTTTATTTTTATTTTTTCCGGGTTGATTCAGGTTGACCCGAGTTAACTCATGAAACCCGGGACCCGACCCCTTGATCGGGTCAACCCCCGGACCAGGTTTAATAACTATGCTTTTAACTGATGCGTTGGAGATGCTCTCTAATGACAAAAAGCACCGGCCATAAAAAAATATTTTAAAAATATTACTTTTTTAACATAGATATAATTAAAATAATAATTTTAACAAAGATATAATTGAGAATAATAATTTTAACGAAAATAAAAATTTTCATTAAAATAATTAAATCATAAATTAATCTTAACTCTTAGTCCAAACTAGTATCAAATACAAATTCTAAATAATATATTAATTATAAATCTAAAAAACAAACGTTAATCACTAACGCTAAAATCAAATGCTAATGAATAACCATAAAAACAAGCCCTAACTAAATATAATAAAATCTTGTTTTTTTGTCCCTTTTGATTTGTCTGATTTGTTTAGGGTTTATTATCATTTCAATCCTTGAAAATAAAATTCAATCAAAACCCCAGACTAAATAATAAAATAAAATAAAAAGATAAAAGAAAACCCAAAAAACCAAAAGATTTTATTATATTTAGTTAATATTTGTTTTTGAAGTTATTGATTAGTGTTTCTTTTTTAGATTAGTGATTAATGTTCAAAGTTTGTTTTTTTGATTCAGAATTATGGTTTAAAGTAAGGATATTATGTAGGGTTTGTATTTGAGATTAGTTTAGGGTTAAAGTTACTATTAGTTTGCCGTTTCATTTTTTTTT
>Ga0325402_1007852_pt1 | contig 10152 bp, 3 predicted proteins | sample PopdelMetagenome_22_FD_207212 | JGI IMG/M metagenome (GOLD analysis project Ga0325402, IMG submission 207212) | Populus deltoides microbial communities from Bellville, Georgia, United States - Xylem-PdKOR-R3 | ecosystem: Host-associated > Plants > Phyllosphere > Stem > Wood/Secondary xylem... | reverse complement strand
CTTGGGTCTGGACAGGCATCTGTGGAAGTCTAATGATTTTTATAGGGGGATTAGCAAATGTAGTCAAGGTGTTCAAGATGCAGCAAATTGATGGACTACGGTTAGAGAAATTGAGAGGAGGGGCTCAAGAGCGTTTGATACGAGAGAGGGAGGGTCACTCACCACTCATCCTAGAAGAGGAGAGGAGAAGGAAAATGATAGCAGCGGAAACGAGAGCAGCACCTCTTCCTGCAACAACTCCTTACAGGGATGTGCTTGTTGGCCAGCCATGATTTTATAGAATCATCAAATAGCAACACCAGTTATCGTTTTGGTTTCTTTAATACTTTGTATTCTGATATCTTTTCTTTCTTCTTTTTTTTTTTATCTGCTCTTATAGTCTCCCATCAGTACTGCCCTTCAGCATATTACTTGCCATTTTGTCCAGTTTATATTCATGTTACAGATGACACGGATTTTCATCAGTAGTAGACATGTATGGAATTTTGTAATGTGAATTGTGTTTGGCCGAGATTGACATTTTGAGATGATATTCTCGATCACATTGTCTTGTGAAAATAAACCACGCACGTACATCCCTGCGGAAACCTTCATATATAGTTAAATAATCTCATTTTGCTTCTGATTTTTTCATAATAATAATAATAATAATGGGATTTAGGAGCTTATGTTGGTTTTTCTTCAATGTTGATTTTTTAAAAAAAACACTGGTATTCAAAACCTATTAAATCTCAATTAATTTGATCGATGAAGCCAGGTGCGATCCACTAAAAAATAAATTTTTTATATTTCATACACTTGACAAACCACTTATCCAACCACAACGTTAATTTGTTGATTTCTTCACTATGTCTAGACTAGTTCAATAATTTATCAGCAACATTCTATGATATTTTGGTTTCTTGTGGTGTTTAATTTATAGCTAGCTACGGTCCAATCCATATTGATGTTAATAGATGACAGATAAAGTTAATAATGTCAAAATAGATAATTGATTTGATATAAATGCTATTGGTGGGACACCGGACAAAAGACACGGTTTATTGACGCACATGACAACGATGATGAAGTAGGGGCCAACCTATTATAAATATAATCGTTGGTAGTTTTAAGATCTTACTGTACTACTAGAAAATTACTGAATACAAAAGAAAAGAAAACATTGAAAGAATTTTTTTATCGGTAATTACGGTGATATTTACTGATATAATTTTTTTATCGGTAACTTTATCAATAAAAAATATACCAAAAAAATATTATATCAAGCTAGAATGATATGACGGTTTGTAAGAATTTCAGGTCGTCATACATCCCAGAAAATATATGAACGGAATACATTCAACAAGTGGAGTCTGAGTGTTTCACATGACCAGTCCAGTGCAAGGAACCGAAGTCAGCAAATTCCTAATTTCGTTATCACGCACACCGGTAACTCTATTTCGTTCATTTTGCATGAGAAATGGATGGTAAGATTTATTTTAATCACATTTATTTTTTTTAATTTGCTGTTATAATAAATATATTTAACTAACAATATTTTTATCTTACAGGCTACAGCTCTTGGACGTGAGTCAAGCCCAATGAAACTTTTTGTGGAAATGCATTTGCGGAGTGATGACCGCCAAAAAATGATGCAGTAGTTCATCGATAGTCTAGCTCAACACCTTGTGGTACGTTGGTTTTAAACCATTTTTTTCTTAAGTTATTATTTTCTTGAATTTGATGATTTCATTTGTCACACCCAACATCGCAGCAGCCTTAAAAATATTTCGATGAAAAGAACGGATTTCTGGCATCCTATTCTTTGACGGGGAATGGTCTTGTTTAAAGAGTCGCCACCTAGTATTATGGTTACTATGAACCCTAACTGATCAACAGAGATTCTATGGTACGAGACTAGTTACGCAAAAAAGAAGATATTATCACTTCTTAAGCGTCATGCCCGAGGTAGGCTGCATTGCTGATTTTTATCATAAATTGCTAATATTTTGTTGGTTTATGCTATGATGGTTTGGATGTAATATTCTTAACTCTGGCGCCAATGAATATTCAACTACGCATACTTCCAACTCTAGCGTTGGTAAATATTACGTTGCTATAAAAACAAAATAAATTTAAATCAGTATTTTTATTCCTAACTCTAACGTCAGTGAATAAACAAATAAAATAAATTTATTTTTACGCATACTATTTTTTTTATTTTTTTATGTAGCTAAATAAAAGTAAAATTTAATAAAATAAAATAAATTTACATTAATATTTTTATTCCTGATTCTAGCGTCAGTGAATAAACCAATAAATTTATTTTTCTGCGCATGCGCATATTTTATTTTTTATTTTTACATAGCTAAATAAAATATAATAAAATAAATTTGAGTAAGTATTTTTATTCTGACTCAAACATTAATAAATAAATAAATGTATATTTATATTTTTTATTTATATATATATAAATTTTTATTTTTTTATTTTATTTTTTGATTGGCCAGTTTAATTCATATGTGTTAAGCTGGGCCTAATCAACTTGGTCCGATCAATATCCCAAGCCACTGATCCGGCTGGGCAAAGGAAGCGTGAACTTGATCACGCGTGCATGGCAGGTGCGCACTGTGCTAAATGCACTGAAGATTTAAAAAGAATGAAAAGGAAGAGAAAGCTTACCTTGCCGCAGATTGCTCTGCTGGAGTGTTAGCGTTTTGGGCGAAGATCAGTGAAGGCGCTCGTTGCTAGGAAACTGGAATTCCTCCTTCTACCTTCGCTTTCCTGCCCTCTGTTTCTTCTTCTCTCGTCTTTTTTGTTCTATCGTCCCTGTGTCTGTCTCCTGTGTCTTTCGTTTTCCTCTAGTTCTCCTTCCAGTTCTTCCCACGTTTGTTTTTGTTTGTTCCTCTGTTCTCTCCTGCTCCTTTTCTTTTTTTTCGTTCGTGCTCTGTTTTTTTTTTTTTTTTCTGTTTGCCCAAGTTCGTCTTCTCAGTTCGTCCTCTCTGACTCTCCTTCTTCGTCTGTGTATTTGTTTTTTTTGTGCTCTGTTTTTCTCCTGCTTCGACCTATGGCGTTTGTTCTTTCTTTTTTTTTTTCTGTTTCGGTCCGCTCTTCCCCTGTGTTATTCGTTCTTCACCCCCTCGTCCTTTGTCTTTTCTGAGGCCTTTCTCTGGCTTTTATAAAGCCAGAGAAGGTCTTGTGTCCCTGCCTCCAGAAATGGTGGGCATCGTGGAGGCGAGAGATCATGGACGGTATCGTGGGTATAGTGGCCGTGATCTGCTGGATTTTCCCCTGTTGAACCGGTCTTCAGCAAACAGATGATGAACAGTAGGATCCAAAACAGCGTTATTTGGCATGGAAAATGACATATTGTAGTTTAGTCCCTGACGTTTTGACATGTATCAATTGGATCCCTTAATCAATAATTGTTTAAATTTACCCCTGGATTAATTTCAATTAAATCTCTGAATTATAGCCCCATTTACAACAGTCTTGGGTTTCTGGATTATTCAATTGGGTCTTTGGACTTTAATTTCCTATAATTTTGCTTTGAATCAGCTTTAAATTTTGATATTTTTTCAATTAAACCCCTGATATTTTTAATTAACTAAATCAAAGTTTAATTAAGTCCGCAAACTTAATAATTCTTCAATTAAGCTCTTAATTTCATTAATTAAACTAATCCAAATTTAATTAAATTCTCAAACTTATTAATTCTAATTCAATTTATGACCAATTGACTTGTTTTAACCCCATTCTTAAATATATTTTTATTCATTTATTTTTTATTATTTATTTAAAAATTAGGTTATGACAAATAGTACAAGATATAAAATTATTAAACTAATGCTTTGGTTATAAAATTTCATTTTTTATATGTTTCCACAAAGAATCCGAGCTATTAATTAACCGGTTCAGGTTGAGCATTAAAAAAATTAATTTAGAATTGATCTAGTAGACTTTGCGAGACAATTGACCAAGATAGCAAATTCCCAAGAATCATAGAGATAGAGGAAGGAGGAAGGTACACGATGACTTTTTTGCATAGTTTTGACTATCCAAGAATAATCTTTACGCACTCCAGCTGCTGGCAAGGGACCAAGCATTATATACTGTTGCGGCTAATAATTTGGACACTTTCTGTAAAATTTATGGCAACTTTCCAAACAATACTTATTATTATTAGTCCAGTCAAATGCATTGCGTCTTGAAAGCCCACGCACACCTGACCGTAGGAAAATTTATTGCAACTTTCCACTACAACAAGAATAAATATAACATTATGTTTTTTTGTTCTTTGAGAAAATATGTATTTTTTCGAAATGAATGGAAACTTTCCTCCCTGGTAAAAATACGATACATCCACGATAAAAAAAAAAATAAAAAAACAAGAATTACCATACATTTGCGTTCCTTTTTTTTTTTTCTTCAAAAAAAGTCCTAACTTATCCCTAAAAAATATTAATTTTTGCCAATTATTAATAAAAAGAATTTCTTGGCCCGTTTGTCTTCAATCCTGGTTATCATTTTTCTCAAATAGAAAACATTCCTCCCTTGGAAAAAACACGTTACACGACATTTTGAAATAAAAACCATGCGAACACATAAGCTATCAATCTTCATGATTATTAGAAATTAGGGTAAGAGTATTTTGTTATTAATTCTAAGACTAGATCAAATAAATAATAAGTTTTAAGAATAACCGCAACCAATTTATTTTTTTAAATAAAATTTCAAATAACAATAATAATGTTAAAGTTGCTTGATTTGATTTCTTTTAATTTAATAATATCCATTGCCGTAAATATGGATACTAAAGGATGACATCATTTTATTAAAAGAAACCAGTTCAACCATGCAAAAAATTAACTAGTTTGAAGATACAAAAGGATAACAACAAACTGCCAAGTGATCCCTGACTGTCAAGGAAGGCTTGCTGCTGCTATAAAATTTATTCATGCCAACAAAAAAAAAAAAACCAAAGAAAGAAAGAAGAAACATAACATCACAAGTTCCATCCTTGATGAAGACCGCTCTTCCTGCAATATATACACATCAAAATAAATAAAAGTTTTAATTAGAACATATTCAATTCAATCAGCTGTGTGAAACAGAAGAGATCACATGCCTTAAAAAAATATTAATGAAACGAGAGAGAGAGAGAGAGAGAGAGAGAGAGAGAGAGAAATTCGATTAAATTTTTCAGTCTAACCCTAAAGAAGAAGAAGAAGAAGAAGAAGAAGAAAAACATCAAGGTACTAGCTTCTTCAAACTGCCAATTCCCATTTTCGCATGGCAAAGCTGCTAAACAAGTCATTCTTAACAGAAACATCAAACATCACTTCATCCAGCTTGAAGTCCTTTGATGTGTGTGTGTGTGTGTGTAAGCCAGCTTGTTATAATTACAATATCCTACCTCCTTGTTTCATCAGGCTTCCACTGGCCTGATGGAAGCATCACCAGATCTCATCCTGAATGTCATGGTGCAGTCGCACCTCTTGAGGAACACGTAGATTATCAAAGCAAGTAGAAAGAGGAGGCTCCCAGCAGCTCCTCCTATAAGAGCCAAATATTGGCCTCCGATAGTGGTGGAGTCTTGGGCAGGCAGGTGATTGCTGTAGCCGTCCATAACTCAACTAATTAAAAAAGAAAAGAAAAAAGAAACGATTAAAAGACAATTAGTACTGTTCAAAGTGAGATCAGAATCGATAGGATTCATCACCTGAACGAGTCGAAAGCAGACACCGGTACCGGTAAGCAGAAGCAAAGAGTTTAGAGAAGAGAGCGTTGAGTGGCCGTGGGTATTTGTTATGGACGAGGTCAATTTATATAGTGAAAATGCGTAGAGTAGGTGCTTTAGCTACGAATTTATTTATTTTTTAAAAACTGAACCGGCGGTGAATACGAGTACGACTTTTAGTTTTTATTTTTATTTTTTAAAATATTTTTTTATTTAAAATAATATTTTTAGATGTCTTTTAATTATTTTATATAAAAAATTAAAAAATTAATAAAATATATTTTAAATTAAAAAATACTTCTACTATACCGCATTGTAAATATACCGCATTGTAAGTGTATTTAATATACATTTATAAATATTATCATTATTTTTTTTATTATTTTTACTTGAAAATATATTAAAATAATTTTATTATTTTAATTTTTATATCAAAATCAAAATATTTTAGCTCTGCTATTTTTTTTATTTAGCAAATGCTTTTATTTTTTTCGGGATTTATGTTGTTCTTTCACTCCTCGTTCTTTTCTTCTTCTTTTTTTTAAACTGGTTTAGTTGGCTTTCAAAGATATAATAATCTTCTCAATGCTCATAATTATACTTCAGATCAATGGGAAAGACGGAGATTTTTTGTAGGGGTTGTTGGAATGCAGCGTTCAAACGCGGCGCGGCGCGTTCTCTTCAAACTATGGTACTTTTGTGGCCAGCCCCTTTAAATTATGTCATTATTTAAATTATGTCATTATCATAATACTAGTGGGTGTTATTTTTTAATACATTTTACGGGGAATTTGGCAGCATTACTTTTGGGGGGCAATCTTTATCGTTTTTTTCCCCCATTGTGAAGGGAAATAAGCTTTTTTATGAGATTTCTTCCTTCGAAACAGAGAATTACACTTCTCTCATACAGCCAAACAAAATTCTCAAGAAAGCTAAGCAAGAAAATAAATAAATTACAATACGAATACAACATGTTATTTTAGAGAAAAAAAAAACATGTAAAAACGGATACCATGAGAACGATACCTTCCTGACTCTTTCTTTATAAAGTGCGTTGGAAGTAATTAATTAAAATTGTGTCATCTATATATATATGTGTGTGTGTGTGTGTGTGTTTGTGTGTATTGTAAAAGGCTAATATCTTTCGTTTTTTATGCTTTTGTCTTTGTTTTTCTTTTCTTGCTTGTGTCTTTGTTTTTTTTTTTTTTGTGCTTTTATCTTTTTTTTTTAATTAATTTTTTTTGTTAAATGTAGTTTGTTAATATTCTAGATACCTAGTCCCACTCCACCTTTGCCACACAAAAAGTTGGTTGCATTTTGTATTTTTTATTTTTGTATTTTAAAAGTGTTTTTTAAAAATTTTAATTTTTTTTATTTGCTTCAAATTAATTTTTTTTTATTTTTAAATCATTTTGATACGCTGATATCAAAAATAATTTTTAAAAAATAAAAAATATTATTTTGATACATTTTCAAGTAAAAAATATTTTAAAAAACAATCACAATCATACTTCTAAACAAGTTTCATTCTTGACAGGCTTTAAAAGTGGGTGTTGTTTATATATATAACTAAAAACAAAAAAGGATGCTTTTACTTATAAACACAATAGAATTAATGAAGATCTTATTACATGAATAAGTTATCAAGTGAAAAAGAAACAATATAAAAGAGTCACTGCTAGAAAATTCACACATATAAACCAAAACATCAACATAATTTTTTTTTTTATTACAGCAATATTTATTGACTAAATTTTTTTATTATTAATTTCATCAGTAAACAACAACTAAAATATTCTTACGGTATATATTAAGGGAATTATAGGAGGAAAAGAAGGAAAAAAAAGTCAAACAATACGATGAAGTGTAAGTTTTACAAACAAAATTACCGATGAAATTAGCCTAGTAAAATTTTCCTGTGAATATCCTGACGAAAAACTTTTATCATTATATTCCGACATCATTATGGATGGTACTACAGCGATATTCAAAAAGACAAATTGTACGATGATGTAACATTTATACCAACAGAATTACCGACGAAGTTACCATTAAAATAATCATGTCGATCAATCCATTAGTAATATTTAATTTATAACCCGGAACTCGACCCTCCTCCCCCCTCCTCCATTTCTACTTCTTCCTTGTCTATTTTTTTTCTGCAACAAATAGCCACCCCGCCCCACTCAACCTCTTACAACTTTTTTAGCTGCCGCAACACTCAGTTTGTTGGCATTCATGTTGTGTTTCAAATTTTATTGAGTATTCTCCACCTTAAATAAGTAAGTCTATCTTATTTTTAACTTGAACACAATTTTAAAATCTTTTTTTTTTTTGCATATTTATTTTAGTATATGTATTTTGTTTGGTCGTTTACTTATTTTATAGTTTTTTCTTAAACATACTTGTTGTATGAATTTATGATTTGTACATGTTAAAGTTTGTTTTAGATTTTATAAAATTATATTTGTTTGTAAATTATTAAAATTTATGTCAATTATCGACTTAGGTGTTTTGTGATGAAATAAATAGTGGCTTATTTAACAGGTATGTTTTATATTTTATCAATCTTATTGCCATGTTGTTATTTCTAGAAAATGTGTACAAATTTGCATTTATGTAGATAAATGATAATAAATTAAGAGAAGTATTAAAATATATTGAATAAGCTTGAGTTAAGCTAAAATTTTTATAAATTTATTTAGTTAATGTAGTTAATTAATACATGTTGTCATCATTATTTTATATAGGTTTGATAGAAGTTATGAAAAATCGTTCATGGATGCATAAAGATTCACCTCAAGGATTGCAAATGATGACCTATTATAATGAGGTTAATTATGCAATATCTAATTTGAAAAATATTAGTTAAGGCGGTATTAAATGTTCATGCAAAAGATGTAAGAATAAAAAGTTTCTCGATCCAGATATGGTAAAAAGAAGTTGTGATTTTCTTGTATGTTTTTTACCTATTTAGTTTTTTTTTTTTTTTTTGCCAATATTCAACAAGAGTTAATTTATAAAAACCCAATATTTAAGGATTATTTCCAATTTAAAGTAGAATTTGCTTTTCTTCCTCATTAAGTATGCCAAGGCAAGTATTATGTCGAAAAAAATTAAATAATGTACAATTATATGTCGAAGATTAGAATTTAATTGTCAGACTTGTGAACAATAGCAAGCTGATTTCAGTACGGATCACATTATGCCTTCCTTTCGCCTTATATAACGTATGAGAGTGAACCACATGTGTGGGAAACTTACTCTATTTTTGTATGGGAAACTTCTGTGGGTATGGCACAAGAATCAAGGAGTAGTTGAGATGGGAAAACTAGTTCGGACACTTCAGTTAAAAAAAAAAAAAAATTTTGTTAAAACAATATTGGAGGCAACAGCTTAGAATTCACAACTTGTTTTTTTATTTTATGCTTGAGAGTCTCACTAACTAGAGTTAGAATTGAAATATTTTATCTCTTACCATATATATATAAATGTATCCGGCTATTTTGACAAGGTTCAATCTTTTTATTTTTTTTAATAATCCGGGATGTTCGAACCAACTTACGTGCATCACAACTAATCCTACAAGTTCCTTTCACTGCTGAGCCACAACCTCAAGTGCAATGGGGTTATATTATACCTTGCGCAAGTGCATAATAAGGAGAGGCAAGAGGGAGATTTTTTCATTATTTAGTGCTTAAGTGTTGGATGGTGGAATGTTTTTTACTTTAAATAGATGGGTCTTCCTAATAATAAATTATTATTTTTCTAGTTATCATTTGATTTTAAAACTCTTTATAAACTATTTTATGCTATCTACATGGAAAAGAAAAGATAATCTTTTTCAATTTAATTACATTTTTTATTTCTCACTCTTCATATTTTTTTATTTCTCTCTCCCGAAGCCCTAACATAAAACATATAAGAATACAATTGATGATGCAGAAAGGCCCAAGCAAAGCCACAAATTAATTTATTTTTCATCAAAACGAGATAATTAGTCAATAGTGACTCATACTTAAAATCTATTTTTGTTTTGTTTTAGGATGTTTGTTAAGAATTTGATGAGGTTTGTCGCACCCGACATCACGGCGGCCCTAAAAATAACTCTCGAATATGGAAAAAGAACAGATTTCTGGCATCTTATTCTTTTAGGAAAAATGTCTTGTTTAAGGAGTCGCCACCTAGTATTATGGTCACTAGGAACCCTAACTGGTCAACAGAGATTCTATGGTACGGGACTGGTTACGTAAAAGGGAAGATATTATCACCCCTTAAACGTTCTGCCTAAGGCAGACTGCATTGTTGGTTTTGTCTTAAATTGCTAAACATTTATTCGCTTATGCTATGATGATTTGTTTATAATATTCCTGACTCTGGCGCCAGTGAATATTCGATCGCGAATAATTCCAACTCTGGCGTTGGTAAAAATT
>Ga0325402_1007851_pt1 | contig 10152 bp, 5 predicted proteins | sample PopdelMetagenome_22_FD_207212 | JGI IMG/M metagenome (GOLD analysis project Ga0325402, IMG submission 207212) | Populus deltoides microbial communities from Bellville, Georgia, United States - Xylem-PdKOR-R3 | ecosystem: Host-associated > Plants > Phyllosphere > Stem > Wood/Secondary xylem... | reverse complement strand
TTAATTGAACATGGAGGAACTACACTCTTAATGATAATGGAATAACAATGAACTTGATGAAAAAATTACTGGAGGGATCATGCTGACAGAATATATAAAAATAAAAGTGTCCATAAAAATATATAATCACAAAAAAGAAATTCTATGTATAAATATTTTTATTATTTTTTATGGGTTATGAATTTTATGTTCTTTTTTTTTTTTTTTCATGTTTGTTTCTTTCTTCAAAGGGAATCTCAAAAAATAATTAATAAAATAGCACTTATTATTATATGATAAGTAACCTTTTTTTTTTTAGTGCATTCAATAACCTACACCTGTTTAAATACTAGTATGACCACCGTCAACAAACTCAAAATTATTGAGGAAAGAAAAAGAAAACACACTATAAAAGAAAAGAATGGTGGAAATTAAAAACAAAGTGACATTAATTTTGTTTAAGGGTATGTTTATTTTTTCAAAATTTAAATTTTTTTTTTTTTTCTTTACTTCAAATTAATTATTTTTTGTATTTTCAGATCATTTTGATACGCTGATATTAAAAATAATTTTTAAAAAATAAAAAAACTTATTTTGATGCATTTCCAAGTAAAAAGTAATTTTGAAAAACAACTATAACCAAACATTTTATACATGTTTTTTGCTGCACATAAACCTCAACTGTAATTTTTACTAAACACGTATCTAAATCCAACTAACCACACCTAATCATATTTTTTTAAAATTTATTTTTTAAAACCACAACCACAAAAATTACTTCAAAAACAAATGCAACTGATGTCAATATTGCATCACCTAATCATCCAACCAGGTTCTCTCTAAAGTTCTTTGTTCTGAATACATTTTTTATTATTTATTTGGTTTTGTAAAAATAAAATAAAAAACTAAAAAATGATATCACTTTCTATAAGCAAGGTTTAACAACATTTCCAAGATTTTTTAAGTTAACATGTGATACACTAACTTTTTGATTAATTATTCCATATTTTTTATGTTTTAATTTAATTTTTTTCTCAATAATTTTAAGTAAAACCTATTTTTTGATACATGTTAGTACGATCAAGTACATCATCGTTTAACAGTTTCTAGCATAGTGATTAAACTTGGATCGGCCTGACAGGTCGACCTGGTGGCTAGAATAGTCCGGGTAAGGTGAAAGACCAGCAAGAGCAAAAAAACAGTCAAACTTGGTCCACCCACTGGGTTGACCCGTGACTTGGACGACATGACAAAACTCGGTAGAGACCTTTTTTTTTTCAAATGTGTTTTTTCTCCTAAGCAGGGACCTTTTTTTATATATATATTTTAGTTGATTATTAACTATTTTCAAAGTTGACTTCACTATATAAATATTAGAAAAATCTTTTATTTTTTCAATGCAAGATTTGAAACCCTCTAATATATATTCTCTTTGTTCATAAGAAAAAAAGTTATTTTTTAATGTGAGATTTTAAAACTTTTAGTATATATACTCTATGTTCACAAGAAAAAAAGTTATGTTTTTTCAATGTGGGATAAAAAATCTTTTTGATTTAAATACTTCAACTTAAAAGGATAACATGATATCTTTTCAATGTGGGATAATTTTTTTTGAAATAATCTTTTAAACTTCATTATTTACAACATGTATAGCTTACATTCACAAGAATTGTTTCTTAATTTTTTTCATATGAAATATTAAAACTTCAAATATGTTTTTTTAAAATTTTCCAGGTTAATTCGGGTGGAACCCGTGTAACCTGGGACTCAACTTCTTGGCCGGATCAACTCTCAGGTTGGGTTTGATAACTATGGTTTCAATAATGCATACAAATAAAAAAAATTATTTCACACCAAAATTACAATTTTCTTCTCATCATTCGAATATTTTTATTCTAGAAAAGCATGCAGAAAATATTGATTACTGCCATGTCTTTTGTTGTCATCCTAGATATACAAGGAAAGAAGAGTCGATGATATTTAATGAAAGATTGGTTAGCTTATGTTGGAGAGTTTCTTAATTCTACAAGGAAGGTTATAGGAAGACAATAAGGGTTTCCATGTTTTAAGAGGATTTTTTAAAGCTACAATTAATTATCCTAGACAAACAAGGTAACTTCAACAATTAATTTCCCAACTTTTTGGATATCTAAAGGTGGCAACAAATATCATAGTGTTTCTACAATAAGAATTTCATTCATGACATTATTTAAACTAGGAAAATTATATATAGTATGTTATTTTGTTTAATTAGGTACACAACTTTAGTTTATGTATCAGATTTGTTATTTTTATTATTTTTTTAATGTTTAGGCTTATTTAACATACTTTGGGTTTATTGTAATCATGGATTATAAAATAAACTTGTGCTTTGCATGATGCAACATATTTTCTTTATTGGGACAACAAATGAATTGACTTATCAAGGTATAACTGACCTTGTGACATCTTCCTTATACTTCTTGTTAGCGAATTAATATTTGTTGGGTGGGCTTTTGTTTTTTATTTCAATAGTGTTGGTGCCTTGAGATAGGTTTATATTATATCACACTCCTATCAAACCTGATTTTTTAGCTTTTCAAGAGTTATATCATCTTCGTTATGGATTCCTTGACTACGTGATTAAGAAGTCTGCATCACACTTCCATCAAGAATGTACCAGCAGTAGAGCAACTTCATCTTGATTATTTAAAGCACTAACCTTTTTATTGCCATTATCTACATTACATCCCAACTTGAAATTCATAGTGAATAATGATGGGTATTAAGGTGTGTCTTGTCAGTAGCCTTATTGTTGTTGTTGAAATGGACAAAATAAATAGTGATGTTGTTGTAAAAAAACTTGTTGTGGTTGTTTGTTTTGTTCTTGTTATTGTAAGTAGGGTTGGTAAAGATAGTTTAAAATTTAAAGTTTGGAAACATGTTTTGGGATTTTTGAAGAGATTGATCTTTAAAGTTTCAATTGTGTAATGAAATTATAAGATACTAACTGAGGAAGTTACAAAAAAAATAAAAAATGCAAAGGATTCTTAGGCTTTCCATGACTGACAATGCATTGTAACTTGTAAAACAAAGTCCCTTGTATGTTTTAAGGGATCTTACGATGTTGAAGTTAGTTTAGAGAAGGAGTTTAATGATGCAAAAAATATAAATTGTAAACAAAATCAAGTGTTTATATGTAGTAAAGTATCAGGTCTTCTTGCCTATATTGTTGGGTATACGAGGTATTTAAACACATCATCCCCTAATTTACTTTGAGAGACGAAGTGTAGCTCACCATACTAGGATGGCAATGCTAGCATATCTCATCTTATATAGGTGGTGTCTACACGTTTAACTTTTTAATCAAGTAGCTCAATGTATAAGGGTGGTGTCTGTATGTATTTATTGTTTTGGATCCCTAACTATTTAGGCCTAGCCCAAATGGCTGGAAAATATTTTTTAAAAAAATGTATTGTCTTTTGCCCTCCTATGTTAATTTTTCACGTGTTCAAGTTGAAAATTGACTTTATAGAATTTGTGTAGGGTGAAAAATAACATACCTTATTCCACACAAATGATGCATTCTTAGAGTGACAATTATGCACATGAGGTGCATTAAATTTTCTTTATATATAGATGATATTAAATTCTCTATGTATGACTGTAGAAATTTCCTATGACTTCAATACATAAACTTAGAGATAGACATTTTAGCAAAGATTCAGTGGTTAAACCTCTGCACAACTCGTCACCTAAAAGATTATATATAAATACATGTCTTGTCACCCTAACATCTTTTACTTTGTCGAGTGATAGCTTTTATATGAGAAGGTGTTATTTTAGTGATGTCCTCTAATCTCCTCTAATTTTGTTTATATGGGGACCACCATATCTATTCTTTCTTCTACACTGATTTTTTCTAGTACCTTAATCTATACATTATAGGGAAATTTTTGGATTGTTACTCGCAAGCTTTTAAAGGGGGTTGACCTTTCCATTTTCTTCTCATATAATTTTAAGGATAGAGATTGACTTTTCTCCTTTCTTTTTAAATGGATTGCACTAAAACCTTTTTTTAGTACTTAATCGTGGAGGGCTCTTTAGCTTCAAATTATTCTTTGTATTGTCCTACAACAAGTTGAGAGTCACTAAATATATAGAGAAGGTATGTATAAAAATTTTCTACCAATATCCGACAAGTTAAGAAGGCCTCATCCTCTACTGTATTATTGGAGGAAAATAACTCAAAACGAATACCATATTAAAAAATCTTTCTATAGTTCTAGTTAATATAACTCCTACTCCACTCCCACTAGTGTTTAAATATCTAGCAATATATGATACCTATAAGTTTGAGGCAAATTGAGAATATGATATCTTATACTGTTCTAGCATAAGAGATCTTGTGAATGAACATTCAACAATGAAATCCGCCAGTGCATGCTCTTTAATAACTAGCTTGGGCTGATATTTGATTCCAAACTCCTCTAATTCTATTTCTCATTTCACTAATCATCTATACAAGTCAGGATAATGGAGAATCTGTCTTAGAGGTTGGTCAATCATCACAATTACTTAGTCTGCCTGAAAGTAGGACTTCATATTTTTGGTTACACTAATTAACGATAAAGCCACATTCTCAATCTTTAAATACCTAGTCTTAGCATTATGAATGGCTCTACTAGTATAGTAAACTAGTTTTTAATTTTTTCCCTCTTTTTATATCAATAATGTATGCACTTCTAGGTTTGATACTCCTAGGTTAGGAAAATATCCTCTTATTCTTTTAGATATGAGAGGACATTTAGAGAGGAGAAATGAGACTTTAACTTTTTAAAAGATTTCTAGCATTCTATAGTCCACTCAAAATTAAAGATGTTCTTAAAAGTGTTGAAGAAAGGCAAATAATGCTTTTTTACACATGAAATAAATATGTTTAAAGTTGTTACTTATTTGTAAGTCTTTGTACATCTTTGACGTATTGAGTTAGAGTTATGTTCGAGATGGCTTGAATCTTCTCAATATTATGCTTAATTTTTATACTACTGATCGAAAACCCCTAAGAAGTTTTCTTATTTTATTGCAAAAATATATTTGCAAGGTTCAACTTTATTTGGTGTATATGTAGGACATAAAAGACTTATGAAAGTCCTGAAAGTGCTACTTAAATATCATATTCTTTTACAAAATGTCATCAATATAGGACTCAATATTTTTGACTAGCTGACTTTTAAAACTATGTTCACCAATATTAATGTCCTTGACATTCTTTAGGACAAAAGGATTAGCCCAATAACAAAAAGCCCCTTTGTTTATTATAGATGTTATTTTTTTTTATCATCTAGATGTATAGGTATCTAGTGATACCTTGAGTCAGCAGTACTCAAATCTAGTTGTTGAATCTAATAACTTGTTACTTTTTGGTAGTGAAAAGCTATTTTTAGGACATGCCTTGTTAAGTGCAATGAAGTCTACACATATACGCCACTTTTCATTTAACTTCTTGACCAATACCATGTTAGCCAACAACTCTGGATGTATCATATCTTAATCATTGCTAAATATTTCATACTAATTATTATATTGATCTCATGCAGTAGATGTTTTCCTAGCATGATGTTAGTGGTCAAATTCATCTTGATCATAATTTTTTTTTTTGGAGAGTGTGACACTTAGGGTGAGTGCTAATGGTAATAAAAAGGTCTAATGCACCTTTTATTGGTATGCCTTTTGCTTTCATGACATCTTTAGAGAGTATGTTGATTGTACTTCCATAATTCATTAACACCCTATGCACATTATGGTTGGATAGGACTATGGTAATTGCTAAGGGATTTTTATGGGAAAACGTCACTTCTTTTTTGTCTTTTAGTGTAAATATATTAGGCTCAAACAAAGGGTTTAGAAATCATGAGAAAAATACTTGTTTTCTACAAGATTTTTATTTCTCACTAGAATCTCCTCATGTTGATATTCTTTCTAAGATCATACTGATCTCTAGTAATGACTTATATGGAGCATCAATTTCTTATCCTTGTTTTCCATGATCTACTTTTTTTCTTAATAAATTATTGGAGATACCCTTAGCAATAAGTCTTTCTATCTTATTCTTGAGAACATAACATTATTTTGTATCATGCTCCTTATCTTTGGGTAAAGAAAATATTTATTTAGATTGTGCCTATCATTATCTCTCTTTATAAGTAGTGTATACTCTATGAAATCTTTCCATTTGATGGTTGATTGCACTTCTACTCTAATAGTGTTCAAATGAGCGGCTATTAGCTCTGGATATACTAATCTTTTTCACATTATATCTCTAGGGTTACTTTTGAGTGTATGGGAGTTGATTGGTGGCTGCTTGTGTTTTGAAGATTCGTTTTTTATTTGTGAAAGTGTGGGTGATCTTACTTTACCATACTTATTTTCTCTACATGTATATGATTTTTTATGTCCTGTTTGACATTAAAAAGACTTTTTATAGTCCCTCCTACACAGAGTGATTATGTACTCTACTAATATATGTAAGCCTTCCACTTTGAGCATTTTTTTTTGTTAAATCTCTTCAGGTAGGCTCTAGTGTTTTCTCTTTTTTTTAGTAATGATAAAGAGCTTAGTTGAGCTCTTTTTAACAAGAACTCTAATACTAAAATGAGTAACCATCTTGCTATATAAATTGAAGAAAATGAATACGTAATCGGGTTCTACATTGTGGTATTAGGCCCATGCAAACCCATGAAATATAGTTGGGAGAATCTTGCACATTAAATAGTTGTTTTGTATCATCAATTTAAGACTGCTTCTAACATTCTACACATGCTTTCTAGGGTCAGTGAAACCATCATGGTTGTTTAGATTCATCTTTACGGTAACAAAATATTTGAGAAGAAGAGTATTTAATACATTCTGGCATAATGGAGAATCATTTGGTTGCTAAGCAACCTTTTTGTTATCTTCTCGTCATTGTCTTTTACATTGAGAACCACTCGAGTTGGACTATATAAAGGAGCGATTGTAATGGTGATGGGTGTGATCATGATTGGTTGTGGCCTTATCCTTTGACTTATATAGATATGCCTAAAGGGTTATGTTTGTGAATGCTCATCTTGCGATCGATTTCCTAGCATGGTAGAGGTGCGAAGATACTCTTGTCAACTTTCTTGCATGTTATTACGGGTAGTCCATTGTAGAAAGTGTGAAGTACTTTATACATAGTGGGAGTAACGACTAGCTGTATGGTTTGTGATGGAAAAGGAAAAGCTCTGACACTACAACATTATCCAGTTTTACCGACGGACTAATTCCGTCGGTGACACTATATTGTGACCACGTACAAGATATAAGAAACTTGAGTGCTCGTGTTGAGAATAGTGGAGAGTTTGGGATGGGTGTTTGGCTGCAGTTTGGGAGGGGAGAGGTGGGATGGGAAAGAAGAAGAAGGAGAAACAGAGGAAGAGGGTGTCGGCAGATGGGGGCATATAATGGTTTTTTCCGACGGAATCACCGACGGAAGTATTCCATCGGTGATGCCGTCGGTGACAGCGCCATGTCACTGTACGGCTATCTCAGTTTGAATCCCTCGGTAATTTCCGTCGGTAAAATCGCCTGACGTCACCATGCCGTTGCGTATTTCCAGACGAACTGTATACTCCGTCGGCAAAACCGTCAGTATATACCGACGGAATATTTCCGACGGTATATACTGACGGAAGTACCGACGGAATAAATCCGTCGGTATATACCGACATATTTGGAGACGGAATTATTTCCGTCGGTATATATTACCGACGAAAATATTCGTCGGTAATTCCGTTGCTTTTTTCCGGTTTTCTGGTAGTGTGAGTTGTTGCTAAGTGACCAAAACAATTTCATTTAGCGCTCTCATTTGTTGAGCAAATTGATGGAGATGGTGGGATATTTACGAGATAAGAAAATGAACTAGTTTTTGTTTAGTTTCTAGTAATTAATGAAGTTACATAAAAACTTCAAAGGCTTTCTTGGACTTTCCACGACCGACCAATGCTGGTATGGGTTATTCGAGACTCCAAAATAAAGTCCTCTATGCATTTTAGTCTTCTATGCTAAAGTAGTTGTAGCGAAGAGTTTAAGTAGAAATTGTAAACAAAATCATGTGTTTGTATGCAGCAAAGAGTTGGGTCATCCTGCCTATATTGCTGGGCAGCAGAGGTTTTTAAACACCTCATCCATTGACTTTACTTGTAAAGACAAGATATAGCTCATCCAGTCACTGTAGTGTCGTACTTATCTTCTGAAGCAAGTAGCTGATCTTCGAAGGAAATATTCCTTGCTGGCTAGAGAAAATAGTAGTTTGATTGAATGTGGTATAGACCAATAAAAACGTATAGCTTAGGAATATTTTAATGCCAAACTAGCGAAGGTAAGATCAGTGACTGACGGGCTGTAATTTTTTTTATATCTCGAGAGAATCAAAGTAATTTTTCCTTACTTACTTTAATCCACGAACTCTTTTACTAGACTCCGCGAGTCATAAAAGATTTGCATGCAATCAGAAAGAAGGTTCCCACGCAGTAATTCCTATTTGAAGATAGCTTTTTTTTTCCATGCGTGTTGTTCATCGGTAGTTGTAGAGACATAAACCACGCCGGGTGATAAGCAAATCTCTCAATGTTAGTTTACATTCATGAATCAGGAGATTTCATTCGATATTAAAAAATTATTTATTTTTCCAACAATAACCAATCCTGGCCGTAGGATTCTTTAGGTAAGACAGTGATTTAACATTAGATATAGATCACCATTTAAATTTAACATTAGATATAGATCACCATTTAAAAATTGATTTAATTAGAATAGCAAACTAAGTCTACGGATTACAAAAGCAACAAGAAGAAGAAGCAGGTAATTAAATATTACTCACAACAACAACAACAACAACAGAGGCTGCTTCGTTGAAATCTTGGGATCCCTTGACGCTACCCCAGCTTAAGCTAATCATGACCATATATATATATATATATATATATATATATATATATATATTTGCAAACTGAATAATTGATTTGTGTATTAAATAAAATAAATTAAAAATTATATGAAGATAAAGAAACATGTTATCATATTTGTGGGAAACTCTTCAATTTTTTTATCTTTAATTATAAGACAATAAAATTGTTTCTCATTAAAAATAATAATTTATACTCCATTGAAAATCCTCCTTTTTATTAATATATAATTTTTTTCAAAAAAAAATTTAATATTTTTTTTTCATGGGTTCTTAATTTGATAAAAAAAACTAAAAAGAAGTAGAATAAATATAGACAATTTATTCTCATTTAATATTAATTAATAAGCAAATTACTATCAAAATTCCACATATTATACTAATACATAATTATCCCTTAAAACAATCTATAATACCATCATAAAAATATTTGGTAAATAAACCCCCAAAATCCTATAGTTTAGTCAATATTTTATTTGTCTACTGAATTTTAAAAAATCATAATTTGTATTCTGAAATTTACATGAATGCTAACCTTTATAAAAGTTGTCTGATTATTAACAAGTTTGCTATTATTTTTTATTTAATTACTACAAATGCCCTTATATTAAATATTAAGATTTTATCATTAAATATATATATAAAAAATCTAGCCACCTCTTTCATCAAATCTAGCCATCCGGATCCAAAGTACCCAACAATCCTTTAGTGTTTTTGTTTGATTTTTTTTCTTTTGATCATGTGGCATGAAAAGTTTGTATGAATTAGAAATTCGATAATCACCGGGTTTTTTTGCAGGAACCAAAATATACAATATACTTTGTTTGTGATAACTAGGAATTATAATTAAGCTGTTAGTCATTTACAACTATATTTGGGTGTTGTTTTTTTATTTTTTTTTCTTTTTGGTCTCTGTGCATTGTAATAGAAATTTGGGAGTGAAAACTTGGGAGTTTCTTTTTCAAACCCATCAGTGTTAATTCTTATATTTGGAAGAACAACTAGGTATTTTTTTTTTTTGCTTCTTATGGGCTGGGTGGTTCCTCTTTAAAAAAGTTTATGTTGTTTCTGTTTTTTTTTCTCTTTATCTTTTCTTCGTCATCTTCTTTAATTTTGTTGTTTGATTAGGGATATATTTAGGTATTTAGGTTTCTTTTGTTCTTCAAATTATGCTTCGGTTGAGCAACATGTTAAGAGAAAAAAGGTAT
>Ga0325402_1007849_pt1 | contig 10154 bp, 5 predicted proteins | sample PopdelMetagenome_22_FD_207212 | JGI IMG/M metagenome (GOLD analysis project Ga0325402, IMG submission 207212) | Populus deltoides microbial communities from Bellville, Georgia, United States - Xylem-PdKOR-R3 | ecosystem: Host-associated > Plants > Phyllosphere > Stem > Wood/Secondary xylem... | reverse complement strand
TGAAGAGCAACATTTGCAGAACTTCAGACACTTTTTGTGAAGAAAATCCTTGTCAAATATAACTTTATTCAGAATTGAGATCACGATACCATATCATAGAAACACAATTTTTAAATCTCAATAATAGATCATTTGACATACACATCCCCTAAAAGGTAAATGCAAAAATGAGTGATGCAGTAATGCTACATGAAAAAAAAAATGTCATATCACCTCAATAACACATCATCTAACTAGAGGTTGACTAGTTCAAACTAGAAGTAAATGCTGCTTGCTATGGACTCGGAACTGAATCTTGCATCTAATGCAATAAACAGATTTGTGTAGGCATGTCAGAGTTTGTGTGCCATGCATGTTCTTGTGTGCAGACAAAAGCATGGATTCAAAAGGTGCGCAAACCTCGGTAATTCTTCTTCCCACAATCCTCATTCCCAACAGCAACATATTTCAAGTCAAAAGGCTCTGGATGCCCCATTGCGGCTCTGACAGAACCCCACTTAGAATTAGAATCGCCTCTAGCAAACTCAAGACCATCAAGGGCTTCCTGGAATTGAGACAAACATTGTTATAAAATGATATAGAATGAAAAAGTTCAGCACAAGTTGAGATTCAAAATGAAAACTCACTAGCTTATTTCTTTTTAATTTCATAATCATGAAACATATTTAATCTAAACATGATTGGATTTGTTTCAGTTGTGTCAATGGATAAAAGAGAAAGCACTGGATTTGCATACTTGTACAAAGGGTGAGACTGCAGTAGTATCAACTTGATCCTGATGGCTGATTCCTGCCAGATTAATGAAGCAAAAAAAGTACGTGAAAAAGAGTTCAACCAGACAGGATAAAATGGAAATGCCTAGAAATGAAGCACGTGAAAGTACCATTGTTGAACACCCATATTGGCCGTGCACCAAGATCTTCAGTTAGCTGCAGAAATAAGTAAGTGTAAATTATATCTTCTTAAGCGACAGAGTGAGCAATTCTAATTTCCAATGCACTACACAGGCCACAGTTTACATAATCCTGCACCTTCATGACAAATTAAGATACCTACTTGAAGAAACTCAAAGTATCCAAGTCCATCATCAGTCCAATACATCCAAACATCACCAAAGTGCCCAGGTCTCTCCTCCCAGGGTCCAATGCTTTCCTTCCAGCGAAATGCGTTTCTCAACCATTCACCCTCAACAAAGCAGCCACCTAATGCCAAATGATTGGAAAAAATACCCATCAGTAAGATCTGAACTACAACTAGTCAAACAGATGATAAATTGATTTTGAGAAACTGTGGTGTTAGATCAAGCTAACACTAGCTCCGGCAAGGGTCCTGCAGCTCCAGATTGGGAGTTTGGAGGATGCAGTTTAGGGTTTGAAATGCTTGGAAAGTGAAAGAAAAGAGAACTCCAGGAATATGGAAAAAAAAATGAGGACTTTGATGACTCAAAATTCATTTCTCAAAAACAAAAAAAGAAAAGACCATAAAAAATCCTGGTCACGCTCTCAAAATTTCTGGTGAACAGTGAAGAGAAAAGGCCTTGAAGCAAAACCTCAGTAAATGCAGCAAGAATTTGCAATTGTAAAACAGTTGTAGCCAGGGATAATAAGAAAGCGGAGCAATAGACTTCCCTGTGCAATATATGATACCCAGATTCCACTATACAAATTCTCATAACCTCAGCCAAAACATAATCATGAATAAAAATCCATACATACCTGGAAATCTGACAAATTGGGGTTTTATATCATCGATCATTTCAATGAGTTCATTTCGGAAACCATGCCCCTGTGGCAAAACAGAGGTCATACAGATACTGAGACGCAATTGGAATTTTTGAACCAGGCATAAAATCTCTGTAAAAAAGGAGTTCACATACTAGCAAACCAACAAATTCAGAGTTTTATCTCCATAAACCATCAAAGCTTAAATCTTGTTTACATGTAACCAGAAAGTATGGTTTCCAACTTCTGCAAAGTTGTTTCCAATTTTAAATTTATCCCCAAGTTAGAATTTAAATCCCAGATCCTGCTCATGCTCATCCTCTATACAGATATTATCTTCTACATTGCTAAGGGCTTGAACTTTCCAAACCGCATGGAGAAAATTTGTTCTTTTTGGAGATAAGTGCTGAACAATAACAAATACCTTGTATGTGTCCAGAGGCATAGCTGACACTTGATCAAACCATATTACACCTTTTCTGGATGTAGTCAATTGAAGCCTTGAATTAGGATTTGTTCCTTTGGCTTCCAATAGAACCTCAGCCTTTGTCCAGTTTGAAACATCAGAATCTCTGCGAAGAAGGAAAGCTTGAAAAACACAAACTCCTAGTAAAAAAGAAATCATTCATTGCAAAAAACAATTGGTGCTCACACAATGTTAGCAGATGCCAATATCTGCGACCCATCGGAGCTCGTCAATGATACAGATACATTGATTGATCCCAGAGAACGGACATAAAGAACCACTTTATAGGCCTTCCCTTGTTCAATATTCTGAAGGAAACAGAAGTCAAAAACAAAAGGGTCAGATTTCCAGCTTTTCCACACAAGCAAATATGAGAGAGACATACAAAATAATTTTTTCTTCAATAAATGCATACAAAATAAATTATCACATTTAGTGTCAACTAGTTCTCACCATGCCCCAAAACCCTGGATTGTATATACCAACTCCACCAGCTGGGCAAATATTACCGCCCGTGCTGTCACAGAGCACATCCATTCGGAGAGCAACCTTGTTTCGCTCAAAGCAAGAAGAACGGTCAGTAGATACAATTAAAGATGACTGATCACCAATGAGAGACCAGGGAGCAATATTTGAGGGAGTGTTTTGGCCCCCGGCTTCAAAACCTAGGAAACAAAGGAAAGAAATCAAAGAGGTTTATGTGAATCCCAAATCCAAAATACCCAGATAAATCTATAAAGTTTTGAATGCTTCATAATCAAAGTTCCCATTAAACCTCGAGAATCATAACTCGCACAGAAACAGTGTAAATATTTTATCAGTGCTCTTTTTGATAGAATTGAAAGCTTAGCACTGAACAATTAGGGCTAAAATTTCAAATAATGCAATCTTGAAACTGGAAGTTAAGTTTTTACTGAAATTGGCCTATTGCACAATTTAAAACTTCCCTCCCTCTCTTCATTCTTCATTTCACTTGCAGAAATTAATAGATTTGGAAATTACCCCGATTGTTTACAAGCTCTGCCCATATCCCACCAGCTCCGGCATGGTTTATCTCCTGCAGAAAAACCATTTCAGAAAATGCCCACTGTCAATGCTCAGCATCCTTGTTTATGCATTGTAGTCTAAATTAAGAAACCATAAACTAACCAGCCGCGAATCGAATTCCTGAATTGAAAGTAAGAAACTAACCTCGAAGAAAATTCCAAAAAGTGTTTCAGGAATAGGCCGGGTACTGGAGCCATTGATGATCAAGTTTGCTGTCTGGTTTGCATCAACTTCAGCAGCAGAACATTGGCACACAGAACAAAGACCAACAATGAAGCACGCCAAAAGAACACTGCAAGAGGCCTTGCAACTACTCATCTTCTCACCCATTCACTTACCACATCCAAAATTGCCTCACCCTAATACAGCAACAAAAAGAACCAATTCAGCTACTTCTTTAGCAATCAGACCCCAAAAAGAAACAGCTCCATAATCTCTCTCTATTCACAAAAGAAACTAATTCGTACTCATTCTCTTCAATTAGCACCAAAAAGATGGATTAGAATCAAATAAAGCAGCAAGATTTATCTGTCAGATGATACGTCACCTGACATGTTATACCTTAAAAACATAACCCCGTCATCATTCCCGTGGACCACAGCATCATAATTTGGACTGACTCCCCATAAAATAACAGCAAAAACTAAGGTCAAGACTCTAAAACTCAGACTCCTGCCATCATATTTCCAACTATCTTGAATTCTCAGGCACATGATCAAAGTTTTGACCTTTACTCCAAAACATGACCAAAATTCCATGCAAACATAACATGCACAGACATTTAAAAAAAACCCAACTAGTGAAAGTATTGAATTCTGAAGAAATAAGGATTAAAGGTGAGAAATTTACCTGAAACGAGGGATCAAACAGACAAAATTCCTTCTTTGGTTCTTTAGAGATAGCTGCTGATGAGTGGAAGTGTTGACTGATAGTTATATATGGATAAATGAAGGGAGTTGCTAGTTCGTACTTATAAAGAGGAGATGGGCGCGTATAATACGCTTGCTCTGTTTGCCTTGCTTTCACGTCAACCACATTTGGCAGTGGATTACAAGGAACATGAAATTACTCACTTTGAGGGATCCCCACTCTCTTCCACTTCTTGTCTTTACAGCACGTGCAAGCCAGAGAACTTTTGTTTTAATTCTATATTTAAAAATACACAGTTAATTAATATATATTATAATTTTATATAAATATTACTGAAATGTCACTTCATTAACTAAGGAAACTCCACTAAAATCTAGGCAAATTCTTCGATTCCTTATTTTATTTTATTTTATTTACTATTGCTATATCAACTTGACACCGACCCCATCAATTATTTCCATTTTATGTTTTATGGAAAATATATAGCAAAAAATCTTATGCTTGCTGAGTGTTTTTTTTTTTTTTTGTTCATCAATGGTGATATTATCTCTTCCTTGCTAATTAAACCTTCATAAAAACTCAACAAAACATGTTTAATAAATAGTGAAAGGTAAATTTTGACCTCCATTATCTTTTGTAGCAAACATTACCTAAATGGTGAATGGTTCCTAATTGATTAATAAAATGTCTAATAAAGAGGAAATGATACAAGATATATAAATTCATTATCTAGATTTACTCTCTTTTTTCTCTTTCATATGTACCAAAAAAGAAGAAAATAATTTCCTTTTTCTTGTAAAATGCCTTAAACAATTTTATTGGTTGTGTTTGGTTAGTGTTTTAAAATTTAAAAAAACATAAATATATTTATTAAATCAAAGAAAAATAAAAACATAAAATAAATATTTTTAACTGAGTTTTTGAATGAATTTTTATGTTCTTAAAACAAAAGGAATAAGGGGCACTTCTTCTCCATTCCCCTCCAATAACAAAATATTATTTAAATATAAAATAAATTGAAAAAATTTAATGAGTTCCAAAACCCACCACTCCCAATATATATATATTTGATTTACATCAATATCAGAACAGACAAGATATTTTTGACAGTTGAAAATGCAAGTTTTACGGTAAATTTGGAAAATAAATTGAGTGGTTTCTCTTTGAGGGAAAGAAATTAAGTTTTGTTATCGACTGTGAATTCTTTAAAAGAATATTAATCGGGTCATGAATTAATTAATTAATTAATTCAGGTTTAATCAAATAAATTCTTATTTATTTTTTAATTAAATCTAACCCGAGCGGGTTCTTGTGTTAACCGAGCCCATTTTGGATCCATCTCGACAAGTTTAATAACAATGAGTCCATCAGATAGAATTTGTTCAAGCTAATGACATTTTCCTCACCTTTTCTTAGCGTTCTAAACTGCATAAAATCTCATTCTTCATTTTCCTTTCCTTTCATCTGTCTCATCACACAAAGAACAATCCAAGACTTGCAAGCTAATAACCAACATAAAGTGCATGATAACATTTGCAAAAGATTCCACTCTTTAAAGGTTGTTGAGTGTCTGATTAAATCTCCTATTAAATCATGTTTTTGTGATGATTTTCAATTCATTAGCTGTGTTTTCTCGAATTGAAATAGATGTTGTGCAAGCGTTCACCATCTCCTGTCATTAATTTTCTAAGAAAGAAAAAAAAACTGATCCGAAAACAAAAATAGTAAACGTAAGAAAATAAAGTGTGCTTGACGCAGAAGTTTTTCCTTTCTTAATTTTTTATTTTTTTTTCTAGTTTAGGAACTCTAACAGCAGATTGATTCTATATTAACCCTTTTGTTGTTTGTTTTTCTTCTTTAAAGATTAGGGTTTATGCTTAATTCTACTAAATTTAGTAACGAGATTGTTTTCTTTCTCTCTTATTAGATATTATTGACGGCATTTACGATTCTTTTCCCAAACCCTTTTCCTTCAACCTCAATCTAAATATTGTCTTTCTCAATTCTAATTAATCTAGTTCCTGGCTGCATCAGTTTGAATTTACAGGAGGAGTCTATAAGCATCTGAGTAATTCACATCTTCACAAGAATCTATGGTGATGTTATATGCTTACACTCCATGTAAATTTGTGCCTTTAAGAAAAAATAAACACGGCCCCATGATTCTTGAAAGTGAGATGACTTTGGTCTCATTGTGGAAGAAACTGAGTAGAAGGGTTTTCTTTGCTAGCAAGGGAATGATCAAAAGGTCAAATGTTGAGCTTTGAGTGCAAGCATGAAATCATCACTACAAACCCTAAAATAGTATTGTTAATTGGGTGCTAGCATCTGCAGCAGATATTGATTCTTGTCCATTATGGAATTCATGTCCAGAAAGACATAACTCAGTGCACGCTCGCTCGCTCGCTTTTGGGATGCCAACTCTTTACTCTAAGGCAAGGCATGGATATTGGATAGTGCTTATCTTCTTCTTTGGGTTCCTTTGGCCCACCGTGTAGCCATTGTGTTTTATTATCAAGAATGAATTTTTTTTTAAGAAAAAATTTATTTTAATATATTTTTAAATAAAAAATATTTTAAAAATAATATCTATTATTTTCTTAAACATCTTCTTCTTAACTATGAATGCTAAATAGATTCATAATAATTAGGTAAAGCTCCATTTAATTATATGGTTTAGTATTGTAGGATTTGTGTTTTGTTCTGAACCAGGAATTTAAAAATATTTGATTAATTAATATATATTATAACTTTGCATGGATTTTATTAAAGACCCTGTCATGAAATCTTGGTTAAGAAAAACATTATAATTTATATTTTAAAAAAAATTATATTTTTAATCCATAAACATAAAAATTATTGTAATATCAAATATATATTAAATCATATTTGTTAATACAGGAATTAATTTGAGAAATGATCTCTCATCTCGCAATTTACTAGGTTAATTATTTTTATTAAAACAATATTATTACTATTTAAAAAAAATTGTTAGTGCTGATCTAGTAAGGTTTCATGTGAGTGTCTTTTCCGGTTAACTGGAAACCTCTCACCTGAGTAGTGTCTAGATCACAAATTTCTCGTGTTAGAGCATCGAGCCAGCTTCAAGTTAGGTCATTTGTCACATCTACTACTTGATCTTGATGATGACGACGACTTGGGTAGGTGTCTGCTGCAACCCTTCAAATGAAATACTAGCAGATTACGTAAAAAATAAAATAAATAAATAAATAAATAAAGGCCAGCTGTATTGCGAAGATTACGAGTATCATTTTAGCTTGGAAAACACCTTGACAGACTCCTACGTTTGACCTCTTATTAAATTCGAGTTTCAAACGTTGTAGTTTCTGTTAGTTTACACGCAACACGCTATGATGCAATTCAAATTATATTTTTTTTTAATGTAATAAAAAAATATTTAGATGATAAAGAATTGTTTGATATTTTTATTAAATATAGTTGTGGATTCAATATTAAAATCTTTTGATTTAATTTTTTATCTAACGTAGATTTAAAACTAAATTATATATGAGTTATCTTGATATGATCTGGTCAATTTGATTAGTTTAGAGACATTCTAATTGATCAATAAAAATTACAAGGTTGAAATTGAAAATAAATGATGGACTTAACATAACAACACAACTCGTTGCTTAGCCTGGTTTGAGATTAAACCATCTAAAAGTTATTTTGATGTGATTCATTCGATTTGACTGATACAAAGATAATCGAGACAACTGTTAAAAAAGGTTAGAAGATAAAATTGAAAAAGAAAATGATAAATTTAAAATAAAAAAAGAAGTGGAAAAAATGGGAGGGAAGGGGTAATTGAAAACAAAAAAAGAAAAGGTTCATCGTTAATATAAACAATTTGCCTGACCTAGTTTCAAATTAAATTACATAAAAGTTATCTGGATATAATTCGATCAACTTGACCGATAAAAAAAACATTGTTAAAAAATAATTTAATGATAAAATTAAAAAAATAAAAAATAAAAAGGATAGAAAAATGGGAGGTGGGGGCCGGGAAAAAAAATAAGCTTCATTGTTTTATATAAATATCTTGCTTAGCCTCGGTTTAAAATTAAACTACATAGAAGACGTGATTTATTTGACTTAATTAATAATAATTGTTAAAAAAATCTGAGAAAAAAATTAAAAAAAAAAAACAATAAATTTGAAAAAAAAAAGGAGAGTGGACAAAAAAATAAAAGGGATGATAGACAATTAAAAAAGAAAAAAAAAACTCCACTATTTATATAAACAATGATACACTATATTGACTTAAAGTCATTTAGTATAGAAGTTGTAATTCTGACGCAAGGAGAAAGTTTGAAATTAGTTGCAACTCCTATTAAACTAAAAAAAAAAAAGATGAATTCTAATAAAAAGAATTTTGTTCTTTAAATCTATACTAAAAACTGAACCATAGTTGCAAGATGCACCCGACTCAAGGTTTGGGATGCGAATTGAGCATGTTAATTTTTGGGTTAATACATTAATTTTAATTTTTTTAATAAAAATCTAAAACAATATTATTTTAGAAAATTTTTTAAAAAAACTAAAATAATATCATTTTAATATAAGAAACAATTTGATATAAAATTTAGCTTAAACCAAACCTTAAAACAATAAATTATTGAGTTTACTTATAAAAGTTAGGTCAGGTCGGACTTTGCAAACATAAACTGAATCACTTTTCCATATATTTTTTAAGTGTGTTTGAGAATATGGCAGTGATAGTTTTTAAAATTCTTTTTTATTTAGAAATATATTAAAATAATATATTTTATATTTTTTAAAATTATTTTTTATATCAGCACATCAAAATAATAAAAAAAATATAAATTAATTTTAAATAAAATAAAATAAAATAAAATTCATCCAACTTTCATTTAAAACACAATACCAGACAAGTTCCAATGCAAAGCATGAGCTGAGAAATGGCCAGAAAAGAATGGCTACAAAAGAACCCAGCCAATTGTAGCCTCAGCTACGCATAATTTACATATGTTACAGCACTAAAAATACTCGCAATGTGAAAGAATTCGTATAGTCTAGGTTAAAAAAAAAACTAGCAATTCTCACCTAAAATATCAGTCGATTTTTTTATTAAATTATAATATTTTTAAATTGTTATATAGAAAAAAAATCCTGATAATTTTATTTATTACATTTTAGATATTTACTTTTAATCCTTTTTAGTCTAAAAATATATGTTTTTAGATTGATAAAAGTATAAGTGTTAGACTTGATATGATGATTGATTTAGAAAAGAGTATGAGCTGCTGGATCACCAGATTAATCCACAGGTTTTTGGGTCAATTATTTTAATTAAAATGATAATTTTTTTTTTGTTATTAACCCGGTCTAGTTTGATCAAGTAAATCAAGTAATTAAGAACCTAACTGTATCAAACAAATTTTGCTAAGTCAATATTTTGTTTGTTGAGTTAAAAACCTAAATCAGATTGAACTTTGAATCTCAAGAGTTTTAAAAATATTTTTTAAATTCCGTGTTTGAAATTGTAATGCAAAATATTTTTTAAAGTATTATACATTTAAAAATATATTAAAATAATATATATATATATATATATATATATATATTAACACTATATCAAAATGATTAAAAAACATTAAAATATATTAATTTGATTTTAAAAAAATAAAAAACTGAAAAAAATGGCACTCACAAGCAGGAAAGGAACAACTAAACATGTCTTCTTTTACCGTAACTGATCGAGGAAAAAATCAACAATAGGAACCTGATTCATAAATCATATTATGCACTGTAGATTTTGCAGTCAGGCCCAGCACTGTAAGGCTCAACACTAGAGAGTAGAGACAGGCCTTCAAGGATTAGTGGTCAAAAAACTATTTGGAGCTTCTATCACCAAACTAGTACTATCAGAAAGTACTGAAAACACTTTATTGGGTTTTGAATTTCAGACCCAAACAAAAGGACTAATGAAAGAAGACAAAGTAAAACAAAAAGGTCCAAGCTTTAGAGTTGTTTTGGGTTCTGTTTTTGGTCCTTGTAAGAAATTC
>Ga0325402_1007848_pt1 | contig 10154 bp, 6 predicted proteins | sample PopdelMetagenome_22_FD_207212 | JGI IMG/M metagenome (GOLD analysis project Ga0325402, IMG submission 207212) | Populus deltoides microbial communities from Bellville, Georgia, United States - Xylem-PdKOR-R3 | ecosystem: Host-associated > Plants > Phyllosphere > Stem > Wood/Secondary xylem... | reverse complement strand
AATGGGCAACAACATGGTTTTCATATGTGGTCTGGACTCCATATTAATGTGGAATCCATATGGTGTATGGAAACAATTATTCTATTCTTATTATAATTGGAATCTATCATTAAATAAGTTTTCATGTAAACTAATAATACTTTGCAAACAAGGAAACTAAAGAGAAGACAACTTCAAATTTGATTCTCCTAGCTCATACGGGAATTCTAAAGGCCAGCAAATTTGATCCCATCATATTTAGGATATTAAATTTGGATTTATTATTGTTATTATTATTTTCTTCTTAGTTTAGGGTTTATTTATATTATTTGGGTTTAATTATAAATGGGCATCATATAAGTCCACATAAGAGGTCCATTAGGTTTTATTCTAGTTTGGAGTCACTATAAATAAGGGCATAACCAGACATGTAAGGTTAGACAATTCAGATTAATAAAACTTATTGTTGGCTGCACTTTGTGAGTGTGTTGGTGGGATAATCCCCCTTCCATGGTTCTCTAAAGAATCGAAAAACTATTTATCGAATAACAAATAACTTTGTGGCGTCATCCTTATACATCTCATTCCCAAATTAATATTCGTTGAGTGGGGGTTTCCGTTTCCAATAGTGTTGATACCTAGGTACAAGTTATCTTTGGGTGACACTCCTATCAAACCTGATTTACTTGGCTTTCTGGGAATTTGGTGTCTTTGCATATGGGTTGTTTGACCACGTGTTCAAGATGTTCGCATGATTTGGTATCAGAGTTTGACTCCATTAATCAGGTTATATCCTTTCATTTCTTGTATTTTTGTTTTTACCTTCCACGTCAATTTTTCTTTGTGTTGTTTTTGTTTCGGGTCTGATCTTGTTTCAAATGAGTTTCGGTCAGATTGTCTTCTTCCTACATTATTCTTGATTAGTTGCGTTGAATTGAGTCTTTGGGATTAAAAAAGGGGTCCATATTATTCTTTCTTTATAGAATTTCTTTTTTAAAATAAAAAAAAATCAAAAAACATTATTTAGGACAAAGGGGTTTGTTTCGCTTCTATTTATGACCGAACGGGCCAATCTCTTGTTTCACAATAAAGTGATAGATGGAACTGCCATTAAATGAATTATTAGTCGATTCATAGATCACTTCGGAATGGCATATACATAGCACATCCTGGATCAAGTAAAGACTCTGGATTTCTAGCAAGCCATTGCTACATCTATTTCATTAGAAATTGATGATCTTTTAACAATACCTTCGAAAGGATGGCTAGTCCAAGATGCTGAACAACAAAGTTTGATTTTAAAAAAAATACCATCATTATGGAAATGTACATGTGATAGAAAAATTATGTTAATCCATTAAGATATGGTATGCTACAAGTGAATATTTGCGCCAAGAAAAGAATCTGAATTTTAGGATGACGAAACCTTTAAACTAGTCCATATAATGTTCTTTTCAAGAGCTAGGGGAAATGCATCTCAAGTACACCAATTAGTAGGTATTAGAGAATTAATGTCGAATCCACAAGGACAAATGATTGATTTACCCTTTCAAAGTAATCTACAGGAATATAATTGTAAATCTGTTGTTTTATGTTTCTGTTATCATTGTAAATCTGGGGTATGCCCCTTATAATGTTTGTATCTTCTTCTTTTAATACATACGTCAACTTACCAAAAAAAAAAAGCAATCTACAGGAAGGATTGTCTTTAACAAAATATACTATTTCTTGCTATGAAGCCCAAAAAGGAGTTGTGGATACTGTTGTACGAACATCAGATGTTGGATATCTTACGCGTAGACTTGGTTTATGTTCATTTATAGGGTAACAGGTGATTAGAAATCCTTTACCTTTTCAAGTCAATCACTCTTTTTTTATTTCAGAAAAAAAATTGCCCAGTTATCTCGACATAAATTTGATATCTTTATTCTCGTCTTAGCAAATCATTTTGTCTCCACAAGGGATTGTGATGTCTTTCTATGGGCTCGTCGGTCTGTTTATTAGCTCTTATTCGTGGTGCCCAATTTTGAGGAATGTAGGTAGTGGTTAGATCGATTTGATAGAAAAGAAGGAATAGTGTGTGATGTGAACCTCGTGATCACGTGGTCACGCAAACCACAATCAAGATTAAGATCTGATCCCGGAAAGCCGAAATAGGTCTGATAGGAGTGTGACACATTGGAAACCTGCCCCAAGGCACCAACACTATTGGATTAAGTAGAATGACGCCACGAAGCCAGTTAATCTTCGATAAGTCAGATTCAGTTTGTTCAAGAACTAAAGAATGCAAAAATCACTCTCAGATGTTAAAACTGAAAAATTCAAAAGTAATTATCCTCAAAGCTGCCGAAATTTTGGCTTACATGAATTTAAATAGTTCTTGAAAAATTAACCCTAATGGACCCCTTATGTGGACTTATATGAGGTCCACTCAAAACTGACCTCAAACCCTAAACTTAAAGGCCCATAACTTAATCCAAACAAGCCTTGGATCCTAACTGAAAACAAAATATTAATTAAGCCAAAGCAAGCCTTGGGCTGTAGCTAACAAAATAAAACAAAGCCCATAATATTAAATCCATGTTTTGTCATGAGAAGAAGAGAAGGAAGTAAAATATTATAGAACTAATTCAAGGCTTATTTATAGCCTTCCATGCAGTCCCTTAATCCTAGAAACAAAAGGAAAAGGTAGCCACCCATGTTGTTTTCAAGTTGTAGAAGGATTCTTTTGTTTCCTTTGTTGTCCTCACCTCATGGCCCAAATAAGGTATGTATGTGATGCGAACCTCATGATCACGTGGTCATGCAACCCACAATCAAGATTGAGATCTGATCCCGGAAAGTCGAAATAGGTCTGATAGGAGTGTGAAACAATGGAAACTTGCCCCAAGGCACCAACACTATTGGATTGAGTAGAATGACGCCACGAAGCCAATTAATCTTCGATAAGTCAGATTCAGTTTGTTCAAGAACTGAAGAATGCAAGAATCACTCTCACACATGGATAAGATGTACTAGGGTCTCCTCTTGATACTCTAATGGACCTTTCAATTCTGACTTGGTTGAAACATTCAAAACCGCATTCAATGCCTCTTTCAATGCCTTTGTCTTGGATCGAGTCATTGGACCATTTGGAACATGTAATGGGTCTTTGCTGGTGTTTTTGGGCTGGTCCACATCATCCCCTCTCTCCTCGAAAGGATTCGACCTCGAATCAAAATCTGTGTCAAACAAAGTAAGATCAATAACATTAAAGGTAGCACTAACACCATACTCACCTGGAAGGTCAATTTTGTTTGCGTTGTCATTGATTCTCTCTAAAACCTGAAATGGACCATCACCACGAGGCTGTAATTTTGATTTCCTTTGGTTAGGAAATCGTTCCTTACGCATGCGCTCCCAAACCCAATCACCGGGTAACATTGCATAATATATCAATTTTCAACTCATTTGTATATTGTTTGTTTTAGGTTCCAAATTCAGGTTTTAAAAGGGTTGATTCGTGTCAGTTTCACGTCCATATATCAAATCAGTTCAGAATTGAATCATATTTTATATTATGGTTTTTTGGCGTGAATTCGCTCTAAATATCAAATTTCAGACCATTTGGAAGTCGTTTGGTTTAGGGTCCTTTTTTTGGGTCTAAAGGGGTTTGTTATGTTTATCAATTGAAAGTCCATGTAATTTTGTGTCAATTTTTAGTCCCCAGTGTCTTCTTGATTTCTTTAATGTCATATTAGCTTTTGTTTTAGGTTCTGATATAAAAAAAAAACTGCAAAAGGAGTATTACAATAAAGATTTCATGTATTCTGATGAGGTATTATGGCAAATGAAGAAGATGATTCAAATGGAGAGGTGGTATCAAAGGGAGATAAATAAAGAGATTAGTGTTAAAAAAAAACCAAGAGTCGATCCCATATTCTAGGGGAGATGCAGCAAGAACTTGATGTGTTAACAACATTAGTCGTTACCCAACAAGCTTAAGAAAGAGAGGAGCAAAAATGTCGCAATGATGATAGACAAAAGAGAGGGGCTGCTACCTTCATCCAAAGTTATTGGTGATGATTGTTGGCAAGAAAAGAACTCCAAAGGCTTCAAAAACAAGCTAAAACCTTGTACTTTATCCCTGTTGATGATTCGAGGATGATTTATCTTGAAGAGAGGGAATGATATGATCCAGGCAATGAAAAAACAATCAGATTCGAATTCTGATGCAAAATATGCAACTATTCAGTTTCATCGAAACAATCATAATTCTCAATCCACTCGTTGGATCGGGCTGAAATTTTATGTAGAGTCTCCTTACATGTTTTCCTACCTTGAGTTACAATTTCAGGTCAATCAAAGTTCGAGAAGGCATTGAAATACTGGTCAATAGAGGCTGTACGAATATTGTTATTTACTTCCTTTTGACTTATGGTGATGTGGACCAACCCAAAAACACCAGCAAGGACCCATTACATGTTCCAAATGGTCCAATGACTCGGTCCAAGAGAAAGGCATTAAAAGAGGCATTGAATGCATTGGTTTTGAATGTTTCAACCAAGTCAGAATTGAAAGGTCCATTAGAGTATCAAGAGAAGACCCTAGTACATCTTATCCATGTGCAAGAGGGGTTCAACACAACCTTATTTGGGCCATGAGATGAGGACAGCAAAGGAAACAAAATAATCCTTCTACAACTTGGAAACAACATGGGTGGCTACCTTTTCCTTTTGTTTCTAGGATTAAGGGGCTGCATGGAAGGCTATAAATAAGCCTTGAATCAGTTCTATAATATTTTACTTCCTTCTCTTCTTTTTTTTTGGTAAGTTGATACGATCCAGGGAAGGTCAAATTCGGATTTTGACGTAAAATGTGCAACTATCCAGTTTTACGGCAACAATCATAATTCTCAATCCGATCGTTGGATCGAGCGGAAAGTTTACGTAGAGTCTCCTGACATGTTGTCCTACCTTGGTTTAAAATTGCAGGTCAATTAATGTTCGGGAAGGCATCGAAACACGGGTCAACAGAGGCTGTACGAATTTTTTTATTTAGTTCCTTTTGACTTGTTGTCTTCTTATTTGGCTAGGATTCTTTTCCTAAAAGGATGTGGCAGCTTATTTTAAGAATCTCCTAATTCTCCAAAGATCATTAATGGGCTGTAACATAGTCTCCATGTATGGCAAGGATTCATAAATGTTCAGAATCCTTTTCTTATAAGGATTCCTTATTCATCCTAGCTACAAAAAGGAAAGAAGACTTCAGAATAAATTCTACCTACAAATCAGATTTCCTAGTCTATTTGGGACTTCTTAATGGTGACAAATCTGATTCTAGCATATTTAGGATGGTAATTTTTGGATTTGTATTATTTTCTTAGTATTTGGGTTATTATTACTTATTTGGATCAATTGTAAGTGGGCTTCATATAAGTCCACCTAAGAGGGGTCTATTAAGGTTTATTTAAGTATAGAGTGAGTATAAATAAAGGCATAACCAGACATGTAAGTTAGACAATTCATATTAATAAAACTTCTTGTTTCTCACACTTTATGTGTGTGTGTTGGTGAGATAATCTTCCTTCCTTGGTTCTCTAAAGAACTAAAAACGACTTATCGAAGAACAACTGTCTTCGTGGCATCATCCTTATACTTCTCGTTCACGAATCAATATTCGTTGGGTGAGGGTCTCCGTTTCCAATAATGCTGGTGCCTAGGTACAAGTTATTTTTGTGTCACACTCCTATCAAACCTGATTTACTTTGCTTTTCAGGAATTGATGTCTTTGCGTGGGGGTTGCGTGACCATGTGATCACAAAATTCGCATCATAAGTTGATGCATGTATTAAAAGAAGAAGATACAAAGATTATAAGGGGCGTATCCTAGATTTACAATGTGAACAAAAACGTAAAACAAAAAATGGCTACATGAAGCCATAAAACATAATACCTCGACTTGACTAGACTTGTTAGGGACATCAATACAACCAGCTAAATATCAATTTAAGAATCTATGTTATTGACCCTCCAAGCTCTTTGGATCCTCATGTTTTCATCTGTTGGAAGAGCGTTCCTCATCAAATCAAGCTTTTTCGCGAATGATACATTCTATTTGATCAAAGACCAAATTCGGAGTTCTAGACATTCCTGCAAATATCCTTGCATTCCGTTCTTGCCAAATATAAAACACTGTAGCTTTGAAACCCAGTTTTCGAGAAAAATTAACGAAACTTTTGCCATGCCAAGTAACAGTTTTGATGTGGACCAGCCTAGAAACACCAGCAAGGACCCATTACATGTTCCAAATGGTCCAATGACTCGGTCCAAGACAAAGGCATTGAAAGAGGCATTGAATGCATTGATTTTGAATGTTTCAACCAAGTCAGAATTGAAAGGTCCATTAGAGTATCAAGAGGAGACCCTAGTACATCTTATCCATGTGTGAGAGTGATTCTTGCATTCTTCAGTTCTTGAACGAACTGAATCTGACTTATCGAAGATTAATTGGCTTCGTGGCGTCATTCTACTCAATCCAATAGTGTTGGTGCCTTGGGGCAAGTTTCCATTGTGTCACACTCTTATCAGACCTATTTCGGCTTTCCGGGATCAGATCTCAATCTTGATTGTGGGTTGCATGACCACGTGATCACGAGGTTCGCATCACATACATACCGTATTTCCTCGGCGATCAGTCCCACTATTCTGTTGCTTTATTGAATTCACCCCATCCTTTTGATCCTTGTACGTGTTCTAGACAACAGCTCAAGGTGTTGGTCTTAGCTCGCAATTGGAAAGCTACGTCAGTGTTTTATGTAGTTGATTCGTTGTTTTCAGACATTCTTTGAATCTGTAAAATTTGGTTAGTAGCACAAAATATATCCTCACACCTCTCGTGTATCACACAAAAAAAAAATCAAGATTTTCACTCTAATAAGCTTACTACGCCTTTTACCTCACAACTTACTTTCTTTTGGTTCTTTAGAAATTGAAATCAACAAATCAAAGTCAGTAGCCTTCGCAGCGCACTCTAATTATAATTTTCAGACTCAAGAATAAATAAATATACTAAAAACAAAGCAAAAAAAAAACTAAGATTATGATTTTGCGAGTAGCAATGCAAATTTGTATGAATTGTGGACGAAACGAAGACACAAAATAAAACAGAAGCGAATATTAGCGAAACCAGTTACTTGACTCCTAAATAACCCAAATATAATAGAAACAAAAAGATTTGGACAAAACTAAACAGGAAGGATCACATTTTGAAACTTGACGCAAATCTAACCTGTTACGCAATTTTTACATAACAGAATTGAAACCTAGACCAAATGATCTCGAAATGACCTAAAATTCAATATTTAGTATTATAATACTAAAAAATCAATTTATAGGTCGTTCTTTTATGTCTAGGTACCCAAACCCTTTGTATGATCAGTTTGCGGTAGAATTAAACCCCCAATTAAAATCTCCAGAAGCCGATTAAAAATAAGCCCAAATTTAATATATGGTGCGATCTCATCCCCAATATACAGAATATGAAGTTTAAATTTATTCTAAGGTGTTTTTCTTATGGTTCACAAAGAGTAGTGTTTCTACGGCAGAATTCAGCCTCAAATTAAAACCTCAAGAAAAAAATATCAGAATAAGCTCAAATTTACATATGATGCGATCTCACCCCCAATAGACTGAATATGAAGTTTCAATTGATTCCGAGATGGTTTGCTTATGGTTCGCCAAGAGTTGTGTTTCTGCGGAAAAAATTGAATGATCCTTCAAATTTCAACTAATCCCTATCTCTCTTTCTTTTTAATATACTGATATGATTAGAGACAGTAACAAGATGAAATATAATCCCTTTTGTTTTTTGCTTAGATGACGCAGACACGAAGAACAAGAAGATGGACTCAAACATTGAAAAACTTAAAGGAACAAAAAAAACAAAAATTACAGAAGGATATGACCTTGTTTCGGAGCCAAGCTCTGATACCAACTGATGCGAACCTCGTGATCATGTGGTCACGCAACGCACAATCAAGATTGAGATCTGATCCCGGAAAGCCGAAATAGGTCTGATAGGAGTGTGACACAATGGAAACTTGCCCCAAGGCACCAACACTATTGGTTTGAGTAGAATGACGCCACGAAGCCAGTTAATCTTCGATAAGTCAGATTTAGTTCGTTCAAGAACTGAAGAATGCAAGAATCACTCTTACACGTTAAAACTGAAAAATTCAGAAGTAATTATCATCAAAGCTGCTGAAATTTTGGCTTACATGAGTTTAAATAGTTCTTAAAAAGTTAACCCTAACGGACCCCTTATGTGGACTTAAATGAGGTCCACTTAAAACTGACCCAAAACCCTAAACTGAAAAAACCATAACTTAATCCAAACAAGCCTTGGATCCTAACTGAAAACAAAGTATTAATTAAGCCCAAACAAGCCTTGGGCTGTAGCTAACAAAATAAAACAAAGCCCATAATATTAAATCCATGTTCTGTCATGAGAAGAAGATAAGGAAGTAAAATATTATAGAACTGATTCAAGGCTTATTTATAGCCTTCCATGCAGCCCCTTAATCCTAGAAACAAAAGGAAAAGGTAGCCACCCATGTTGTTTCCAAGTTGTAGAAGGATTCTTTTGTTTCCTTTGCTGTCCTCACCTCATGGCCCAAATAAGGTTATGTTGGACCCCTTTTGCACATGGATAAGATGTACTAGGGTCTCCTCTTGATACTCTAATAGACCTTTCAAGTCTGACTTGGTTGAAACATTCAAAACCATTGCATTCTATGCCTCTTTCAATGCCTTTATCTTGGACCGAGTCATTGGACCATTTGGAACATGTAATGGGTCTTTGCTGGTGTTTCTAGGCTGGTCCACACCATCCCCTCTCTCCTCGAAAGGATTCGACCTCGAATCAAAATCTGTGTCAAACAACGTAAGATCAGCAACATTAAAAGTAACACTAACACCATACTCACCTGGAAGGTCAATTTTGTATGCGTTGTCATTGATTCTCTCTAAAACCTGAAATGGACCATCACCACGAGGCTGTAATTTTGACTTCCTTTGGATAGGAAATCGTTCCTTACGCATGTGCACCCAAACCCAATCACCGGGTTGGAAAACAATCAGTTTACGTCCCTTATTTGCTTTAGAAGCGTAAAGTCTGTTTTTTTTCTCTATTTGCAGTCGAACTCCCTCATGGAGTTGTCTCACCATCTTTGCCTTCTTTTCACCATCTAAACTTACTTTTTCTTCAAAAGGCAAAGGAATTAAGTCCATAGGAGTCAGTGGATTAAAACCATAAACAATTTCAAATGGAGAAAAACCAGTGGTCGAATGCACAGTTCTATTATAAGCAAACTCAACAAAAGGCAAACATTCTTCCCAACTCTTTAAATTCTTTTGAATTATAGCACGCAAAAGTTGGGATAATGTTCTATTTACCACCTCAGTTTGTCCTTCTGTTTAAGAATGACATGTTGTCGAAAATAAGAGTTTAGTTCCCAACTTTCCCCATAAGGTCTTCCAAAAGTAGCTAAGGAACTTAACATCACGATCTGACACTATACTCTTAGGAATGCCATGCAAAAGTATAGTCTCCCAAAAAAACAAGTCTACAATATAAGATGCATCATCCGTTTTATTGCATGCAATGAAATGCGCCATTTTAAAAAACCTATCAACCACAACAAAAATAGAGTCTCTACCTTTCTTTGACCTAGGTAAACCTAAAACAAAGTCCATAGAGATATCTACCCAAGGTTCAGTAGGCATAGGTAATGGTGTATATAGCCCATGCGGTTGTACTCTAGATTTTGCCTTTCTACAAGCAATGCAGTGTTCACAAATTCGTTGCACATCTCTTTTCATCTTTGGCCAATACAAATGCTCATGCAATACATCCAAGGTTTTCGCAACCCCAAAGTGACCCATTAAACCATCCCCATATGCTTCACGAACAAGCAATTCACGCAAAGAACTAGCAGGAACACATAATCTATTCTCTTTGAACAAATAACCATCCATCAAATAAAACTTACCAAAAGCCGAATGTCCATATGTATTATAAATCTCGGCAAAGTCAGAATCATTATCATACAATTCCTTCACATATTCAAAGCCTAGCAATCTAGTATTCATTGTGTGTAAAAGAACATACCTGCGCGAAAGTGCATCAGCTACGAT
>Ga0325402_1007846_pt1 | contig 10155 bp, 2 predicted proteins | sample PopdelMetagenome_22_FD_207212 | JGI IMG/M metagenome (GOLD analysis project Ga0325402, IMG submission 207212) | Populus deltoides microbial communities from Bellville, Georgia, United States - Xylem-PdKOR-R3 | ecosystem: Host-associated > Plants > Phyllosphere > Stem > Wood/Secondary xylem... | reverse complement strand
CAGTGGTTGAGCATTCAGAAGGTTCATTACATGTATTTCGGATTACGTATTGAAATGGTACTATTCCATCTAATTAGATTGTTGATGCATTTCATGTTTTTTGTCAGGGTTCTAGTAGAGGAGATGAACTAAGCTATGCTCATCCTTTTCCATGAAAAACAATTCACAGAAAGTAAGTTTATATCTCACTGCTTTGTTAGAGCATTCTCAATGATACTGTAGCTTAAAATGAAGCAATGCAATCTCAAGTTCCTTGGAGTAATAATGCTGCTTTTGGATTCTGGATTTGCCTTCTTGTTCTATAAGGATGGATATGGTCTTGGTTGACGGCTTTCTTTCCTTTCGCCTAAATTCTGTGTCAAAAAAGTTTTTTTTTGTGGGTTTGCACCGCGGGATAAAACTAAAATCTAGCTCAGGTTTGGGCCTGGGGCCATGCCTTGGATGCCAAAATTACACGAGTTTTACGGGATACTGCAGTTCAGAATCCAGCAATGTGAGGCCTGTGATCTGACAACAAGAGGGGTTCGTGAAAAAAAGTAGATAAAAAAATTAATTTTATTTTCTAAGTATAAAAGGGTTCATGAAAAAAAGTAGTTAAAAATAATAATTTTATTGTTCTTATTTGGAACTGACAGTGATCCTTTGGACTGCACCATAATGTTGGCCGCGGTTCATCACATTAATATTGTATTTAATTAGATAAAATATATTTTAACCAGAATTGGATTTTATTTTTAACGTTAACTTAGGCTGTTAGTCTCTTAGATTTGTTAAGAACGGTACTGAACCTTCTCGGCGGACTTTCTCACTGGGTTCAGTGATCTGTGTCCATAGCTTAGCCCGTCCAGGACGAAATTCCAGATTATTATGCGCCCAAAAATTAACGAAAAGAAGTCGCGGATAAAAGTAAAAAAGTCGCCATTTTAAACGCAAAATTTTACTTAAATAATCATTTGGCTGCACAATACATTTGGTTAGGCTGCCCAGTAGGAACGTTTGGTTATTGTGGCGACAGATGACACACATAAAAGACAAGATGGAATAAAAATTAAATATAAAATTATGTTTGACATTAATATATAAAATATAATGATTATCTTTGGATTATATTTGATTAAAGGTAAATAAATTATAATAAAATATATATAAAAATGATTTAACTTTTAACACCTATTCAAACAAATAATTATATATTTTTTTAATTTAGTTTATATTAAATATTAAAATTAATGATGTTATGGTAGTTTAGTAATAAAACTCGGGCCAGCTCAGGAGTTGGCTAATCTGTAATTTGGTTTTGATCTAGGTATAGAAAAAAATATAAAAACAATAACTTAAAATGAAGATAAATTGATGCCATTATCAAAAGGTTGGGAGGGTAAACAATTGTATTTATTTATTTATTTTTATAAATATAGATCAAAACAAATGACATTGTCTTGTCTATATATTTTTTTAAAATAAAATCACGAGTTGATGATTGGGTTTTACTGCCGGATACCAGATTACCGGAGTTCTCACATGCCCCTTCTATTAAAATGTGCTCTTTAAAAATAAAAATAAAAATAAAAACTAGGTTGTCAAAACATTTTCCCAGCCATGCTTGAAATAAAAAGCATCCACTATCTCCACACAAATGGAGAAAGTAAAAAATAAAATAAAAGTTGCCATTAAACTCGACTCCTTTCGATGTGGCCCTTCAACTTTTATCATCACCATTAGGCGGGACACGTATCGAGTCCTTTAGGCGGGAAAGTGAGGTCACTGGGCTCCACTTCGGCGCTTCGGGCGGGAACCGAAGCGACCTTTCTCTGTCTACATGTCACCTCTTGCCTTAACTACTTGTTTTCCTCTCCACACACATAGGCGAGCTCGATGCATGGATCATACATATGATGTTCATGGTTACATATGTATGCATGTTAGTTGAGATTTTGTTATTTTTTATAAAGGTCACGTGATTATTTTTTTTTAAAAGGAACATTGAAGGTCACCTGACCCGGTGATACGTGTTCATGTATTGATAATAAAAAAAAAATTACTTTTTTATTTTTAATTAGATTGAGGAATCGTGAAAAAAAAACTTTTTTTTTAAATATAGTAATAAAAAATCAAGAACTATACTATATATTTTTGTTAATAGAGTTTAAATTATTTATATTCTAGCAACAAAAATAATTGAAGAGATTCTCACTGTATACTTGCTCTTATTTAGGTGATGGGATATGTACAGCTGGATGTGATCATTGCTATTCCTGGTGTGGACACCAACACGTGCTGGGTGCGTGCTCCTCTGAAAATATATCTCCTTTAATAAATGAATTTAAATAATAGTTAATTGTTTTCCGTGCTGCAAACTAGAATGCTCTGGGCTATTCACCCCACGACCTTGCAAAGAAATAAGGATATTGTAGATCTTGTCCTCTTGCTTTGACTCTTTTCAAGTATTTCATAGGACAGGTATACAGTATTCTGGCTTCCTCCGAGGATATTCTGGTACGTATCAAGACCATGAAAATTCAATTTAAATATGTACATTAGGGATCGTATATATACATTTTATGATGCCAGGATAAATAGAAGTGTGGATTAACTGAAGGGTGGATTTAGATTTACAGTTTTGAGAATATAGTACCTACTGTTTTTTAGTTTTTTTAAAAAATATGTATAATTTAAAAAAATATTAAATTAATATTTTTTTTAGTATTTTTTATGTTATTTTAATGTAGTGACATAAAAGATAAAAAATATATATTTTAATATATTTTTAAATAAAAAAATATTTTGCACCACATTAACAAATACATTTTTATTAACATAAGTCATAAGAGAAAACATTGATTCTCAAACTTTTTATTTTTGATGACTTTGTCTCTCTTATCTAAAATTTATTGGATTGATATATATATAAAAACATAAAGTTTTATAAGTGAAATGTAAACTTCGCATATAACATGGATCAAAGTGTGGACAGCTTGCTTGATGAATAATACCAATAAAAAATGCATGTTTTTTTGCATGTTTACTCTCTAAAGCTTTTTTTTTAAATTTAATTTCTATTTTAATCGTTCTCTTGTGAGTTTTTCACATTTTAGCTCTGAAATTTATTTTCTTCATGTTGTGGTCTCTAATAATGGGAGAGAATAAGGGAGGAGAGAGAGAGGTCGAATCACTATGAAGAAGAAAGAAAGTTTTTAAATCGATATTTTTCAATGACGAAACTCGTTATTACTCGTATCAATGAATTTTATTTATAACGAGTTTTAATTAGGTTGACTTTACTATTTAGATTGTTTGAAAAATCAAATCGGGCTTCGAGATTTGTTTTTTTAATTAGGTTAATTTTTCATTTTTTAATGGATTGAATTGTGATTTAATACCTGAGTTTTTTTTAAGCCCATGTGATATTTCTTAGTTGTTTTTGGATAAAAAAATGTAAAATGGGTTTTACACACCCTGGCTTTTTTTCATCTGTATTTATTTTTCTAGTTCATTTTTTTTTCATCATTTAATATCTTATTTGTTCTAAACCGGGCTACATATTTTCTTTGGCTTGGTATTATGTGGGTTTATCATGATTTGAAATAATTACTTTAATATTTAGTCTGTGCTTGAATTTATAAACTTTTATTTTTTTTTTGTCTTATAGTTAAATAAAAATCAGTTTAAAAGGGAACAAAGTTATTAAAACAAGTGCATCACTCATCTCATGTATTATATAGCTAAATTAAAAATAATTTAATTTTTTGAACACATTGAAATTCATGATCCAATTCGCATATTTAAAGGGTTAGATTACAACACCTAGATACATCTAATACATAGTATTCTCAGTCATGTCATTTTAGAATTTAGGTTCATTTTTTCCAAGTTCAAAAAATTAGTTGCAGGCAGACTCTTTTTTTTTATTGTTGAAGTTTTTTTATGGGTTATATAAGTTTTTTTATGGGTTATATCATGAAACCTAGGTAAACATTTTTTTTTCTCAAATCAATTTTTTTTTGTTATGTGTGTTTGGTATTGTGGTAACTTTTGTGGTTGTGGTTTGAAAAAAAATAATTTATAAAAATACTTTTAGTTGAGGTTGAGTTGTTAAAATATATGTTTGGTTGAAAGTATGGTTAAAATTGAGTTTGAACAAAAAATTGTTTAATATGTCTGGTTAAGAATGCTTTTGAAATTAAAATTATAAAATAACAAAAATATATATATATATATATATATTAATATTAATGGTTTTTAAATTCAATATTGTAGATTTAACTATTGCTATTACATCATGAAATAGATAATACTTTATATAAAATATTTTTTATTATTGCATTAAACTATAAGTAATTTCATCACGTACGAAATTTATCCGGCAAGGACTACAGTTTTCTTGGTTTTTTGAGCGTACAACAACATCATGTAAAATATCATCAGAACAAAATTGAGATTGCAATCAAATTATGCATATGCTACGTCATTATGCGATTTTCTTCTAATGTAATTATGTAGTGCCATTGATTAATGTTAAACAATAATTTTTTTAATAAAACACAATATCTGAGAAAAATTTTTGAATTTTTTTATTTTACTGGGTCGGACCGGTTCAATGTATTTAAATTTGGGTTAGATCGATCTGGTCATAAATAGTGGAGACACTCTCAACTGTTCACGCTGCAGAATAGTGAAGAATACATAAGACAATGAAGGAAAAAGAAAAAAAAAGAAAAGAAAGAGCAGCGTGGTAGTGAAAACAGTGGAGACCGGTGATAAAAGAGTGTTGCTCTCTATTAATAGATGATGGTCCTTTTTTTCCCTCTGATTTTGCTCATTTTCTTCTCGCCTCCTGTCTATAAAATTAAACAAAATAGAAATATAGCATTGTGAAAAGTATGTAGAAATAGCTTCTTCAAAACTAAATTTTGAATGCATTTAATAGTGGAGTCATGCATCAAAATTGTGTTCTGTTTTATAACCAAACAACATAAAATCACGATTAAATAAAATACTGCCGTAAACACTGAGCCAAACGAGCTAAAGCTAGGCAATCAATTCAATTGTTCATTCTACCCCACCTAGACGATTCCAAAGACATAAATGAAGGCCTCCATCGGAGCTTGCAGAGGCCCCACATGCCTCCCTTATGTTGCAACTTTCCTCGCACACTGTTGCACGTATTACATGCTCCAAACACTTTTACCAGCTTCATTTAATCAGCTTTATTCAATTTAAATACTGTTTGTTTTTACATTTTAAAAGTATTTTTAATAAAATTTAAATTTTTTTTAGTTTTTTATTAATTTTAAATTAATATATTTTTAGTATTTTCAAATTAATTTAATGTGCTGATATCAAAAATAATTTTTAAAAAATAAAAAAATATCATTGACATGTATTTTAACACGAAAAATTATTTAAAATGCAACAGCAACCATACTATCAAACACATTCTTAATTCTCGATTGTCTGAACAATCTTCAATCCAGTCCTAAACTTCATCCCTCTTGCCTGATAAAGGTCTAATATGAGAGACAAGAAAGGAAATAAACAAATTGCCCAGGTAGGTCAGTTTATTATAATCATGTTCACACCTAATTTGTGAATTTAATGGATTGATAAAATAAAATATGTTGTTATTTTAATATTTAAAAAATTAATTTTATTTTTTCAAAATCAAATCATATTTTTACCAGTCATTTGTATTGCTTTTAAACTTTATATTTTTACCAATCGTTCAAGTTGTTTTTGAATTTATCAAATCAACTAAGTCACATTTGTTTAATTTTTTTATAGTTTAATTTGAAACTCGAACTAGATAAAAAGTTGTGTAAGGAAATTTTAAATTTAATCTATTTGATTATGTTTAATAATATCGTCAAAAAGTTCCCCGCGACTTTAATATTTTTTTCAAGTTAAGAAAAATAATATCATTTTTAAAAAAAAAATATTCAAACAGTATTATTTTTTAAATTTCGTCGTAGAGTTACCTTACTATGTTATTAATTTACACCTGTTTTTTTTCCGAAAAAAATATGCCCACAGGAACATCATTGACTTCTCAAATCTATACTCGAAACAAAACGCCGGCAACGAATAGTCTCAAGCTAAAAGGCAAGCTAAACGGTGCTGTGTTTGCAATTTACAAGTGCTACTAAACATCGTGAAAGATTTTTTAAAAAATACTTCAAGAATATACAGAAGCCATCAGCTGAGTAGGATTCATCATTTAATGACTTGTAATTATCTATAATTACTTTTTTGTTATTTTTTACTGTTTCTCTATGCTTAAATAATTTTTAATTGCTGATCTTGTAAATAACATTTAATTTATTGTTAAAATATCATAACCAATTATCGGAATAAAAGAAAAAGAAGTATTAGCGTCTAAAATCGCATCGTTTTTAAGGGCATTGCACAATATTTTGTTTTTCCCGGTCTTAATTTTTTTTTTTTAAAGGTAGTATAATTTTTTTAAAAAATATTTCCTAAAAATTAATTTATAAACCCAATCAAGTTCTACGTAATTTACTTCCATGTTTAAAAAAGGTAGTATAAGGGCAGGGTAAAATTGTTTGTTCCAGTGGGTATCTGAAAAAATCCGACCTGTCAGGGATGGGTATAAGAGACAATGTCCCCTTGATAAATAAACAAAGATACGGCGGGGAACATGCCCAGAGTCTCCTGTACAAAATGAACCCGGTTATATATGCGAGGCCCATAAGTTATTTTAAATTATTGGCCCATGTATTTATATTAGTATTAGCCCATTACGTTTAATCCATTAGTTTGACCCAGAAGCCTCTCTCTCTCTCTCTCTCTCTCTCTCTCTCTCTCTCTCTCTACACACACGCACGCACGCACGCACGCATCAACAGAACCTCTTCATTCATTTTTTTTTTTCCTTTCTCGTGAATGTTCTCTGTTTCTCTTCAAACCCTGGTTTACAGATTGTTCATATAATTCCTTTTATCCCGAGTAAGTCTTTTTTATTCCTTTTCTAATCGATTGATGATATTGTTTTGGGGGTTTTTTCTTTGCATTAGTTGTTGAAATTTTAGGGTTCAAGTGATGTTAGTTGACATGTTAGTGATTTGCTTGAATTTGTTCGTGTGTGGGTAATAATCTATGCATATGAAAAAAAATTGAAATGAAATAAAAAGGAATTAACATGTAATTTTATTTACTTGATGTGTTTTGGATGAAACCTCACAGAATTTTAATATTACAAAGAAAATATGAAAACATGGAGGAATTATGTACTGAATATCAGTATTTTAATTACGCTGACAAAATTGTGTTGAGGTTAAAGATGATAGAATTACATGTAACCTTTTATTTTGGGAAATTATGATCTTACCCATGGATTTCGGGGGGGGGGGGGGGGGGGGGGGGGTGGGTTTATTGTTTATGGTCATGAGTGATGGTTTTTCATATAGGTTTTGATAGATAATTAAGATTTATTGATGATTTATGATTAAGCACCGTTACTTAGCTTTGAGCACTTTTACTTAGCTTTTCCTACAATCATCAATTTTACATTTAAATGAGTGTGGTTATCTTCATATTAATATACTAACGCGCGTGTTTTAGGTTAATTGAAGGTGACATTGGCACATGTTAAAGGCTATTACATATATTTGTTATGATACTCTACCCAGCAAGAGTTTTTTATATCGGAATGTGTTGGGTGAAAATATTTAATTCTATTTTTCATTTTTATATTTATTTTTTTTGATGTAAATCACTCAAAAAAAAATGATTGAACTATGTTTTACATGTGCTATTAGTCAACTTAATTATATCTCATTATGTACATCTAGTATTATCTATTCACCAAGTAGTGGAAATATCTTCACCATCGATATATTATTAGAGTCTTTTTAGGTTCATGGTGTTTGTTAGTTGGTCAGGTACAACTTACCAAGATGGGTCTTACACTCCAGGTTGGCAAGCCCAACACTACTTCGGCTTACTCTTTTTTATATCCACGTCGTAAATTCAACCGCGTTTTCAAATATTTTTTTCATCAGGTTTTTTTATGATAATAAATTAATTTATATATATTTTAATTAATTTTTATAACAAGATAACTTTCTAATAACCCTGATATTTATGATATTTAAACTAATAATTTTAAAAAAATAAATTTAAAATTTAACTAATTAAATCACACTCCTCCCTCAGCCCCATGTTATATTCTTATGAGATGACATGTACATATATACATTCCCGATCCATGCTTGAGCACTTGACCGGCACACAAGGCAATGCGCTCCTAGGTTCGAGCACGTGACCTGCACACGGGTCAATGCATTCCTAGGACCGCCTTGTCCATGCCAAGTCCTAGACTTGTAGATTATTTTGCCGGGATTTATAATCAAAGCAATTATATAAAGATTAACCATCCCCTTGTACTGCTATATCATACATGTGTGTGTGTGTTTTTGATATCCGTTAATGAAAATTTTCTTATTTCAAAATGGAATGCCCATGAAAAAAAATCAATGTGGTTAGGAAGTTTAGAGTAGCAAAAGTCTTTATGTTATTACTTTATAATCTTGAAAATTCCATTTTGTCATTCTATAAATAAAAAACAAGAAAAAAAATAATTATAAAAATCAAATAAATATTTATCAAAGTTTCATCCATTCAATGAGATAGCTCGGAGACGTGGAATAAAATCTTGTTTATTCACATCGAGCTTCAACGGAGCTCGTTCAAGATTATATTGTATATACAAACAATCTTTAAAATAAGTTTGTAGTTGAATCTACTACTTCATTGTTTATATTTAACTTCGTACCAATAGTCAAGTAAAATTCAATATTAGTATAGATTTAAAAAATATTTTTGCATCGTGTATTATAGTATTATTGTGTTACTAAAAGACATTATATATTTATTTTTTGTTATCGATGATGTCATCTTTGAACCATCCCATGTTCTCTTTTTACTCCGAATTTAAAACATACTTGGAAGCGTGATTGTAGTTGATTTTTATTTAAAAATGTATTAAAAAAATATTTTTTTAATTTTTAAAAATTATTTTTGATACCAACACATCGAAATGATTTAAAAATATAAAAAAAATATTAATTTAAAACAAAAAAAATTAAAAAAAATAATTTTTTTTTAAAAACATTTTTTAAACAGAAAATCAAACAAAATAATAAAATTAAAAGAAAAATATAACCACGCCCACCTCAAATGACTCGATGCCTAGTTGTCCCCTCCTTTCTTTTATCTTCTACCACTGTAATCATTCGCTCGTATTAGAAAAAAAGGGTTTGTCTGCATATCATCATGTAAAAATAAAATCACTTTGCAAGTAATAGCTGATGGATTTATTGATGTTGCGCATTTTTTCTTGATAGAATATGTCTTATTTATGAAATGCACGGGATGACCACCCAAGCAATAAAAGCATTCATGATATAAAATATATATATAATCCAACTAATATTCTGGATTTTCTGTTTTTTTTTAAAACCAATGTCGGAATTTAAAATAAACTAGTTATATGGTCTGCTAGTAAATCGGATTGTATTTTTTAAAAATAAGCATTATGATTGTGAATTTAAAATTTAAAATGAACCGTTAAAGGAACAAACAAAGGTTATTTTTTTTGGCACAATCTAGGATGACATGTTACCAGGCCATTTATCTTTCAAAAAAATAAGTGATGCGTTAGCTACTGTAGTAATGCATCATCTACTGCATCAGACAATAATATATCGTCCATAAATCCAAGCTTTTGACCATTATAATGGCTGTCAAGAAATTAGGGTACCATTTATTGCACTCTACAAACTCATTTCCAAACAAAATTTTACCTGTAAATAAGAAAACACTATAAAAACTTAAAAAAACACATTTATCATCTTAAACTTGGAAAAAAAAAACCGGTTCAAAGTTGCAAAATCAACCTAATTCTAAAAAAATTATGAGTTTCAATTTATTTTTTTTGAGCATGTTAAAAAAAAAATCTAAATGTGATTCTTGTCGAAATAAACTCATTAACATAAAAAATAATATTTTTTATGGCTGAAATCTTGGCTAGTAACTTTATTTTTTATTTGTTATTTTTTAATGATTTTTTCTTTTATTTTTGAAATTAGTAACTAAAAAATAAGAAAAATAAAGTTTTAGACTAAAATAAAAATTTTA
>Ga0325402_1007845_pt1 | contig 10155 bp, 4 predicted proteins | sample PopdelMetagenome_22_FD_207212 | JGI IMG/M metagenome (GOLD analysis project Ga0325402, IMG submission 207212) | Populus deltoides microbial communities from Bellville, Georgia, United States - Xylem-PdKOR-R3 | ecosystem: Host-associated > Plants > Phyllosphere > Stem > Wood/Secondary xylem... | reverse complement strand
AGGGAAAGTGTGTAAGATCTCTCTAATGGTCCAAAATGAGTCTTTCATCTCATGGTTTTGAGTTCTAATTAAAGATATAACAAGAAAAAAAAATTAATGCGTGTAGAAAAGTTTTTGAGATATTAGTCAATAAATTATAGCTTAATTAATATTAATGTTTTTTTTAAATAATTTAAGCTCCAATTCTTATTTGTAATCATTATCACTAATTAATTAATTTTATCATCCACCAACCATCATCATTAATTTTCCGTAGGCACATTTCGTTAATATCATCATCACCTACCTACGATCACCTCTTTTTTGAAGTGAAACATGGCAAACGGGAATATCAAACAAGGAGCTCAACGAAGGTGAGCTTCTTGTAGTTAGAAGGTCTTTGGAAATTAATAATGATGACAATGGTTGATGATATGCATTAGTTAGAAATTAAATTAAATATTTTTTTTATTAGTTTTAATCTTTTATTTAATTTTAAAAATTAAATATTATGCTCAATAATTTTATTTTTTCTATTTAATTTAAGAATTCTTGTGTTGATTTTATAATTATTTATTAGGATCTCTTCTTCTTTTTAGTTTAGTCCCAGTACTATTTGTTTGTATTTTGATAGATATTGGTATTTTGATAAATTAATTAATAAATATTTCGTTTTAGTATCTTTAATTAATTCTATTTCAAGTTTACTAAAGTCACTAAGACCAGTATCTATCAGTCATGTTCGTTCCAAGGGAAGGAAACTTTGTGAGCAGTATCCTCTTTGCCTTCATTCTCTCTTCACCGTGCCTGAGGCAAAACCCTAGTTTCACCTCTTTCTCCGTCGATCCCTCAAAACCCTAGTTTTCTCGAGAACAGAAAAACGCAAATGGAGAAAAAATGTCAAGATCGAGAGATAATCACACTGGCAGTACTAGGATAATGTGGGAACGAAATGGGCATGGAATACTTGAAACAGCTTTTGAGTCAAACACAATCTCAGCAAAGATGGCGTTCTTTCATTCCATTTCCGTCTTTGATTCTCACTTTCTTAGCTTTATCTGTCTGTTCGATCGGTTGTTGAAAATTATCCTAACCAAAATTTTGGAATTTAACCGTCTACTTCTTTCCTCTTTTTTTTTTTTCTATTTATTTTTTGAGGTAGAATTTGCTGTGATTCAGGGAGGTTTTCTATCAAACAGACGAGCAACACTGCACACCGCAGGCCTTACTTTTTATTAACTAGCTATTTTACCTGTTCTTCGCCACGGACAGTTTTTTTTTTTCTTTTAAAAAATAAATATATGGATTTTTTTATATGTTTTTTATATAAAATTTTTAAAATAAAAATAAATTTATATATATATTGAGAAATATATGTGTTAATAAATAAATAAATAATTATTAATAATAAATAAAGATAAAAAATTAAAAAGTAAAAAGTAAATATAAATCAACATATTTAATCTCCGACTCAAGCTTTTCACGCGGTTGTAGTTGATGTCCATGTTTATAAAAATCGAGTTTTTATTTAATTAAATGATAATAAAAATAAAAAAATATGAAATTGATTGAATAAAATAAAAGGAAAAAAAATTACTCAACGTTACACATATTAAAAATATTATTGAAAAATAATTTTTTATTTTTAAAAATAAATTTCATTTATATAAAACATAAAAAAATTATAGATGAATTCTAAAAATCTCTTTAAAAAATAAAAGCATAAAAAATAACTAAAAAATAAACACTATTTAAAAGAGGCTAAACAAACAAAATCAATTGGATTTTAGCATGTCATCCACCCTAATTTTTTGAAAAAAAGGTACTAATTTAAATAAAAATTAAAAAAATTATTTTGAAAAAATACATATAAAAAAGATATTAATTAAAAAAAATTTAAAAAAAAATAAAAAAACAAGCGCTCCTAGGCCCGACTCATTTAGTAAAGGCTCGCACGAGAGCCTGCAAAGATAGGTCCGCACACTTGAGCCTTTAATTTTTTTTTTCATGCGGTGCACCCTAGTTTTTTTTTAAAAAATAAGTCAGATGATGCATCATCTGATATTGTTCAATTTCTTGTTAATATAGTGGCCAGAAAATCAAGTCAGAACATTTTTAGACCTAGGAACCCATTTTTTACTCAAAGCACCTAAAAAACATTACAAACAACTTAATAAACACATTTATGGTGTAAAAAACCTGCAATCAACCCAGCACAAAAAATTTTACTGAGTTTAGATATGTTTTTCTAGACAATTTAAAGGTAAAAAAAAAAAATCCAATGTGAACCTTCTAATCAAATGGAATAATACGAGACCAATATCAACTATTTTTTTGGTTGGAATTGGTGCCAAAAAAAACTTTTTTTTCTCTCTAATGTTGGATTCCAGTGACTTTCCCTCACCTATTTCAAATCATAGACCAAAAACAAGAAAAATAAAGTTTAGGATCAAAATTCATTTTTCCTTTAAAATTTGGAAATTAAAGAAACCCGATATTTATACTTTGGAAAGGCCGGGTATTACAATAAATATTTTATTCAAACTTTGTTAAAGCTACTTATTCCCTCTGTGTTTTTCACTTTGGTCCCGCATTTTTCAATCTCACCCTTCCTTAATAATTGACCTACAATTGGTCCAATAAAAGCCAAATTAAAAAAGTACCATGAACAATTCATTCACAGTGCAATATGAGGGGATCCATAATATATTTTGCATAATGGATTAATCACACCTTTTAGATTTACTTAGTTTAGATGTCTACGCGTTAACGAAGGCAAATAATTAATTTAATTTGGATAAAATTTCATTATTTGAGTGCAAGAAAAAAAGTGAGAAAGGGGCATATAATATAATAATCAAAATGAAATAGAGCGACCAATTAACATATAAATAAACATTAAAGAAAGACCAAAGCTCAAAAATTTGTTGACCTTGAGGGTTAAATTGTATCTTTACTGTACAAAAAGTCTGAAAAAGACTAATATACCCCCTCAAAAATCTTATAATGACCAATAAGCTAGTAAAAAAGACCAAAGCACCCGTAACCCTCAAGGTTTTTTTTTCCCCACATAATGGCAAAAGGATAATTTTATTGTAGCAGTCCACAATAAACTATGTCTAGTACTATAGTGAGACACTTACTCCTTATATATTTTTGGTGAATTAATAATTACCATTTGGGTGACGTCTGTGCCATTTAGGAGGTGTATTCAATGCCAACCAATGTCTAAACATGATCTTTTGTCATGTCTTTGAAAGCATCACTGTGTCTTCTTTCTTATGGTATGACACATGACGACATATAGTTGTTGGATTGTTGTCAGTGGTCATTTCTCTCTCTCTCTCTCTCTCTCTCCCCTCCTAGATAAAGTGCATGATTGTCTTTTTTATTTTTTATTTTTCAATTTTAGCCCTCATTCTTTTGATTTTTTATTTCGTTCTTATTCCTTCTATAAAAGTTTTTTTTTTCAATTTAGTATTCAATTACAATTTCTCATATGTTTTTTTTTCTTTTCGGTCCTTATTCATTTGATTTTTAATTTATTTCTTTAGCTCATTTGTTAAATTTTTATTAGTTTTCAATTTCATCCTTCAATCAAAGTTCTCTGTTTTTTCTTTTACAATTTTATTCCTCATTTTTTTGATTTCTTATTTTGATTTTATTCCTTTTGTAAAATTTTTTCTTATTTTTTTCAATTTAGTCCTTCAATTATAATTTCTCATATGTTTTTTTTTATTTTGGTCCTTATTCTTTTTATTTTTAATTTATTTCTCTGACTCTTTTGTTAAATTTTTATTGGCTTTCAATTTCATCATTCAATTAAAGTTCTTTGTTTTTACTTTTTCATTTTCAATCCTTATCCTTTTGATTTCTTATTTCGTTCTTATTCCTTTTATAAAAGTTTTGTTTGATTTGAATTCAGTTCTTCAATTAAAAATTTTCATATGTTTTTTTTTCATTTCAGTCCTTATTCTTTTTATTTTTAATTTATTTTCTTGGCCCTTTCGTTAAAGTTTTATTGGCTTTAAATTTCATCATTAAATCAAAATTTATGTTGTTTTACTTCTCCAATTTGACCCTCATTTGTTTGATTTGTTTTTCTTTTTGTTAAAGTTATTTTTAATTCAATTTAACCTTCCAATTAAAAACCTTTGTTTTCCCTTTAATTAATTTTTATTTTATTTTCAACCTCATTCTTTTAATTAAATTTTTTCTTAGATCCTTCTATGCAATTGTTTTTTTTTAATTTATCTTTCAATATTTGATTCGTTGGGAATTTGGCTTTTTTGTTTTCCATTTGTAGTGTTTCTGATCAAATGATCCAGGTCACGAGCTTGAAAAGGTAATGTCGTTCAACACTTTTTTTTTTTGCTCATTTTCTTTTATGATCTTATCATTTTGTATTAGTTTTTTTTAATATTAGTTTTGTGATTATCTTTGATTTCTTTTCTATAGGTTTATCCTAGTCTCATGACTTAAATCTCGGATTTTGCATTTTTTTTTGGATAATTTTTTTTTAAATTGTTTTATTTATGTTTGATTTTTTAAGATATTTCCAATTCTCTTATAATTGTTTTTTATTTTATACAAATGAACTTTATTTTTCAAAATAAAAAAATACTCATTTTATAATAATATTTCTTATATATTCAGGTTTGCAAAATATTCAATTAATTTTATTTGTGTTTCTATTTCTTTTATCTGTTATTGATTTAAATAAACAAGTTCAGTAAAAATAATATTTCAGTTTGTGTGATTGAATATACTGATCTACATTCATCTCTCAATTTTTCCAGATTCTCTTTTGGTTATTATTAATGACTTTTTTTTCATTTATTTACTTTGATAGTTATCAATTTATTTAATTAAATGTTTGCTTAAGCTTTTCAATTTACATTTTGATTTTTTATGTAATAAAACACATCAAGATAGCCTACATACTTGGTATTTTTTGAAAAAACAAATTACAATTCGCAACAGAACCCAAATTAAATAACTAGTCAATATAATAGATGTTGTTGTGATTTTGGTGTGTTTCTAGGATATTATTGTTGTTATTTTTTTATTTTTTCTTACCTTTTTTTCTTTCTCGTAAGAGTTTAAGTCACTTCTTAACTGCTATATTTTAAGAAGTTTACAAGTGAAAAGTGTGGGTTTTATCAAATTATGGTTTTTTTAAAATGGTTTTTCAATATTAATTTTCCAATTTTTTTAAAATAATTTTCTAATTAAAAAAACCCAATATAATGTGGGAATATTTTTAAGTTTTAATCTTTTTTTATTATATAACTTGATTATTAATTAAAAAAAAAAAAGCATGTCGCAACCATATCGCCGTCTCTAATAACCAGCAGCGATTATGTTTTTTACAATATTATTAATAAGAAAATTGTCAAAATTTGTCTCATCTTTTATATAAAATACTTTATGTGTAAAGTATTTACATAAAAAAAATCGTATAGGAAAATATTAATTGGGATGCCACGCGCCATGAAGAGGAGTGGTCTTGGCACTGCATAAGAAGATCCAAGAATAACAGCAATAAGGCTAAGGGCACGCAATTTAAGGGACCTTTTCAACGGGTAGGCTTAGATTCCCTGTATCTCTCCCTCCCTTCAAGTTCTTTTTATTTTTTTTTTATTATTATGGGGTGTCCGGGTCAGCTTGCACGCACCATGACTATTCCCTATAATTCACTGAGTATCCTGCAAGCCCAGTGAACAGGTAAAACACCACGAGAATGACAGGCGTACACATAAAGAATCGAACTCGGGACAGGAGCGAAACAAGTCACACGATTGACCACTGAGCTACACCCTCGTGTTTTTATTTTGTCTCAAAGTGTCAAACAGATGTTTATGATCCGGTTCTTGAATTGAGAGTTTCCCCGAGTCTAACATTTTCATTTCAAATAAACTTAAAATAACATTAATTAGGTAAAAAGAAATAGTTGTTTTTACTAACTTGACCTCCACAAAATGGACTCACATAGCCTCGCTCTCGCTAGGTCAGATTTGAGATTGCTATGATCTAAATGACTGTCCAAACAAACCTGCCAGTGGAGGAAGATTACTGCTTCTCTGCATCCCCAAAGTTCTTTGACTTTTTGCCTTGTGGTGCCCATAATGCATACGTACAGCAAGAGCTAGCGCTCTGTAGCAAAATTAGTCAGTATTTTAACCATAGCCAAAAATTCCACATCATAAAATAATAATATTAATAATACATGTCTTATGTATTGGTCTGTTGCAATAAGACCAAACAAGGTGGTCGTTTTGATCTTTGTGTTTGTGGCAGGCATCCCAACGGAGATTTTGTGGTCCCTAATGGCCTAGGTAGCTAGAGACATTGCATACAGGGCCTACTTCTTGTGCCATGTCTCAGGCGGTGCAAGTAAATACATGCAAAGCAATTGGTGCGGCCTTCAGTTTTACAGGAAGGGGCCAGAAACCAAGTTTACTGTGTGGTTTGAAACTTTGGATTGGATAGTTGAAAGAGTAACAAAGTGCTTTTAAAGTTGTTCTTTTGTCTTTTCTGTACTTCAATTTGTTCGGGTTCATCTCTCTTGCTTTATCATTAGAAACTGAAGTGCCTTTCACCAGATTTGTTTTTCCTGTCTCTTGTCAGAATTGAAGGAAATGATCGAGCCCTCTTGAGTTCTTAATCTTTTTATAATGATAATTACTATCTATTTGATATAGAGTTCTCAAATCTTGCTCATCTTCACTTACTATTTTTCAATCATTCCACAATGCAAACATAGGGGCTTGATGCTTTCCACCCTGCAATGGAAAGTAGCCCTGAGAATAGCTTTCGCTGCCAAGGCCAAAATCACTAGCTAAGCCAACCGAACATTTTGGACTAGCAGCATTGGAGGGATTCCTGCTACCTTGAAGCCACCAAAGTTACACCATTGTTATTGTTGTTAGCACTTTGTTGCTGTTGATGTTTTCCCCTGTATTTTCACTCCACATCATGTCAGTCAATTCATTGGAGGCTTCACTGCTTGCTATGGCAAGGTGGGGCTGAGAAGATGTTGATGAAGCACAAGAATTGTAATCCTCGAGGGCCACCAGAGCCGAATCTTTTGATGAACGCTTAGCTAGGTCACTAGCAATGAGTTTGGAGCTTGAGCAAATTCTCTTCACATCATACCTTCTTATACCAAAATTTGTAACAGCACTGGTACCCCTAAATTTAATTGCAGCAATGTCATAGGCCTCGGCAGCTTCTTCTTGTGTACCTATATCGTAACGAGCGATTGGACTACTTGAGTTAAGTTTCTCAAGCTATAAAATAGTTTTTGTGCATGAAATGGTTGAAAGTTGATCAAGGCTGACTTGTATTTTGTGGCCAAGTCATACATTTACGTTAAAACGCCATGAGCTCAAGTGAAAATCCTTCACACTTAGTTATGTGCAAAGAGTAGGATGTAATGCCATAAGAATGGATAACACATCGCACACTTTAATAGAAGGAAAATAAAGGGAAAAAGGACGAGAGAGAGAAAGAAAGTGACGAAGGCTTACTAAATGTTCCAAGGTACAAATCCTTGTTTCCAGCAACCCTTCCTATTCTAGCTTGCCATCTTCCATGTTGATGATGCCTGCCAGGATAAAGGAAAGCAACTTAGCGAAAAGGAGGCGAAGATACGGTGGAAGAATCATATTTAGTATTATATACTAAAAATGGACACTTGATATTAGAGGCAAATGGTTAACAATGTTTGCCTATTATGGCCTCCGGTGATTGAAAAAAAGCCTGCAATTGCAGTAAATAATGGGGGGAAAAAAGAAAAAAACTTTATCATTGAAGTCGCTTTCTGCCATTACCTTGTCACTCCCCTGTACACAGAAGCTCCTCTTGAAAACCCACTACTTTTCCTGTCAAAATTTGAACAAAGCAATCATTTTTTCTCCCCTCTCTTCTCCTTCTCTTTTTCTTTAATTAAGGACTGTAGAATGGCAATTACCTTCTCAAACTGGCTACAAATTCTTGCCTGGTCATGTGCTTCATCTCTTCAAGCTCTTTCTCATAAGTGTTCAACTAACATTTTTTTTTTTTTTGTTTGAAAAAAAAGTTAAGATATTACAGATACAGACACTACAGAACAAATGGTTGATCTTTTTTGTACACACCAACTTAGGATGACTAACAACAGACTTACAGGGAAATTAATATGCGTTGTTGGACCCCAATACTTCAAGGCAGCTAAATCATAAGCCCTTGCTGCTTTTTCTTCCTTATCATACCCACCTGATACACGATTTTAAAACAAAAGGAATGAAGGAGAAGAACAAGAACAATATCCAACGTATTTAAGACCAACAAAAATATGTTAATCAGCAATTAATAAATCTTATTCTTGGGTATAATTAAAGAATATAGCATACAAATAATATTTGACATAATAAAGAATTACACCTACCAAGGTAAACTGCATAAGATTTGAGTGACATTGAAAGGTGAATATACCCAAAAGTATATGAAAAAGAAAGCAACCGTTAGTATATTCTTTTGAAGAAAAAGAAGGAAGACGGCATATGTATGTATACTGGAGAGAAATACAGAAAATATCAAAAGCTTATTTTCTCTCACACCTTGCCTTCCTTTCCTCGTTTGTCCTTCTTTCCAGCAACTATTGTCCCATAAATGGGCCTCATATCTCCCAGTCCATCTATGCCTAACAATCATAGAACATATATAACAGACACACACACATGTATATGTTGAAGCGAAGTTGAAAGGAAGGTATTGCCACAACTTGAAGAAGAGAAGAAAAGGAAGATAGTACCTTGTTACACCTCTATATTGTGAAGTTCTTTGTCCAAATGTGTCAATAGATTTATGAGAAACTGGTTCTTTAGCAAGTGATTTTACAACTGGCCTTTTACGGTTATCAACCACTTGCAATGGAGATATAGTAGCCAATCCATTCTGAGAACTAGGACTCATTGTGAGCAATAATGATTGAAAATTGCTATTGTTTGCTTCAATTGGAGACTTCCCACTAGAAGAAAATGGCGCCGTCTGCCTAAGCCAAGACTTGAACCCAGAAACTGAACTAGCACTCTCAAAAGGCACATGGTTCATGCCATTTTCATGGTTATGGTTGCTATGGCTATGGTTTATATCACAGTGCTGAAGACAGTGACTAGGGATTGAGGTTTGTGGATTGTCATTGAAATGGTAACTTTGGATTAAAGAAGAACGGCTTGTGAGACTATTCTCCCCAGTTTTTGCATTTCCGTTGGTGTTGAAGCTTGGTGCTAGATCAACATTGATTCTATTAGCATGGTTTTGATGACTCTGGTGATCTTCTTGCTGACAATAAACTTTGGTCTCATTAGAAGGTGAGTTTGAGTAACACCCCAAGAAATCCTCAAGCTTTGGACCATCCTCACTTGTACTACCTCCATCCATAGTGTTTTCATATCTCCAATCTACCAATTACCATCAAATAGGACGAAATATTACAGCAAAATCATCACAAATCATGTTCAAGTTTTCATTTTAAAAAATAACACATGCACTGAGAAAGAAAGAAAGAAAGAAAGAAAAGGGGAGCATGCAGCACCTGGGGCACCATTAGATGGACGTCTAAAGGGATCAAAAACACAAAGAGATCCATCAGAACGCAAAGGCATGACAGAGAAACCAGGAGCTTGGTCTTCTCTACCAAACCCTTCATCAATTCTCAAGTGTGGAGTCAGAGAAAACCCCAACCATTTACTCATGTTATCTTCACACACAAATATCTACAAGCGATTTTCTCTCTCACTCACTCAAACAATCTCACAAACTGTGTTTTTTAATGCGTCTCCCTCCTTTACATTTGTTTCTTTGATTCACTGTGACTTCAGGTTTTGGTTTTAAAGCTCAAACTTCAAAAAATTTTGGTGAACAGTGCTCTCTCTATCTCACTCTCTCGTCTTATATTCGCAGCCTTTACACCTCTGTATCTGCGGTTTTCGGGTATCGTGCCCTCTCTTTCATTTCCTCTCAGTCCTTTTGCAGAGGTGTACATAACTCCCATGACGCAATATTTATTTATAGGATGCAAGTGTGGACATATTTAATGCTCATTTACAAAGTTAATTGTAATTTAGTTTTTATAGTTTATTAAAAAAACTAATTAATCTTTATATTATAAAAATAATTAAATAATTTTTT
>Ga0325402_1007844_pt1 | contig 10155 bp, 7 predicted proteins | sample PopdelMetagenome_22_FD_207212 | JGI IMG/M metagenome (GOLD analysis project Ga0325402, IMG submission 207212) | Populus deltoides microbial communities from Bellville, Georgia, United States - Xylem-PdKOR-R3 | ecosystem: Host-associated > Plants > Phyllosphere > Stem > Wood/Secondary xylem... | reverse complement strand
AATACTTTAAAAAATAATAATTATCACACTCTTACACACCCACGAACATTTGCTAATGGTTGAATTTGATTTCAATTACCTTATTACATAATATAATGATCGATTCATACACATAATGTGTTTTTTTCGAAGAGAAATTAGAGTTCCATGTTTTATAATTAACGTTTTGATTTCTATTTACAATTCTCTTATCAATACATATAAAGAGAATAAAAAAATTGTTGGAAACACAGGAGAAACTACTTCCTGTAATGGGCTAGAAATGCTTTTGGTTGTCTACCAAAACCTCCAATCTCTATATTCAAATAAATTAAAGCGTCTTATTTTGAATGAATAGATATAACAATTTTAAACCTCATTATCATTTTTCTCCAGTCTTATTTTGTGGTATTAAATAGTGAAAAATATGCTATATAGTTCATGCCAGACAATGTCTATCAACATTTTAAGTTTGGTACAAATTTGCGTCGCCTAATAAATCATAGAATCACCTGGTTGAAACAAAAGTCTCAAACGACAGGTTGAGTATAATACATCAGATAAGAGGGGAGGTTGCAGAAAAACAAATAAAAATGGAGGTACAGGTGCAAATGCAAACAAAACTGCAGGGGCCAAATCAAGTCCATGCTGATAAGCTGAGCAGAAGGTTGTGCTAAAGGCTACCATCATGCTTATCATAGAGATGAAAAGCGTAGAGAGGCCGATCATCAGGATATATAGCAAAAACCTTAAATGCACTTCTCTTTAGATATATAGGAGTTCCTTTATGGTTATCATTGCCCCCAGGTAAGCTAAGGGCTGCGGCAAAGACTACAGAAAACAAGGTTTTTATAGAGCAGGAATAGAATGCTTTCTTCTCTTGATGTTTGCTCTCAAATCTTGTTCGGGAAACTGCAGCATAATTTAATATGCTTGAAGTTCTTTGAAACTTTTTAGATGATATATACACCATACCAAGTGCTCCTATATAGTTTCTAGTACTTGATTAATTGAAGCTTATATATAGTACAGTTAAAAACTTGGTTGTCCCCTACTCTTTCCATTTTTACTTCTTTACTTGATTTCTTACAGTAAGGATGACACATTAATACTGTATTTATTACATATTGGATTTATATTATTGCATCAGCAGATGGATTTTTTTTATATCTTTGTGAAACATAAAGCAAATGAATAAGATTTTTCAAGGAAATCCCCCCAAGATCAGTTAAACTACCTGAATTTGCTGAAATTTAAAAAACAAAGATTCTTAGAACAATATATAGCAAGCTCTTAGGATTGAAGTTCTCAATGTATATGTTAATTGATATGAATTGTGGAATGAAACTTTTAACTGGTTTAATCAAACCTAGAAAATATTTCAAGGGGAATAGTAAGAAAATGGAGATTGATTTTTGATAAAGTGGTATGTACCTTGAACCACACTAACTCTCGTTGCATTTGCAGAGCGGCACCAGAACCATATTCAGTCGATTCTGATCCGGTAATTTTGCCACTAGATGCAACATGTTGTTACCCATATGATCTTTATATGCTGTTATCACATCCTTCATTGATCCTAATTCATATATCAGATTGAATATACTAGCATGTCGATGCAGTACTGCTATATGAAACATGCTTTGTTTTTCTTCATCTGTTTCCCATATTAAATCAGGATAAGAAGAGATTAGTTCAGCCAAGAATTGAAAATTCCCTGCTTTTGCTGCATCAAATAATAAGTGTAGGTTCCCTGATTGTAGCCTTCAGGTCATCTCGTTTTAGGACTTCCTTCCAAAGGCGTTTGACTAATTGAAAAGCTTGAGATTGCGTCATAGTTGTGTTCTGTGAGGTCTTCATACCTGGGACTAAAACAGAAAGCAGAATAAGCTTTTCACAGTGTGAATAATGGAAGCTGTAGTCTTTTTCTGCGTGATAACAACAATAACAGCAACAAAATCAGTGGTTATATTGTTGTAGGAGTGCTGGTAATTTACTTGGTGTTCCCTTTTATTCTTTATGTTTTACAAAGCCCTGTAGGCAAAATGAGCTGCCCCTTTTATGCTATGAAGTTTGTCTTTTAGTATAGCTTGCATATTGTAAACATTTATTGCCTTGACATATTCCAAAAACTCTATATAAAAATCACCCTCTAATACCCCTAGCAAGTTGTGCTTGTATTTGTTTCTTTTAGTTCTTGTTTCTTTTTTCTATTAGCTTCTCTACACAGTTCACTTATTTCCATGGACAGAACTTTTTCTAGCAAGTTGTGCATATATTTGACGACTCTTGAACCATGTCGATACGTTTTTGCTAGTTGGTGAAGCTCCCCACCAACTATTTTAAGTTGAATTCTTATTGCATATTTTTCTTTCACTTGCACATGTACGAGTTTTCTATGTAAATCCTTAGATAACGATATAGTTTAGAATGCTGTTTTTCTGCACTTACCAATATATTTCCTGCTTACCAAATCTTATGTGATGTTGGCTGCATTTCTAAGCTGTTAAATTTCTGCTTTGGATTGTGGTTTCTATATGATCCAAGGACCAAACTCGCTCTTTACTCATAAGTAATCGGATTAAGTTTTGGTCTTGCAGACTCGAGTTTAAATTGTATTTGTTGGCATATTACAGGTGTATTTGTTGGCATATTACAGGTATGTTACACAACTTTCTCATCCGGGAAATACGTAATTACTGTGCATCTGTGAGTAATGTTATTCCAAGTGCATATTTGCCTTTTCATTTTGATCTATGCTGTGCTTTCATGCCAGATATGTAATTTAGAAATCACAACAAGTTATGCTATGCTATAATGCAAAAAGTTATAGAGCTGAACTTGTTGGCCTATCATAATTTGCTTGACAAAGCATATGATTATGATTGTGTCTCATGTAATTGATCATCTCCACTTGTATCTGTCCTAGCATGCACACTTGAAAATGCTTGCCATAAAAATGACAATAGCACTTGCAGCGAAGTAGATGACAGGAAGGCTGCCTCAGTGGAGTTGAAGTCCCAACCTCATTCTCCAGGGTCAGTTTCTCTCGTGGGACAATTGTTTCTGTATCTGCCCCGGTGATCTCAGAAATATCCTGTTCTTGTGGCGCAACAGGTAAATGGACATCTATTTCTTCCATTTCAATTAGATGCTCTTCTATTGCTTTAGCGCCTGCTTGGATACCTCCATTTCTTCTGGAAGGCACACGCACGTACCAATCTCTTATTTTATTCCTTGAAACGAGACTCTGTATTTATTTATTTCTTAGGTAACAGAGGAGAACTGCAGTTGTTTATGTACATTGTTAATGCTGACAGTTGTTTTTTTTTCTTTTTTGAACAGCAGTTGGTTATATGTAGTTAAGCTTTTGCTTTATGTGGTTGTCTTATAGCAGGATTTGTCCCCTCCAAAATTTGCTTTCGGAACTGATCTCTTCATTCATCCAGGCAAAGCCATAAACTCCCTCAGTTCTCCTCAAATATCCATGGATGCTGATTGCTGGTATTTAAGAAACCTCATTTATGAAAACACTTGCAATCAAGGATTCTGTCGGCATGCAATGCAACTACGAGAGACCGAAGGATATTTCAATTGATTCACTGTGACTTTTCTCCTCAGTCATTGAGCTGCACTGGTGAGTTTGTGTTGATAGTAGCATTTTTTTTTATTGGGCTGGGCGGTTGTTTCTTATTAGACATGTGCGAATGTGAGCGCTTCCTGTCAGCTTCATGGAAGGTGATGATGAAAAGTAAAATCCTTTGTAGAGTTCTCCATTTGAGTGTAGAGAATCCCACATCATTAACGATGAAAAGTTTGAGGTGTTTATATAAAAAGATAGACATGCAATCCAATGGTCTAAGCTTTTGGACTGCAGCGGTGTTCATCATCAATACCTTCAAGTTCTCTCGTGCAAGCTCAGTGCATATCTCCCCAGCAATCCTTGAAACAGAAGATTTGAATTGTAACATCTTTTAGGTGCGTGGTTGGAATTGATTCCAAATGTAGGATTTTTGTTTTTGTAATTTCTAACAAAAAAAACAAAAAAATCTATCTATCTGGACCCTTTCAATGAGAGTCAAAAACTTATAATACATATTACTGATGATTTCATTTTCTGGAATTGGAACCGTATCGTTGGTGATGATATTGAAGGAGTGAGAGCAGCGCTTTGTATCTTTGACAAATGAAAACGAAGTAAGAAAATTTATTTTCCATTCTAAAGAAATTATTTAAATTTTATTAATTGATTTATTTATTTTCCGACCTTGATTTACACAAGATTTAATTATTTAACACTCCTACAAGTGTAATGCATGATCTATTTACTTCTTTAAATTAAAAAAAAAATAAGAAGAAGAAGACATGACGAACACCTACCATTATCAAGTGATCCAAGCAATGCTGTGTTTGGGCATCAAATCAGATTTTATTTTTGGAAGAACAATGATGCTCATCACAAATGGAACAACATTGCAACAAGGGAGGGGCAACTGATCAAACAACATTAAAATAGGAGATCAGGAGGAAAGGTAAGAGTAGAGTAACCGAATAGAAAAGGCTGCAACTTGGGAAAGCAGTCCTCAATAAATGGATGCCATCACCAGGGAGAAAAATTATTCTCACAAGTCCAGGCTCCCAATAAACACAGTACTTGCAAGGATTCTTGCGCGCACATCTCGAAAACCACGGTCACCTTGAAAAAGCGAACAGCAACCGATCCAAGTCACTGTCTTCGATAACAAGCAAACAGAACAAACGTTAACTTTACTAACTGCTAGTTCAACCCTGAATTCCATGCAGAAATAAGAACAGCTGTTAATGGATTGGATTTTCCTAACATTAGATATGAAACAAATATATATTCAAAACCTCAACAACTAATGGCATATTTATCCAATTTGGAGAGCAAAGCTACTAAAATCATGAGTTTTTTGAAAGTCGAGCGAGTAAGAATTATAAGGTGATTTCTTTTCTGCTCTGCATTCAGCAATCCAATGGACTTTTGACTGTACAATGGAGAACTTAACCTCTTTTTTATTTCAAGGATAAGAAAAAATTTATGCTTCTCGTCTGACTTTTTTTAAAAAAATACCTAATAGCTGGTTTTCTTTCTTCTTTCTTTTTTTGTGCATATGCCAAATAAGACTTACTGTACAATGAAGAAAATTGTCTACATGCCTCTAAGCAGTCACTCCATGTTTCAATGTTACATCTCACTCCTGCATGTGATATTGTATGAAGGATTTTTCAAAGTTACTAGAATTACAGGTTTAAGATAAGGGGATTGTGTTTCTCATATATGTCTTACAGCAGAAGAGGTTCAAAATATGAATATTCATGTCAAGCATGTGCTAGAATGATGTGTATCAACCCTGATATCAAAAGGATGGGCAGGGAAATAGATTTGAAGATTCAAGGCAAGAACAGAAATAGCGGACACACACATCAGCAGTGCACTGAAAACATGAACAAAAGAAAAAAATCAACGGTGCTGGAGGATTGAATTTTGATTACCAACATGCGTGCACACACATAAAAGTGACCGAAGAGCATGAGATTGGATCATGTTGGTCATGCATACGTTCCTCTAGGGCCTTTACTCTTCTTATATCAGTTGCACCAGAAGCCTAGATTATCATTTAATTAGGAAGTTGGATAAACCTATGGATTCATATCAATTTAAAATCATTCAAAATATGGAAAGAAAGACAGCCCACAAAGTGCCCTTTTTTGATAAATATGGGGTGTCTCCTTGAAACAAGAAGTTCCAAAGCATCCATTATCTAGACTAAGTTTTGAATACACTCCTATTTGAAGCATAGCCCAGGCAAATCAACATGCCCTGGCACCCCAGCATTATATACCGCAAGCATCAAGAAAGATCCATTTCTCAAACAATAGAAAATTATCACAAATAACAAAACAATTGAATTGAGACATTGCTTGTTCCTCACCTTCTTTTGCCAGTATGTCCATTTTATGCGTGCGAAACTATCAAGGGTTCTTTGGACTCTTGTACGGATTTCTTCTTATAGTGAAGGTATAACATCAACTGTATAATTCCCAAAATGGTACCAATGCCATTTGGAACCTGAAGTTCAAATGAAATCAAACTTGTTAGTGGGTAAACTTACCCAAGATAATATATATATATATATATAAATTCATTCATATACAACTACATAGTTATGAAAACACTCTCATAAATTTATGTTACATAAAGAGGGACATTATCGTTGGAATTTATGGCTTAAACTAAATAATGACGTGGCTTGAATTGATTTGTCGATTTAATTAAGTAAATTGAGTTACAATACATTTCTCCACAACCAAGAAAACCCTACGATTTGGACTTTGGCTTGACAATTGTTTCCTGGTTGGATATGGACTTGTGTAACCTGACTTTGATGTATATATACACACATATGTATGTTGCATAAATTTTAGAGGGAGGATAGCCGAAACTTCTTGTGGCCATCACCTTTGTTTGTGATTTTGCCATCAACAGAATTAGTGTAGTATTTTCTTGTGAGTGATTTCTTGGATGTAATTGGGTTTTTGGTTAATGTGGTTAAGTGTGTGCTTGATTAATGATTGTAATCCCCAAATATTTGATAGTGAAGTTTTGTAGAGTAGGCTTTTCAAACCACATTATATTTGAAGTCCCTTTTATTTTGTGTTATTGTTTGGTTTGCTTAGGTGTTTGCACAATAAGCGGTATCAAATTCTGGTTGATTGAAGACTTAAGCGGTATCAAATTGTTTGGTTTGCTTAAGTGTTTGCACAATAAGCGGTATCAAATTCTGGTTGATTAAAGACTTAAGCAAATCAAATGAAGATGATGAGGACACAAATTGGCATAATGAAATTTGAGATCAAATTGTTTGATGGGAAAAACAATTTCGTTCTTTGGCAAAGCACAATAAAGGATGTTTTAACAACTTAAGGACTTGATATTGTTGTCGAAGAGACTAAACCTAAACAACTGAAGGATGTTTATTGAAACTTAATTTAGAAGAAAGCAGCGAGTTAGATTCAATTGGCTTTGGCTTCAAAGGTTAAGTACAATGTCCTAGGCGAGTCGACACCTAGAGGCATCTGGGAAAAGTTTGCATATTTATGCTTCCAAGTCATTAACTAATCATTTTCTTTTAAAATTGGATTTATATTCGTTAAGGATAGATGAAGGAATGAGCATGCACAACCATCTTTCAAAATTTAAGAGGTTGATGATAAAAGTAGTTAATGTTGGAGAAAAGACTGAGAATGAAGAGCAATCCCTCCTTCTACTATCATCTTTGCATGTCATGCAAGTCGTTGGTACAAACAATGCTAGTTGGAAGTACAACTTTGGGTCTAAATGATGTGAGTACAATTTTACTAGAGAATGATAGGTTTTAGGAGTAGAAAATAATGTTAGAGATGATAAGGTGTTGGTTGCCTTGAAAACAAAATTATGATTATCGTGGTAGAGATATGGAACGAGGAGGTAGACTTGATAGAAAGAGCTCTAGATCAAATTCTAGACCTAGAGTCAATTGCAGTAACAGGGAATGTTTTTATTGTCATGGAAAAGGCCATTTTCAATATCATTTTGAGAAGATGAAAGCCGACTTAGAATATTAGAAACTAAACTGCAAGAAGTCTAGAGATGTTGTGATTGCCATGATGGCAATGCTTTCATGGTTAATAAAGGCAAGGAAGTTTGAAAACTCCATGAATTTTAGATTTTACATGCTCCTTCCATGTTTGTTGAAAGAAAGAATGGTTAGATAATATACAAAAAGTAGTGTTTGGTTGCATCCAACAAGAGAATTAGTTTTGCTTTGATAGATAGTGGAAAAGAAGATTATCGTACAAAACAATTTGCAAGGTACAAGCAAGTGTGTGTGAAGAAGAGTGGAGTTTCATACTTAACAAAAACAAGGTCGAAGTAGAAGATGATTTGTCCCTATTTAAACCAAGGTGGAGATTTGTTAAAATTAATGGCTTAAATTGAATAATGAGGTGGCTTTAATTGATTGGTTGATTGATTAAGTGCTTAAATTGAATAATGAGGTGGCTTTAATTGATTGGTTGATTGATTAAGTACAGTTACAATACACTATTCCATTCCCAAGAAAACCCTCGTATAATTATAAGAAGTTTTGGAATTTGGCTTGATACTTGTTTCCTAGTTGGATATGGACTTGTGTAACCTTGCTTTAGTCGTGTGTGTGCGCGCACGCGCACGCTGCAGAAATTGGTAACTTGTAACAGCCACCTTTGTTTGTGATTTTTTTGTCAACAGAATTAGTGTGGTATTTGTGTAATCAGGTTTTTTCGGTAGTGAGGTATTTAAGTGTGCTCTTGATTAGTGGTTATAATCCCTAATATTTAATAGTGAAGTTTTGTGGAGTAACTTTGCCGAACCACTCCTTTTTATTTTGTGTTATCAGTTAGTTTGCTTGGGTTTTGCACAACAATTATAACTGCTTGTACATTAAATCTGAAGTATTAAAATATAGAGGGAAAAGGTAAAGGTTGCACGAAAAGGAAATGCATGTGCCAGAGGAAGCTTACATAAATAAAGGCATCGAAATTCAATACTCCATACAGCAAGAAAGAGGTGCTCATCAAGAAAGTGGAAAGGGAGAGATAAAATGGCATGAATTCAACACTCTTTGTTTGGATCACCAAATTCTGGAGATATAAGTAAAAAAGCAATAAGAAATTAAGCAATTTAAGGAAATATTTAATTAAAAGGAAATAGTTGATTTACTGACAATTATAAACAACGGGGAAGCGAACATTGATATGAGAGAAACAACAGTCAATGACCCAACAGACATCCACCGTATCATTCGATCATGGATTTGCAAGCTTCCTACTACTATGATTGCAAATAGGCCAAGCACCACTAGCAGCGAAGCTAACATACTAACCTGCCGGCAACAAGTGATAGCAAATGTAAGTGAATGAGCACATAGAACCCATAAAATGTTGATAAGTTCTGCAAATAAAAGGGGATAAATACCTTTATTTTTCTCTCGGCATATATTATAAACAAGATAATGTAGGCTAATTGAAATACAGTGCCGAAAGAATTGACAGTGACAACCAATAGGTTATCAGCAGATATGAGGGGCATGCCGTACCACATGCAGATCAAGCAATTCATTAGTGCATATATATACGGCAACCCCGAGAACTGTTCCGTTGAACGGTTTCTGATGATTCTCCTATATGTTGGTCTGAGATTTTCAACATCAAGGAAAAAAAAAAATGCTAGTCAAAGGGATGAATTATATCAATCTCTGTAGTGAAAGAACACTGAGGACAGAAGAACAACTTACATAGGCGATACAAACAGCCCAAAAGCAAAGATATTCCCTGCAACAAATCAAGTATTGGTGTCAAAGAAAAATTCTCAAATGTTATTCCAATTCTATTTCATATAGCAAAATACATTTACTTCATACTTCATATCATCTAATTTGACATTTGCTTCGAGTTCCAGAACGGGAATTGCAAGCATCTAAAAGGAGCTGGTACATTGATTAAGCAAAAATAAAGTACCCAATGCATGCATAGAATTTAAGATCACACATATCTTCTTTTTTTCCCTTCCCTTTCTGAACAAACTGTACATGGGTTCCTGTTGCAATCCAAATTGTAAGAAATAAAGATGGAAAGGGGAAATCTGAGGCAGTTACTAACCCCAAATACAACCATATGAGGTATCTTGTTTTTCTGAATCTAATAAATTGATATCGAGAAACAGAACAAAAGGGCCATTTGCTTTAAACGAGAAACATATGAAAGAAGTAAGAATCGAAAGAAGAGTACCGGCGATTCCTGCTGCATCCTTGCAAGAGGTCCAGACAGGATTATGAACAGAGTCACTCATCAATCCTTCCTTCCTTCCTTCCTTCACTAAACACCAACCAACCTCTCTTTCTTTAACACCAATTAAAACCCAGCCTTAAGCTTTTATCTCAGCCTTGCAAACAAAACCCGCCTCCCTCTCTTTTAGATATGTATATAGCAAAGTCTTTATCTCTCAAAATTTTTCACGTTTTCGAAATAATAGCCAGGAAGGGGGGTGGGGGGGTTTCTCAACCTCTAGTACATTAAAATTAGTACGACAAATCATGTAAGATTTTTGTTAAATAGGCAGACAGGTCAGAGAGA
>Ga0325402_1007841_pt1 | contig 10158 bp, 5 predicted proteins | sample PopdelMetagenome_22_FD_207212 | JGI IMG/M metagenome (GOLD analysis project Ga0325402, IMG submission 207212) | Populus deltoides microbial communities from Bellville, Georgia, United States - Xylem-PdKOR-R3 | ecosystem: Host-associated > Plants > Phyllosphere > Stem > Wood/Secondary xylem... | reverse complement strand
ATTTGTTTGTGAAGGAGACGAGCGCTGATGTTGATGATGATGGATGATTTTAGGCTGATTTTCGGAGAGAGATTTTCAGTGAGTAGGAAAGTACATGACAGGCCACTGATGCTGTGACACGTTATCAGACGAAAATCTCAATAGTAGGTCACGTGACTTTAGAACCATGCGACGAGGACGGTCCTTTAGAAAAATTGTGGTTCCGTCCCTGTTTCTAAAACCCCGACTAATATTCATTTCATTTCTATTAACCATCGAATAAGAAATTTGAATGTTTATATTGATTTATTGGGTTTCAAATATCCACTCAAAATTCATTATTTGAATACTATTATTCAATATGAAAAATATAAAATATATATTTGAGGGTGTATGTGATTTTGTTTTTATATTAGAGCATGTATATATTAAAGTATTCAATAAAAAAAAAATTGAAAGTTGATGTTAAAAATAAAACACAAAGGTATAGAAAAGGGAAAAAAGGATCATTTAGTGGTGTTTGAGAGTGTGATAGTTGTTATTTTTTAAAGTATTTTTCGATCGAAAATACATCCAAATAATATTTTTTTTATTTTTAAAAAAATTATTTTTGACATCAACGTATTAAAATATTTTGAAAACACAAAAAAAATAATTTTAAAAAATAAAAATAATTAAATTTTTTAAAAAAAATAAAACACAAAGGGATAAAAAAAGCAAGAAAGGATCACCTAGCGGTGTTTGAGAGTGCGGTAGTTATTGTTTTTTAAAGTATTTTTCGCTCTGAAATACATCAAAACAATACTTTTTAATTTTTAAAAAATTATTTTTGACATCAGTGTATCAAAATATTTTAAAAACAAAAAAAATTAATTTAAAAAAATAAAAATAATTAAAATTTTTAAAAACAATTTTAAAAAAAAAAGGAGCTCTTAATATAATTTTACATAAAACATTGTCCTTGGAGGTTATTTCACGGGCATCTGCACACACATATATATAAACACTTCTTTCTCGAAATCGATAATACAGGCAGGAGGCAAAAAAAAAAAAAACTCTCAAGCCATTTAGGCCAGCCCAAATAGCAGGTTGGCTGTCCATTCAGGACAGCTTTATCTTGTTGGCCCTCAACTAGCTTAGCTTCGTTCTGATGATCCTGGGGATTGGATCTTTCCATGCAAATTTCTAGAAAGGAATGATAATTTTATCTAAATTGATGAATATTTACACTAACCCATACGATTCGGTTCAAATAAAAGTTCAAAATTAAAATATAAAGTTTCAAGTTGGGTATGAATATTGTTTAATCTTATCTAAACTCGATTTAAAATATATTAATAACCTTAAAAAAAATTTAAAATGCATTTATATCAAGTTTTATATAAATAAAATTTATACTTCCAACCGGCGGCCTCCCCTTCTTCTCACTCTTTCTCCGGCCATTGGTGACGGCAGCCTCAACTTGTCCACAAGCTTGTGATCTGAATAATAAGCATTTAGAGCGTGTTTGATAGTGTGGTTACGGGTGCTTTTCAAATAACTTTTCGTGCCAAAATACATGTCAATGATGTTTTTTTATTTTTTAAAAATTATTTTTGATATTAGCACATCAAAACGATCCAAAACGTACAAACCATATTAAATTTTATAAAAAAAAATTTTAATTTTTTAAAAACACGGGTTGAACCGTTAAAACATTAATTTCTACATCTCACACTTTTGCATGTCGACGTCCTTATGTCCTGTCCTGGTTAAGTCCTCAAATTTCTTCTCCAGGCATGATACATCCTAAGTTGCTTGTAAGGCTTTCTTTGAACAACTTCCATGAGTTCTAGATGTCTCACTTCTAACCTGCAAAAGTTGCACTAGGAGAGACAGAGAAGTCTTGAGTTTGATATCTACCTTTCTCTCCAATAACACAACAAGTAATCAAGATTTATAAATACTTTTGCCGATGCATAAACAAATTTAATCAATAATTTAATAAGAACAACCACACAAAATATTTAGTTTTCTAAGCTTTCGATCTCCTGGTTATACTTTTTTCTTTTCATTTTATATGTTATTAACTTAAGTATTTAAGGATTTTTTTATTATTATTAACATAAATATCTGGATTAGTTTAAATATACCTCGATTCGAGGATATTTTACTTTGATACCAAAGTTGTTTTTGCAGAAAAACCAAGTCCAATAATAAAAACATACATAAATATCTGGATTAGTTTACATACACCTCGATTCGAGGATATTTTACTTTGATACGAAAATTGTTTTTGCAGAAAAACCAAGTCCAATAATAAAAACACACATTTAAACTTATATATTTTAAATCAAGATGTAGCCATGAAAAATTCAATTCTACATGAAGTTTTCATGAGTTCATCATCATCAACCTCATATATATATATATATATATATATATATATATATATATATATATATATATATATGAAAACTTCCTTTTCAAAATCAGTATTCTATTTGTTTTTTTCTCCCGAAGATAGATTCTTCCATTAAAATTAAGAAGAGAATCGTCGCAAGAACGACAATCAACAACGACTTTATGAACCACTCCATGGGCTACCTAAATCCTCGAGGAGTAAACAGCTTCGAGACAAAAATTGTAGAGCTCCTCGAGCACCATCTAAAAGAATTGAATGGAAATCACTATACTAATTAAATTGCTTCGAAAGCATGACTTGACTCATAATAACCCGAACATCTCTCTCGAACCAAACGTGAATAATAAAAATTGGAAGCATGACTGGCTGCAACATGACAGCTTCATATTCCCTCAAGAAAAGAAAAAAAAAAAACTTGAAAATAAATTTATTTAACCCCACCTACATTTATTCAAGCCTAAATTTTACATCTTGGGGTAAATTTATTTTACAGCACAAACATACGGTTTTAGAGAGAAAAATTTACCTCATTGACCCAACCCAACCTTTAAATGAATCATAATTAGCCCCTTTTTGCTGGGATTCAAATTAATGGCCAACAGTAATATTTAATGCATTATTTATAGAAGTCAAACTTAATTATCTAAAATTTAATGGCCTACACTAAACTATTCTTTTTATTTATTTTTTAGATTAATTATACTCCCTAATTACATATAATTTTTTACGTTATAAATGAAATATGCAAACACAACTTATTTATCTAAAATTTAAGATTTAAAAAATCTAAAATTAAATTAAATTAATTTCTTTAAAGTATTATGAAATTATAAAAATAACTCAAACAATCAATTAATATATTATAAAATTTTAAACAAAATAATTTAAAAAAACTAGAGAGAATGTATTAATTAAAACTCAATTAAAAAAATATATGAGAAAAAAAAAATAGGTGCTACTAATGTTGGCATGGCAAGCCCGTCTCGTAGGTCGGCATGAATGAGCCTAGAAGGCTAATTCCATGCATTTGACATTTTTTTAAAAAGAAGTTTTAAATCGATGACATTATCTGGCTTATCATCCACTCCTATAATTTTTTGTCACTTTTGATAATTAAAAAAACAGGGTCTAGGTGATTAGACCCTAAAAATCCATTTTTAACTTGTTTCTGCCTAAAACAAACTTTAAAACAAACTAAAAATCTCACTAAACACATTTCAAAGCTTAAAACATCATCTAATCACTTTAAAAATTCAAAACAAAATTGAATTAAAAACTAATTAATGGCCCCTAATCTATTTTTATGGCATGTTTAAAGCAAAAACCACTTTTATTGAACTATCTTTCTAAAAACAAACTTAGTGACACTAAATTCAACCATTTTGGTGGCCGAAATATGGCTAACCGACCACTTTATCTCACCTCAACGTTTTATGGTGTCATTATCTCTCCTTCATCAATCGTCATGTACTAGAGTGTAATAAAAATAAAGTGTTGGACTAAATCATAAAAATATGAAATAACAAGGACCAAATGTGTATAGTTCAAAACTTGAGCGGTGAATTTGAATTTTTCTAAGTTGTTTTTTAAAATCATTGTTTTTGTGTTAGTGTTAATTATAGTTCTTATAAGAACTCAATTGGTGGCCCGCGCGATGTCGCGGGCCAGATCAAATTTGTTTTTTACTAAAAAAAAGATCAAGAGACGTTTGCTTTTTCTAGAAGCAAAAGAAATTTGATAATTAGATTAAACTTTGATTAATTTAATAATATGATAAAAAAAAATTAGGCAACAACAACAACGGGCAAAGTTGGTTTAACACAAGAAACACATGAATTTCTCTTGCATCTTTAAAAACACAAATCCGAAAAAAAAAATAAACTAAAATATTGAGATATGCAATTAAAAAAATAATCTAATTAAGAAAATAATATAAAATATTGAGGGATGCAATTAAAAGATAATTTGATTAAGAAAATGATTAAAAAAATCAAAATCACAAGAATGAGGACCATGTCTGAAAGGTGAAAAAAACCAATTAAGGATCAAATTGAAAGAAAATTCCAACCCAATAGATAATATAAAATAAAGCAAATAATAATTAAAAGAGCACGAATAAATCTGAAAGGAGGAAAAATCAAAGAGTTGCTTCGAAAACATACAGGGGTTGACTCTGAAACTGAGGAGAAGAGAGAGAAGAAGAAACGAGAAAAAAAAGGCACAAGCGCAAAACTTGTTATACTTTCTCTAAACGTGTTGCCTAGGAATAAAAGCGACACTACTGTGAAGATCGCAACACAATCTTTTAAGCTAGAGTTTGGTCACCAGATGACGTCGTACACGTTGTTCGAATCTCATAGAAGATCCCATATGTGCTCGTTTCCATACCATGTGCAAACGCCTTTTTCATATTTAATTAATGCAAAAATGTTAAACTGCCCCTTATCAAACTCGATAATTTCTAAAAAAGTAAGCTAAAAAATAAGAGAAAAAAGAAAAGAAGAGAAAACCCACCTTAAAACCATAAAACCCTGAATAGGTAAAAAAAAAAAAAGCTTAGGGTTTTTGGTCATAAACAAGTTCATTTTAAACCAAAGAGTTTCATAAGAGAAAAGGGATGAAAAAAGAGAAAAATAAGCCAAAATTGGAAAGAAAATGATAACTTAAATTTATGTGTTTAGGGTTTAGTGGTGATCTAAACTTAATATGTTTCTTTGATTAAAAAAATAAATGAAGCATTAGGGTTTAGAAGTGTGTTTTGTCTTTTTAGATGATGACATATGAAAGAAACCTTTAAATTTTATCAGGTTTTAGTTATGTTTGAATTCAAATTTTGTATATTTCTTTTAATATTAATATGAAAAGTTGGAGCTCTATTTACAGGGTTTGGTTTGTTTATCTAAGGTTTATTGGTTAGGAAAGAATTAGCTTAATCAAAACTTTGTGCTTTAAATTAATCTTAGACCCTATTGAAATTAAATTTTTTATGTAAAAGAAAGAAATAAAAAAATCAAAGAAATCATCTATTTTTAGGGATTAACATCATTCTTTTTCTAAATCGATAAAATCATCTAATTTTAAGGATTAACATCCAAATTTTTATACATTAACGAAATCATCTATTTTTAGGAATTAATATCCAAATTTTCTTAAGTCGATGAAACATTCTATTTTTTGGGATTAGCATCAAAGCTTTCATTAAAATTCCAAAATCTAAAACATCATCTATTTTAGGGATTAGCATCAAATTTTTTATAAATATATGAAATCACATATTTTTAGAGATTAACGTAAAAAATCAATGAAATCATCTAGTTTTAGGGATTAACATAAAAACTTTTCTTTATCGACAAGTTTTCTATTATGAGGGACCAATTTCAATTTTTTTATTAAAATAAATTATGAATAAGCTTAAAAATAAATCTAGACAATTAATAATATGCGTAGAATAAATTTAGAAGAAAATATATGGCAAAGTAACCCCTCACTTGAAAGAATTTGGTATTGGTAACGCCAATTTTTTCTTAAATATAACTAACCCAATACTTGAATCTCTAAAACCAATATTTATTTCAGAATTTTTAGTGTCTTTTAATTGCTAGATGGAAACATTTTTATTTTTTATTTGAATTTCAAAGAGTTGCATAATATTTACTGTGTGACAAAGAGTATTAATGTATTAGATGCCATGACCGCTCGCTGCCGCGAGTTTGTGGTATGCCATGCGTTGTCATGGACTTATGAAAAAAATATTAAAAGAAATCATATGGAGAAAGATTGTTGCAATCTACAATGTTTTTAAGAAAAAAAAACTACAAATATAATTTTAGGAAAAAAACATAAAAAAATGAAAGGAAAAAAAACTATGTAGGAAAACACTGTATCAAGCTATAGTGTTTTGTGAGAAAATATACAGTTGTAATTCTCAACTAGCTCAATATTAAAAAAATAAAATTGACAAAGATAATTTTAAAAAAAACCATAACAAAAAAAAAACCACGTGGGGAATAACTATAGCAAGCCATAATGTTTTTTTTTTTTAAGTACAAAGCTAAATTGTCAATCAGTTTAGTATTAAAAAAATAAAAGCAACAAAGACAATTTTGAAAAAAATCATATAAGAAAAGAAAAAAAAAAGACCTATATAGGAAAACACTATATCAATCCACAACGTTTTGTGAGAAATGCTACAGTTGTAATTCTCTACCAGCTCAATATTAAAAAAATAAAATCGACAAAAATAATTTTAAAAAAAATCATTAAAAAAAACATAAAAACCATGTGGGGGAAACACTATAGCAATCCACAATGTTTTAAAGAAAAAACTACAAGCTAAATTCTTAATCATCTCAATATTATAAAAAAAAATTCGACAAAGATAATTTTAGAAAAAAAACATGTGAAAAAACACTGTAGCAAAACCAAAACCACATGAGGAAACACTATAGCAATCGACAATGTTTCAAAGAAACAAAACTATAAAGCTAAATTCTCGACCAATTTAATAGTAAAAAAAATTGACAAAGATAATTTTGAAAAAAAACACAAAAACAAAAAAAAATGAAAAAGAAGAAGATAATTTTGGGAAAAAAAAAACATGTGAGCAATGGAGAAAAAAAACATGCAAGGAATGGAAAAAAATAAAAAACAAAAAAAAAATACAAAAACAAAAAAATAAAACTAGTGAAAAAGGCTATAGTACTTTCTTCATGTATTTTAGAGTATTAGTTAATAGTAATGGTAAACTAGTCATGATCACTAGATCAGTCTAACGAATGATACATCAATTGGGAGTGTCTCCTGTGTACATGTTTGATAGTGAGCTAAACTTCTTTTATCATCGAGTATGGACACTATTGCTATTTAAAAGTTGTCCTTTTAACAAATTTTGAGTTTTTTTATTTGAAATTATTTTTCACTATTGCTATTTTGATGTATATACTGATATTAAAAATATTTTTTAAAAAATATAAAAATATATTATCTTAGTATATTTTCAAGTAAAATATAATTTAAAAAACAATTATTATTACACTACCAAACATCCTTTAAAACTGTTGATGTTGATGCTGTTGTTTGTGAACATTAATTGTGAATCAAGTTTGGCTTGCTATTTTTTTTTGAAAAATGATTGCAATAAAAAAAATTATGATTAAATCCGATCTAATTCAATAGACTACTCAAAATATCTAAGATGAGATAGATTTGATCTATAGTTGAATTGAATAAAATATTTATCTAGTAAAATTTAGTTGATTTAATTAAATTTTTAATGATTCAATTGATTAAATAAAATTAAACCAAGCTACCTAATCAGATCGATCAATATTATTTTTTATTAAAAAAAATAACAACATCATTTTCATAAAAATAATTAATTCGATCACCCATGTTCTACTTCAAGTTAATGATTTGACAACTATGATTGTATGCCAAGTCATAATCCAGAAGAAAAAAAAAATAGCATGAGTTTCAGTAATTGATGAAAGAGAGGTACCCGACTACCCGTCATCTCCACTGCAAATTCATCACTCTCCAGCGGCCTGACCAGCTCCAACCTCCCAAAGCAATTTCTTTACCAAGTCAAACAATTATACATTACCCATTTTAGTGACTATTGAAACATGAATGCTTGGTTGTTGGATTGAGTAGTTTTATACTTGTTTTTTTAAAATAAAATTTTAAGTTTGATTCTTGTTTATAAAATATCATTGCTGAGAAAATTTTATTTTTTAATAATTATTGAAACATAAACTACCATCATTGCTTCAAGTGGTGGTCATTTATTTTTTTAAAATAAAAATTTGAGTTTGAGTGTTGTGTTAAATATATTACTGTTGTGAGAGTTTTACTTTTTAATAAACTGACTCAGATTGATCAGATTAATCGAGGTCCAGTAGTTTTCGAATACTGGTGTTTTAAAAATAAGCCAAAATAAATGAGAAAACGCTTCCTAAAATTTATGTGTGAGGGTTTAGTTGTCATCTAGACTTGATATGTTTCTTTTATTAAAAAATTGAATGAAGAATTAGGGTTAGAAGCGTGTTTTGTCTTTTTAGATAATGATACATGAAAGATACATTTAAATTTTATTAGGTTTTAATTATGTTTGAATTCAAATTTTGTATATTTTTTTAAATATGAATATTAAAAGTTGGAGCCCTATTTGTAGGGTTTGGTTTGTTTATCTGAGGTTTATTGGTTAGGAAAGAATTAGCTTAATCAAAACTTTGTGCTTTAGATTAATCTTAGACCCTATTTAAATTAATTTTTTTGTTTAAAAGAAAGAAATAAAAAAATCGACGAAATCGTTTATTTTTAGGGATTAACATCAATTTTAATCCAAATTTTTATACATTGACAAAATCACTTATTGTTAAGGATTAACATCCAAATTTTCTTAAATCAATGAAATCTTTTATTTTTTGGGATTCCCATCAAAGCTTTCATTAAAATTCTAAAATTTACAAAATCATTTATTTTAGGGATTAACATCAAAATTTTTCTCAATATACAAAATCATCTATTTTTAGAAGTTAACGTAAAAAATCGATGAAATCGCTTATTTTTAGGGATTAAAATAAAAACTTTTCTTTATCGACAAGTTTTCTATTATGGGGGACAAATTTCAATTTTGTTATTAAATAAATTATGAATAAGCTTAAAAATAAATATAGACAATTAATAACATGTGTAGAATAAATTTTAAAGAAAAACACATAACAAAGTAACCCCTCGCTTAAAAGAATTTGGTATGGGTAACGTCAATTTTTTTATATATATCAATTTTTATTTGAATTTCAAAGAGTTGCGTAATATTTACTGTGTGACAAAGAGTATTAATGTAGGGTGATGGTCAACTAGTCATGATCACTAGATAAGTCTTACAAATGATACATCAATTAGGAGTGTCTCCTCTGTATATGTTTGATAGGGAGCTCAACTTTTTTTGTCATCGAGCATGGACACTGCTGCCATTTAAAAGGCGTCGTTTTCACAAATTTTGAGTATTTTTTGGTTTGAATTTTTTTTAGTTTTTGTATCGTTTGGGTGAATATGTCGATGTTAAAAATATTTTTTAAAAAATATTATCTTAATATATTTTTAAGTAAAAAATAATTTAAAAAACAACCGCCACTACACTACTAAACACCCTCTAAAATTGTTGTTGCTACTGTTTGTAAACATTAATTGTGAATTAAGTTTAGCTTCCTACTTATTTGTTTTTGAAAAATGGTTGCAATTTGTTTAAATAATTATTATTAAATCCAACCCGATTCAATAAATTACTCAGAATATCTAAGATCTAAATCCTGAGTCGGACTTGATTTATATTTGAATCGAATAAAATATTTATCTAGTAAAACTTAATTGATTTAATTAAATTTTTAATAATTTGATTGAACAAATCAAACTAAATCAAGCTTAAACAAATTAATCAATATTATTTTTTATTAAAAAAATACAGCAACATCATTTTCGTAAAAATAATTAATTCGATCACCCATGTTCTACTTCAAGTTAATGATTTGACATCTATGATTGTATCCCAAGTCATAATCCAAAAAAAAAAATATATACGAGTTTCAGTAAAGATTCTATTATAAATAGTTAATTATTGTGTAATTGATGAAAGAGAGAGGAACCCGTCATCTGTAGCTTAAAAGCTTTCGACATTTTCCGCTAACACACAAACACAAAAAACAAGAACGTTGACACAGCACAAGGTCTCCACAGCAAATTCATCACTGTCCTGCGGCCTGACCAGCTCAAAC
>Ga0325402_1007839_pt1 | contig 10158 bp, 13 predicted proteins | sample PopdelMetagenome_22_FD_207212 | JGI IMG/M metagenome (GOLD analysis project Ga0325402, IMG submission 207212) | Populus deltoides microbial communities from Bellville, Georgia, United States - Xylem-PdKOR-R3 | ecosystem: Host-associated > Plants > Phyllosphere > Stem > Wood/Secondary xylem... | reverse complement strand
GGATTGATTTTGCTGAGTTTACGTTAAATTGGTCAAGAGAATAATCATGATACAGTTAATAAGAAAAACATTACAAGTAGCATTTATTATGAAATCATAGAAAAGGATTCCGCAATTTCTGTTGCTAGCCTCTTCATAGGTTGCAAGTAAAAATGCTGCATTAATTCTCCAATGAAATGTCATTGTTGATGCTTAGCTCTGCAATATAACATTCTATAGCTTCAGTGAAGGCGTTGGAGATGCTGGCGGCTTTAGGTCTTCATACCTTGAGATGAAAGAAACAGAGAAACTCAATGGCATAAAAGAAAAAAAAAAGTGGCTTTATGAAATGACTAACCTCTCTAGATAACCATTACCGCAGGAAGTTTGATGGAAAATAAGTGGAAATCAGAAATCAAGCTTACATGGGATAGGGTGATAGTGGCTTTTGATTCGGCTCTGTATGATGTTGCTTGTCGATTGCTGCTGCCATTGGAGGCGTGCGGTTTCCTGTCTCGGGCACCGCATTTGTGGAGGATGTTGGTATGACTGATCCCACTGGTGCAGTTGGAGATGGTGATGTGGGGGGTTTGAGATCAGCATATCTGAAAACGCAATTAGTAGGACATAAATGACATGGGAAGATGAAATCATGAATTTGATACCTAGCATAATTTTTTTAGCAGAATGAGAAACTTTCACAGTTGAAGACTTGAGAGAATAAAAATTGGGTGCTCAATTCTCATTCTATATCAAAAACATGTTTTGTGTGCCAGATGCAATGGCCAATCATTATATGAAGTAGCAGGAGCAGGAGCAGTAAAAGTGTAAAGCACTAAAAGAAGGCTTACGCAGCATAAGGAGAAAGAGGCCTGGTTGTCTTCGTTTCTACTGAACCTGGTTTTGTTTCAGCTACGCCAGGTGCTGGCATAGGTGGAGTATCTGGAGTAGCAGGCTTTGATACTGCTTCTAATGGACTGGCACTTTCTTTCTTGCTACTGGGTTGAGTTGGAGTGGGAGAAGTAGGTGGTTTCAGATCATCGTAACTGTCGATAACAGTAACACAATCGCATAACTTAGCAGCAGCAAAAACATAAACTTTTTGGACTGAAAATAAGTTCATTTTGTTAAATATTGTATTCCATAAGGAGCAATTTTTTTTTTATCAAATTACAAACTCTCTATGATAATGGTCAGATTCTAGGCCCTCAACTCTTGGCTTTTATCCCTCTCAATAGAAGGCCTGCATGTGGCCTTGAAAGATCAGGAAAGAGCTTCACATGACTGGCCGTGCGGGTGACTTTTACAAGAACCTAACATGGAACTCATTGCAGCTACAACAAATAACAGTTCTTGATGTAGCTGCTCAAACAAAGTGGGAACATGTTAGATTGGACTTACACGGTATAAGGAGAGAGTGGCCTTGTCACCATAGCTTTTGCCTGGGCAGGTTCCTTTTGAGAAGGAGAGCTCGGAGCCTTAGGTTCAACAATCTTAGGAGGCACAGGCTTAGGCACATCTGCTGCCTCTGGTTCCTGAGAACACAATATCATCACCCACTCGCTGTTTTTTTTTTCCTTGCTTTTTTACATGATGCAGAGAAAGAAAAGAAAAGAAAATACTAGAGCATTGGTAAATAGGGTTGCACTATGCTTGCTACATTCAAATTATTCTTGTTACAATCCCAACAAAAAAAAATGAGTTTTCACTTTATTTTTCAAGAGAGAGTGAACAGAGCATACCTTTGGTTCAACACGTTGAGATGGTATTTTTGCGAGGAGCTCATCCATAGGAGTCAATGGTGCAGTTGTCTCTGCAATTACTTCAACCACTTTACAATATGAAAGCCCACGGTTATTGGCCATAAATGCCGTAAGTTCTGCAACCTGCAATATTGGGACTGCCTTTTGTAATTCCTTACTTCCTAGCATGCACCATAATTTTGGCCAGTAACTGGTAGGTTTTACATGAGATCACACCCACCATGCCACCAGGGATGAGTAAAATGAAACATAAATTTTGCTAGCACTCCAGAGATATAAGCTGCTTGAAAAAAAAAATTGATGGACAGAAATGAGTCCTGGCCTAAAGCAGAAAAAGTAGGTAATGTCTTCACAACCTCCCTCAAAATTTTGATGATTTTTGAACAGGGTTCTGACATAAATTACAGGCACATGAAAAGAGGTAAGACTTGGCATCAATTAAGTACATGACTATGCTATATTCTAAGGAAAGGAAATGGAAATGCACAGATGCAGACTAGAAGTGAGGCTGCTCATTATTTCATTCTCTGTTCTAAAGCCTGAAGTTTAGGCTATTTTCCTTGCAGTCAGGTGGAAAATACGTCCATAAAGAAAGTTAAAGAATCTCTAATGTAAAATTTTAATGAACCGCACCTGAAGATTCGACACCAGGCCACCAAATAGGGTATCTTCCTCTGAAAGAGTGATGTTATGAGTTTCCTTGTAAGCATCAGTAGGCCTCTCCATTCCACCAGGTCTTACTATCTGAAGAGAATCTATAAATAATTAAGTTCAAGCTAATATAAACTAGTATACTCATATAACCTGTGTGTCCATTTAATGCATTTGCAGGTTCGTACAGTGTAAGGAACGCCACTTGCTATGAGTGCTTCTTCTGCTTTCCTCTTCCAAATTAGGACACCCCAAAACAAACTTAGCAGAAAAAAATGAAGGAAAATCAGCATTTGTCACCTACTCACATGCTAATTCTCCTTCCCAAATCACTAAACTTACTTTAGAATAGCAGCAGGAAATCCGACTTTGTTCGTTCCCAATGATGAAATCATAATAAAATGGTTAACCTTTGCAGCAGTTGCTGCAAACAAGAACAATACTCATTTTTCTAAAACAAAACGCTTTAAGCTGTCACACAGGCCGATGTCTTTTTTACCTGCATCAACGAGGTTTTTAGTAGCCAGATAGTCAATCCGATAAGGCCCTGTAACATCAAACACCTCCTTCTCACCGGCACCAATGCAGCATAGAAGCACAGATGCATTGCCTAATGCCGGTCCAATCTGATTTGGTTTCTCCAAATCACATTCCACAATATCAAGCCTTTCCACAACTGGGCTAAAGACCAGAGTATATCTGTTATAATGCAGATGTTGGAGGCCTTCTTCTCTAAATGAAAATGATTTACATTTTTTTTCCATCACCGTCTTAGTTTCTTTCAATGTTCAAGTAAATTAGAAATGCTTACGCTGGGATCCTTCAACATCAAGCTTCATTGCCATAACACTCTGCAAATGGATTGCTCTTTCAGTAAACATGCTTTGAAAGAAAAACAAATGTAGTAAATCGACTCCTTTGAACTCTGAAATGTATACCTGCACAAGAGCTTCTGCTTTCTGGGCACTCCTGACGCCAGCTCTAACTCGAAATCCAAGCTTGAGAAGCTCCCTGAAGCAAATTCAAATGTCAAAGAATACCTGTAAACCAATCACCAAACTGAAAAAAAATTGAGCACTAGAAAATTACCTCACTGCTCTTGAGCCAACTTTACCAGTAGCACCAGCAACAAATGCAAGATTCTCATCTTTTGTTTCCACTTCCTTTGAATCTGCCTCAACTGCCCCAGACCTAAATTTCGCAGCAACTTGAAAAAAAATTACATGAATATCAGTCGAAAATAAAAATTCCTCAATGCCATTCAAAGGAAATGAAACCCATCTCTCCATTTATGACATTGATGATCAAGATCATAACTAAGAGCAATGAGAAAATCACAAAGAACCATTTTAAGAAACAAAGAAAGACAACGAATGAAGCTAGGCATGTTCTTGTTATGTATGTACCTGAAGCTTGAGCTTTGATATCAAGAATTTTGAGCTTTCTTGAATGCGGGAACTTATTGAAATGAGGAAACTTGAGGAGCTGACCGTGTATATAAGATTTCTCAATGAACCCACATTTGGTTAAAGAAGTCGGTATGGTGGTTATAGCTGATGATTGCAGGCAACCACCCTCCATCTTCAGGGTATAGTATTAATGCTGTTTCAATCCTGCCTCAGTTCTTGAACTGAAAATTTAAGAGACCGACACACAAGTGGTTTTAATTATCTTTTGTTTCTCCTTTTCAGTTTGGCAGTTGTGGCAATCTCCACTCCATGTGGATATGATGGGGCCCAGTGGAATGTTCCATGGTCTGATTATGGCCATTGACTATTTGGTACTTTTTTTTTTTTCCTGTTATTTTATCGCCTGTAAATAAATGTATTTTGCAAGACTTTATAATAGTGTGATGCAGGAAAGTATTAAAGTAGATATGTCTCGACAATAATATTAAATCTCAGTTTGAGTTTGAGAGTTTGGTAATAGTTATTTTTTATTTTAAAATATATTAAAATAATATATTTTTTTAAAAAAAAATTATTTTTGATAATAGTATATTAAAAATATATTAATTTAAAATAAAAAAATTAAAAATTTTTAAAAACATTTCCCTAGTGACTGAATATAATTTGGTTAGGGAAGCCATTGCTGATCAATTGTGAAATGTAAATTGATTATAATAATTAACGGGAATTTATTGTATCTTAATTAATTTTGTTTATCATAGAATTGAACACAATTTTTATTTTATTATTTTATTAAATGGAAAACAATATAATATGAACACATTTTCCAGTTTTATGGGTCAGAAAAATGTTCATAAATTTTAAGAAATGAACATGTTTTTTTTTTCTTTTGGAGTAGAAAAACAAGAAAAGGAGAAGAAAATTAAAGAAGAAAAATAAAAATTGTTTTGTGTTACTAAATAGTGCGTAAATGCCTCCTAATATTATTGAATATATTTGTGGATGATAATTTTCATAAGGTTTAACTATTATTATTAATTAATAACAAATGGTGTTACAAGATACTGTTGTTCATTTTAATAGTGTATTTTTTTAATTTTTAATTTTTTATTATTTTAATTTAATCCTTTAATATTTATTTTATCGGGTTTGAACTTCATGATTTGTTTTGATTACTTTTTTATGAGGTTATCCAAACCTCATGACTAAGGTTGAAAGTTTGGAGAGTTAATCCGGTTGACTCAGTTCTTTTTTTTTAATTGATTTTTTTTATAATTTCACCATTCAACATTTTATTAATCGAGAATTAAGCTTTCTAATTTGTTTTGGTCTGTTTTCTATAAACTTATATTGGTCTAATGACTCTAGTTATGAGTTTGGTTAGTTGACTCGAGTCATTTCTTAGTCATTTTTTAAATTGATTTTTTTTTCAATTTCAACCTTTAATATTGGATTAATTTGAAATTGTGCTTCATATTTGTTTCAATTAGCTTTCTATAAAGCTATTTCGGTCTCATGATTGGAGGCACGAGTTTGGTAGGTTAACCAAGGTTAACTTGGGTCATCTTATCAGCTTGCTTTTTATGTGATTATTTTAGTCTCATGTCTCATGTTATAGGTTTGGCAAGTTAATCCGGGTTGACTTGAGTAATTTTTTGTGTCTATTTTTTAATTGATTTTTTTCAATTTCATCCTTTAACATTAATTGAACAAAAATTGAGTTTCATAATTTGTTTTAATTTTCTTTATATAAAGTTATCCCAATTTCATAACTCGAGTCACATATTCGATAAGTTAAACTCCGATCAATCAAATATGTTATTGTTTCAGTTTTTTTTAAATTATCTTGAATTTATTTATTTTAATCAAACTATATTTTTACAGATCGTCTAAATTATCTTTGAACTTGTCAAATGACCCAGTTATATCATGTCAACCCCACATGATTTTTTTTCTTTTTATTAAAAAAATATTACTAATATATATATATAACTAAAGGGTGTAGGGAAATCACTGTTTCCCCACACCCAAATGCAATGTGGACTACAATAGTAATCCATAATGTATTCCTATTTTTTTTTCACTTTTTTCTTTTTTTTCAAAAAAATTATCTTTGTTGATTTTATTTTTTAAATATTGAGTTGGTTAAAAATTTTACTTTGTAATTTTTTTCCTTCAAAATACTGTGGATTGCTGCGGTGTTTTCCCACATAGTTTTTCTATTTTATTTTTCAAAATTATATTTGTCAATTTTTTTATTTTTTATATTGAGTTGATTGAAAATTAAGTTTTTTAATTTTTTTCTTTAAAACATTGTTAATTGGTACAGTGTTTCCCCACATGATTTTGTTTTTGTTTTTGTTTTTTTTATGATTTTCTCTGAAATTATCTTTTATTTTATTTTATTTTTTAATATTGAGCTGGTTAAAAATTACAGTTACAATATGTGAGAAAAACAATGTAACTTTCCTCGCAAATTACTGTGGATTACTACATTGTTTTTTTTCACATGGTTTTTTTTTTTGTTTTGTTGTGTTTTTTCCTAAAATTGTCTTTGTCAATTTTATTTTTAAATATTAAGCTGGTTAAGAATTGCAATTACAAGTAAATACAAGTTTTTCCTCACAAAACACTATGAATTGATACAGTTTTTCCTCGCATGTTTTTTTTCCAGTTTCTTTTGTCTTATCTTTTTTTGTAATATTTTTTTTCAAAATTATCTTCGTCGATTTTTTTTTTAATATTGAGTTGATTAGAATTGAACTTTGTAATAAAACTTAATCATGTGGGGAAAACACTGTAACTTTCTTCACAAAATATTGTGAATTGCTACAGTGTCTCTCCACATGGTTTTTTTTCTTATAATTTTTCTAAAATTATATTTTTTTTAATATTGAGCTGCTTGAGAATTACAATTACAAGTCATTACAAATAAGACTAAATCATGTAGGGAAGCATTGTAGCTTTCATCACAAAATACTATGAATTGCTACAGTGTTTCCAACATGATTTTTTTCCTTTTTTTTGGGTGTTTCTTTTGTTATTTTTTTTAAATTATCTTTGTCGATTTGATTTTTTTAATATTGAGCCGATTAAGAATTTAATTTTGTAATTTGTTTTTCTTTAAAACACTGTGAATTGTTGCAATGTTTTCTCATATGATTTTTTAAATAATTTTCTTTAAAATTATCTTTGTCAATTTCTTTTTGAATATTGAGTTGGTTAAGAATTATAATTACAATAAAACTAAATCATATTAAAAAAACTAAATCATACGAGAAAAACGTTGAATTATAGTCATATGATTTTTTTTAAAGAGATTTTGCGTCACCAACCTCTTCTTTGAATCAGAAATAAATGAATAAAAAAATATGAGGTCTTTTTCTACATTTCACATATACATATTTCTTTCATATCAAATAAAATATGTATGGCATTGATTTCTTTCTAACCCCTTGTGCTTAACGAAAAGCCAATTCCCTGATCTCCACGTTTCATCTTTTATACATCACACTGAGTTAATTTTTCTTATTTCATGTTTTCTTGAAAAATATCATAAATTTTAAATTAAATTCAATTATAGTATTTGATTCAATTCATAAATAAATTGAATTTATATGTTTTAAAAAAATAAAATAAAATTCAATTTATTTTTTATATTACCTTTATTATCTTCATTTTATTTTTTCAAAGGTATTGAAAAAGAAAAAGGCTAGATAGATAAATAAAATATTTTTAATATTTTATTTTTATTTTTATGATACTTCTAAGATTAAATTTTGTTTTTTTTTTATAATTAAAATCTTTAAATTAAACTTAATTTCAAAGGTAGAAAACATGCCGTGTAACTTTTTCTACTGTCAACCACGTGTTTTGACTTCCAGGCTTGACCATAAAATGCCGATACCTTGCCCACAAAACGACAATCCAAACCCTCCCTCCAAAATTTAAAAAACATAAAACTCAAGAAAAAGAAGAACCCGAAAACAGCATGGATGATTATGGATAGCGAGATCGTGCAGGCTCTGCTCTACCATAAATCCTCTCTGTTATAAAAGCGCACCACCGGTGCACACTCACTCTTTGCTAACGTACGCCGCTCTCACTCTCACCAATCTCCACCATGGCTATCTCACTCCAACTCTGCCGCGTACCTCTCCGCTCCTACCTTTCCTCCGACAATCGCGTACCTCCCCGCCGCCGTATAACCACCGTGTTCGTCCGCTGCGCCGGCGGTGATGGCTCTACTTCTTCAGACTTTTCGGAGTCTGGATTTGACGCCAAAGTGTTCAGACATAACTTGGCAAGAGGCAAGAATTATAATCGCAGAGGCTTTGGTCACAAAGAAGAGACTCTTGAACTCATGAATCGCGAGTACACCAGTAAGTTATCTTAAAAAAAATAAAAATCATAACAATTAATTAAAGGACGTGCAAGACCTGAATTGCGAGTGATTTTTTTTGGAATTTTGAATTTGTAGGTGATATAATAGAGATGTTGAAAGAGAATGGAAATCAGTATACATGGGGAAATGTTACAGTCAAATTAGCAGAAGCTTATGGATTTTGCTGGGGAGTAGAGCGAGCTGTTCAGATTGCTTACGAAGCCAGAAAACAGTTTCCAGATGAGAAAATTTGGATTACTAATGAGATTATTCACAATCCGACTGTTAATAAGGTGTTATAAGTTTTCAATTCCTTTTTTTTTCCTTTTAATTTGGTTAATCCGAGCAGTATAGAGCTGAATTGAGGCAGTGAAGCTATTTTTGATAAAAAAAAAATTGTTTCTTGTGATTCCATGTTTTAGGAATAAATTGTGAATGGTTAGTGATGGTGTTGTGTTTTATTGCTGTGGCAGCGGTTAGAGGAGATGGAAGTTGAAAACCTTCCTGTTGAGGAAGGGAAGAAACGGTTTGAAGTTGTAACTGGTGGTGATGTCGTGATTTTGCCTGCTTTTGGAGCGGCGGTGGATGAGATGTTTACTTTGAGCAACAAGAATATACAAATTGTTGATACAACTTGCCCTTGGGTGTCTAAGGTATGTTTTAGATGGGGTTTTTATCTGTGAGATTAGTTTATTGCTTGTAATTCTTTGGTTTTCTATGTTGATTATATGTGTGTATTTTGATGACATATGTATATGACTTGAAATTTTGTGAAGGTTTGGAATGCTGTTGAGAAGCAGAAGAAGGGAGATTATACCTCAATTATTCATGGGAAATATGCTCATGAGGAAACTGTAGCAACTGCTTCTTTTGCAGGAAAGTACATTGTTGTGAAGAATATGAAAGAGGTATGCTCCAAATAATAGCGGTGGCTAGTTTCCTTTCTTCTCTTATTATATAAGAAAATCCTAGAATGTTTTCTTAGCATGTTAATCATGACTCTCAAGAATATAGGAAGTGTTGTGCATTATCCTTTTTTTTTTTGTTTAATGCAAAAATTCTGAGAAGTTTCTACGTAATTCAGGCAATGTATGTGTGTGATTACGTTCTTGGGGGTGGACTCAATGGATCTAGCTCCACCAGAGAGGAATTTCTGGAGGTAAAGCTTTTGTTTCTTGTTAAATTTAATTTATTTTATTGGATACTACACAAAATTCTAAGATAATCGTTGGCTTGCTTGCAGAAATTTAAGAATGCAGTTTCCAAGGGGTTTGATCCTGACAGTTACCTGGTTAAAGTTGGCATTGCAAATCAAACTACAATGCTCAAGGGAGAAACAGAAGAGATTGGTAAGTTTTAGTTATGCTAAGCCATTCTATCTTTTCCTCGGAAATTGCCACCATTGATACTCAATTTATTGATTTTCCTATACTTGACAGGGAAAGTGGTCGAGAGGACCATGATGCGCAAGTATGGAGTGGAAAATATAAATGATCACTTCATAAGCTTCAACACCATTTGTGATGCTACTCAGGTGATTCTTTCTTCTATTCTGATGATTCTACTTGTTCAACTTCTCATTAGAGTTCTGCGAAAATCTTAGGCATTTGATGGTCTTACCTGGCTTACTTTCTTTTTACTATTTATGGAATTGAAATTCAAATGGCGCTTTTCCTATCCCCTTCTCCATCTATAACCATATCATAATTTCAAGATTGGCCAACCTTTAAACACCTCGAACCTTGACTCTCCCTTTTCTGAAGGAAAAGAGGCTAGAGACAAGGAAAGAATGCTACAAATTAACTAAAAGCAAAGTTTCTTTTATGATAACTGTTTTGGTTCATGTTTTTTTATCTTATATTTACACAAGCTTCGATCTTTTGTTCAATGTGCAGGTGCGACAGGATGCAATGTATAATCTGGTGGAGGAAAAGTTGGACCTTATGTTGGTCGTTGGTGGGTGGAACTCAAG
>Ga0325402_1007832_pt1 | contig 10161 bp, 20 predicted proteins | sample PopdelMetagenome_22_FD_207212 | JGI IMG/M metagenome (GOLD analysis project Ga0325402, IMG submission 207212) | Populus deltoides microbial communities from Bellville, Georgia, United States - Xylem-PdKOR-R3 | ecosystem: Host-associated > Plants > Phyllosphere > Stem > Wood/Secondary xylem... | reverse complement strand
AAGAGCAGAGCTTGATTTCAAGAAACTTGAGATTTCCAAACACCGTCATGAGGGCAGGGAATGCTGGTGGTGTAACGTGGTGATGAGACTACAAGCACAAGAGAGTATCTTCATCGTCATCACCACCGCCCTCGTTTTGACATAAGGATCTAAGGGAGACAATGTCGATTTTGGAGACGAGGTAATGCAAGTTCTTGCAACAGAGGAATGGCGAATAAGGGGTTTTAGAAAAATCTTGTTCATGGTTTCTCGTAATAAAAAATCAAATTTATAAACTTGTTCAATTGTTCATTTCCAACCATAATGGTTAAAAAAATAAACTTAATTTCTAATTTTTTTAAACAATAAAGAAAATAATTGATTAATTAAATTAAATGAATCGGTTAATTAGTTAAAAAACGAGCTATTGATTGATTTGACTGTCCAGATTAATTTTTTTTTATATTAGTTTAATTTCTTGATTGTTTAGAATTTTATATTTATAAAAACTTTGTAATTTAATATTATTAAAAAACATAAAAGAAAAACTAATAAAGCTAAAAGAAAAACATTTAATAAAAATATACATTCTTCTCAATTTTCTTCTTGTTTTTAAATTTCCGGCTTTGGATTACCGTTTTTGATCAAATACAACACATATCTTTCTTCCAACAATAGCTTCCCACATGAACTGGACTCCTTCATCTTAGCACTCAAAATCACTATGCTACGAAGTGTTTGAGGCCAATGTAGTTTTATTTCATCGTAAAAAGAAAACACAAAACTCCTAGTGTGTTCAGTTCAACCTCTTTCAATGCAAGACTAAGATACCCGATGGCAAATTATTTAAGATCCTACCCGCCATCCTTCTCATGAAGAAAATCTTGGGGAAAAAAATGAAAGTATCTGAAGGTATCTTTGATACTGAAAAATCCAACAAATGCTCAGAACCCTCACACGCTGCTATTATGCCTCCAGACACTAGGCTTCCGGAAGATGGACACCAATGACCATCTTTCTCAGACTCACTCTTCAATATAATACTACTCTCTCATGCTCAGGACAACACCTTTATCGACATCAGAATTATCTTTTCCAGGGTTTTTCCATAACGAGCCAGGAAAGGGAGTATTTCTATGACTATCTGTCATACTCCATACCAACAGCTGGTCCTTGCTATAGGAAAAAGAATCTCAATCTTCTCTGCATATGGGCTAGCCAGTGGCCATTACTTATCTATATCGCCTTTAGTAAGAGATCCAGAAACAAGTTCATGAATATTTTCCATGTCTACTAGGGGAACAACGAAAGCGATGATAAATACAAAAGTTGTGGTCAATAAATTAAGAATCATCAATACACCAAACCATACAATCTGAAGGCAGTTTTCATTGCTTGTTATGCAACTACACAAGTGATTTTAAAGGCTTTCGTGTCTCTCTAAAATTATAGTCATGGTAAAATCTTGACTCCCAAGCACACAAATTCTCTATAATTAAATAAAAATAGATAGAAGGCTTGTTATTCGATAGTATATAACATGGCTTAGTTATCTTTTTCAGCTAATATCAACATCTATGAATATATTTTTATGATCTTATTTATCAAGTTTTAGTGTAATTAATTAGAAGTAATATTTAGCAATTTGTTTGATATTTCAGTAACTATAGTAGTCTAGTCTTTCTCTGCTGAAATTTCTTTCAAATAATCAAAATTATATTTTAATTTAAATAATAAAAATTGCCATGATAAACACTACATTATAGTCTCATACCTAGTTGTAAATATATTGTACTTCAAGAAATTAATAAAATAAATAAAAAGGTAAAGTAATATGGAAGAAGTCAGTAGGAATGAAAAGTAAATACCAAAGGTTTCTTTTCATTAGGGGTAGCTAAGTGTAATCACTTTCTCAACAGGGTTTTTAGATGAAAAGATGAGAAACAATATGTAAGATACTCTAACATATTCCCCTTATAAAACCCTCTTGCGACCATCGAGTTTTAATCATCAAAATGTTATCTTGTAGTTTGCTTCACCATGTCTAGGAAACTTCTTGTAACTGAAAAGGGTTCTTTTGAGGTTTCAGAAAAACTTATTTGGCTCCTTTAACTTAGATGGTGCTGGAAGAGGTTGTGGGTTTTGGAGCTAGTAAAGGTTTTTGTGGTGGAGCTAGAGCTAGTTCTGGAGAAATTGTTGGTGTTGGAGGTGGTGAGGGTGCTGTCGGCGAGGCTTGAGATAGATTGAGTGGAGGGGCTGGTGGGTGTTGATTTGGAGGTGGTAGAGGTGGAGGAATATGTTGTGGTTCTGGTGGTCGGCTTAATGGTGGGTTCGGAGGTGGTTCTGGTGGTAGGCTTAATGGTGGAGCTAGAGGTGCATGAAGAATGGAAGGAGCTAGGTGATGATGGTGGACCAGGTGATGGAGCTAGTGGTGTGTTCAAATTACAAGAACTTTAGATATTGTAATTTTAGATAAATATGTACAAATTTATTATCACCTGGTCAGTACTATGCATATCCATATTCAAATATCAACTCAAAATTACTATCCATGACCGATCCGAACTCGATCACGTACGAATCTTAGATACCTGAACCAAACTTGATTAGATTTCGAGTATCCACTAGGTATTCATAACCCAACTGTATTGGCAGTGATCATCATTGCAGATCTAATGTCTGCCGGACTCCAATCTGGGTGTGCAGATTTAAGCAAGGCTGCGACACCACTTACATGAAGACGTTCCATTAAAGTGCTAGAAAGAAGGTTGAATTCAGTGTACCTGAATCAATGTAGTTAGACAAATACCATCAGTCCAAGCAGGAATTAAATGAGCACCGTAAACTAAACCTTCACCGTTAGGAATTCCATTAGCAAGAATCAACACCTCCAGCTTTCTTAACAGCCAACCCTTTTTCCACTCTTGCACTACTTCCGTGATCACAGACAACAATTTTCCCCTTAAGATCCAACAATTTTTTAGAGTTTTTTAAAAACTAGTTAGATACCGGAAGGGATGGTTCTCCCAGTAGATAATTTGGGGTTCAAAGAGGCTTAAAACAGGGCGACCCTCTTTCACCTTTGCTATTTGATATTGCAACAGAGGGATTGATTATTTGTGCTTTTCCACGGAGCTTCAGCTTTAGATTACTCCAGGGGTATTGATCAGTTTAATCCTGGAGATTTTATAACCCATTTGCAGTACGCGGATGATACTTTGATATTTATTCCAAATGATTTCAATTCTTTAATTCATGCAAAGAGAATTCTAAGATGGTTTGAGCTTATCTCGGGTTTGAAAATAAACTTTTACGAAAGCTCTTTGTTGGGAATAAACTTGGCTGAAAACTAGTCTGGTTCCTTGGTGCATCTCAAGTACTGATCATATTTGAAGAATATGGCGAGATGAAACAAGCACTGGAGAGTGAATCGGCATGGTTGATTAACTTCATTGATGAAATTAGACCTTGGAATACAGTTGATTATGCCATTGACAGATTGGCTTGGATATCAATTGTTGGGTGGAAAATGGAATGCATTGGCAAAATGCTACATGGCTTTGGCAGGTTAGTTCGCACCAAGAACGTGGAGATTTTAAATACAGTAATCAAGATGCATCTCAATGGAGCTGATTTCAAAATCAAAATTGGTGAAATAGACTCTACTCATTATCCACTCCCTGAATCTATATCATATTCCATGGCCAGTCTCTCAACCTACATCATACAGGATAAAGATGAAGTCTCAACGGAAACCTCAATTGGAGAAAAGCAATGTGGAATTACAGCTTTCGCAACAGCACCCATATCCAGTTCCAAACTTTGTTGTTAGTAAGATATCCGAGAGGTCTATCGGATCACTGCTAATTCGTGCTTCAGTCAGGTCAACAAGATTGGGGATGGAGGCCATTCAGATTTTCAACTGCTGGATAAATCATCCGAGCTTTATGAAGGATCTTCATGAGTTTTGGCAACAATGTTGCCATCAATTTTTTGGGGATTTCGCTTTGATGAAAAAACTGAGTCTGCTATCGCACAAGATTCCGGTTTGGAATAAATAGCTTTTCAGGAACCAGGATAGCAGGTTGTTTGAGATGCAAAGCAAGATACAGATCCTTGAGGAACAGGGTGAATTAAAGGCATGAACTGAGGGTGAGCAAAGCAATCTAAATGACCTTATCTCTCAGGGAGGTCAGTAAACATGCAGAAGCTATTTGGAGACAGAAGTCTAGAGAGAATTGGTGTGATCTTGGAGACTGAAACACGGGATTTTTTCACATGGCAGCGAATGTTAGAAAGGCTAGAAACACAATCTTGAGAATTAAATTCGATGGTGTAGAACATTGAAACATGCCAGAAACAATCAAAGAAGCGGCAATCTCTTACTAGGGGTTGTACAGCAAGAAAAACATATCACTAGCAACTATGGGAGATAAGGGCTTCAAGTCTATCACTATGTTGATGTCTCAACAGTTAGAGCAGGAGGCAACTATAGAGGAAGTAAAGCAGGTAGTGTGGGATTGTGACGGCTCTAAAGTTCCTGGGCCGGATGGTTTCACTCTTGCATTTTACAAGAATGCTTGGCATCATAGGCACGGAAGAACTGCGGCTGGTGAATGAATTTATCAGAAACGAAAAATTGCCTAAATGTATCAATACTTCTCATGTAACTTTAACTCCTAAATGTAAGTCCCCTAATAGCTTTGCTGATTACAAGCCAATAAGTATGATCAACGGGCTATTTAAGATTGTAGCTAAACTGTTTTCAGCAAGACTTAAACAAACTATATATGCCCACTATTACCACTTCGAATCAGACGGGATTCATTACTGGTAGACAGATTCTAGATGGTTATATGGTAGCTAGCAAATGAATTGATTCATAGACTGAAACATACTGGCAACGATGGTTTTATTTTCAAAGTTGACTTCGAAAAAGATTTTGATTCAGTATTATGGGAGTATTTGGAGGAAGTCATGTCGTATATGGGTTTTGGGAGAAATTTGATCTTGGAATGCTTATCACAATCAAGACCTGCGATTCTAATAAATGGTTCTCCCAGTAGAGAATTTGGGGTTCAGAGAGGCTTAAAACATGGTGATCCTCTTAATTTCACCTTTGCTATTTAACCATTTTGTAGCATACAAGATGACTTCTCTTATATTGTTGCGGATGATCACTCCTAATTCCACCTTGCAGATGGGAATTAATGCTTATATCCTGAAGTGTAATGTTATTAAGTTGTACCATCTAAGATTCTAGATCAATCGAAGGATCAAAGACATCCTACATTGGAACCTATGTGGTAATATCAGCTGGTTGCTAGGCTGTATATTTTTATGAGCATCAGCTGATCTCTTGACACCTTGTTTGTCAGGAGGGATTGAGAGAAGAATGGATGAGAGGAGAAGGTTTAAGAGAAAGGGATTGGATATATCCTTCTTCTATGTAGAGTATAGTTGTCAAACTTGCGCCAGGCATTGACTTGAAAAAAAAACCTAAATCATTAAACCTAAATTATCAAGTTAATTTAATATAATTTTATTTTTTTAATAAAAAAATTCTTGAAATTGACTTTAATAGGCAGTCAAAATCATGTATGATCAGGTTACTGTTACATGCACACAAATTGAGCCAAGGAGAGGCGGGTATATTTAAATTGTTATAATCGTTGTTAAAACGCTTCGTTTTAATTATTCGCATTGTTGTAAATAACTAATTACAAGCACACGACTTGTGTGTGCTCTCATGCTAAAATAAATGATTAATTAGTTAAAGGAAACGCTCTGGAAGGAATGCTGTGTATATATGGCACAACTGTAATAGAGAGGGAATTTATTGAAAAACATGATGAATGGCTATTGCCATTGCCCACACTGTTTTCACTATTACATTCCTTATTCTCCTTACATAACAACCTTACCTAAACATTGGATTCTATTCCAGTAGGCTCCATAGAAATATAACTTGTATTAACTGGTATCAGAGCTTGCGAACCTTGGACACTAGCCATGGTTCCAGACACCAGAGCACAGGATCTAAGGCGCTTGGAGGAGTCTCTTGAGTTTGCCAACAAGGAGCATGCAGTAAAATATGAGCAAGTAACCAAGTTATTGGAAGTGTATGGTCAGAAAATGGATGGTCATAAGGTTAAGTTTGGGGAGATCAAAGACTTGATCAGTGGCTTAACGTTCTAGCAAAGCTCTTTTCTGCAGAAGCTGAGCTTGGGAAGGGGTGAACCAATTGCTAACCATGAGCAGCCAGGTTGCTCCAATTGAGTTACCAGGAATTGTTGGACTAGGGAAGCAGATCAACATCCTCAACAGGTATATAAGCCTAGACGTGACTTTTCTAGTTTCAATGGAGACAAAGTCTATCAATGGTTATTCAGATGTAACCAGTACTTTGAAATCATAGAATTTTAGCATCAGAGCCTTATATTGGCATCAGAATTTTGTTAGGCACCGTCTTGAGGTCCTATGGAGTGAATATATTGAGGCGTTGTGCTGTCGTTTTGGAGGCCAGAAGGACCCTCTAGAGGAACTGAAGGATCTTAAGCAAATGGCTGACTTAGAAACTTATATACAAGAATTCAATATATTGTGGAACAGGGCAGAGATGACAGAGAGACAGGCTCTGGTCTTTTTCCTTGGGGGATTAGAAGTTGAGATTAAGAACATGGTCAAAATGTTTGAACCAAAAACCTTATACCAAGCTTACAACCTAGCTAGACTACAAGAAAATACCATCAGTCACAAGTAACCCCATCATTCCTACTCAAAGAACACCTATAAACTACTAATATCAACCCACAGAAGCCTTTCCTTGCCCAAAACACCACTAAAACCACTCTCTTCCACAATAACAACACTGCAAAACCGATTCCATACCACCAGAAGACTCCAACCCCTGATAACTATCCTGTTAAAACACCTTATAGACCTACAAGGACCATTAGGAATTAGGAGCTGGATGAGAGGAGGGCAAAATGACTGTGTTTTTGGTGTGATGAAAAATTCATACCAGGATATCGATGCAGAAATAAAAGGGTGTATTCCTTATGTATTTTAGACGATAAGGATGTTGCAGAAGAAGAGGTCCAGGAAGCCAGCGAGATTGACCCTGAAACCTTCACACCTCAAATATCCATCAATGCCTTGGAGGGTACTTCAGGTTTTCAGACCCTAAGAGTGACTGGTAAGGTTGACAAGTCTCCACTATTTATCATGATCGACTCAGGAAGCACACACAATTTTATCAACACTCAGGTGGCCAAGAAACTGAGTTGCACTCTCACTCCAATTCGGCCATTAACAGTAGAAGCAGTAAATGGTGGTCAGATGACTTGTACCTATGTGTGAAAGAATTTTCTCTGGAAAATGCAAGGAGTCAAGTTCTTTGCAGATATGTTTGTAGTGAAACTAAACAACTGTGACATGGTGCTGGGAGTACAATGGTTGATTACGTTGGGTAACATCCTATCCAATTACAATGACTTATGGATGTCTTTTGTATGGCAAGGGCAAGATGTATTGCTGCAAGGAGATACTCCAGTTAAGCTCTAGACTATTAGCTTCGAACAATTCAACAGTTTGCTTAACAATCCAACTCAGCTCGTGGAGGTCAATCTTTGCAGCCTCAGAGTAGTAGAAGACAGTGATCATCTCATCAGCTCAATGACCACTACCCTGCAACCTAGTCTTGGGACTAATTCAACTATAGACGAATTGTTGAATTCCTACGAGGGCATTTTTAAGGAACCGACAGGGCTCCCTCCCCTTAGAACGCATGATCATGCTATTCCTCTCAAGGAAGGATCACAACCAATCAATCTCCGACCTTATCACCACGCTGGCTTACAAAAAGATATAGTGGAGAAAATAGTAACAGAAATGCTGGATTTTGGCATTATACAACACAACACCAATCCATTTGCTTCACCAGTGGTTTTAGTGAAAAAGAAAAATGATACTTGGCTGTTGTGTGTGGATTACAGGGCTCTTAACAAGATGACGATCAAAGACAAGTTCCATATCCCCTATTGTAGAAGAACTGTTGGAAGAACTAGGAAGGGCGACTATATTCTCAAAGGTTGATCTGCGGGCTGGTTATCATCAAATAAGGATGCTTGCTGGAGATATACGCAAGACAGCCTTCAGAACCCATAATGACCATTATGAGTTTTTGGTCATGCCATTCGGCTTAACCAATGCACCAGCTACCTTCCAAAGCTTAATGAACGACATTTTCAGAAGGCATTTATGAAAATTCATTCTCGTCTTCTTTGACGACATCTTGGTGTACAGCCCTACACTGGAAACGCATGTGGAACAATTACAGATAGTGTTTGATATTCTCAGAAGTCAGAGTCTTCTTGCTAAGAGAAGTAAGTGTGATTTTGGCAGCTCTCAAGTGGAGTATCTGGGCTACGTGATCACAAAGTCTGGGGTAGTCACCGATCCACTCAAGATTCAAGTCATAGTAAATTGGCCATTGCCTAGAAACATCAAACAGCTGAGGGGTTTCCCGGGGCTCACAGGTTATTACAAGCGGTTTGTCAAGGGTTATGGGGCCATCTGCAAACCTTTAACTCAGCTCATCAAGAAGGATTCTTACAGGTGGAATGAAGAGGCTACGGTTGCTTTTGAAAATCTGAAACAAGCAATGACAAATCCTCCAGTTTTGGCCTTACCTGACATGACCAAGCTGTTTGTCATTGAAACCGACATTTTAGGAACTAGAGTGAGGGCTATGTTGATGTAGGAAGGACACCCTAGAGCCTTTCTCAGCAAGGCTCTAAGCCCTAGGCAACAAGTTCTATTTGCTTATGAGAGGGAGATGTTTGCAATTGTGCAGATAGTGGCTAAGTTGAAACATTACCTTTGGGGAAAACACTTTCGCATAAGAACTGATCACGTTAGCCTCAAGCATTTGCTGGATCAAAAGGTAACCTGTCTTTTTCAACACCTCTGGCTTACTAAATTACTTGGGTTTGACTATGAAATTGAGTATAGGAAAGGGAAAGATAATATGGCCGCAGACGCTCTGTCAAGGATTCCTAGTGGACAATTAAGCACCATAGTTATGACTTTAATTTCCACTCCTATCATGGACGAAATCAGGATGACCTGAGAGACTGATGCTAGTATCAAGACCATTATATGTGATTTGTTGAAAGACCCTAGCTCTCACCCTCACTATACGTGGGTCAACAATCACTTAAACAAAAAGGATAAAATTGTGGTAGGACAGAATCCTGAACTGCATAACAAGTTGATAGCCTTACACCACGACACAGCCACAAGGGGTCATTCAGGGGTGGTGGTAACAACTCAAAAGGTAGGCAGTCTTTTCTACTGGAAGAAGCAGCAGAAACACATTTAGCAATTTGTTCGGGAATGCAATATGTGTCAGCAAAACAAAAATGAAAATGTGCTGACCCCAGGGCTACTGCAGCCTCTACCTATTCCTCTAGCCCTATTTACTGATATCATCATGGATTTCAATGAAAGCCTTCCTAAATCAGAAGGTAAGGAAGTCATCTTGGTGGTTGTGGATAGGTTCAGCAAGTATGCACATTTTATGGCTCTTATTCATCCGTATTCAGCTTCTTCTGTGGCTGGAGTTTTTATGAACAACGTCTATAAATTGCATGGCCTTCCTCCTACTATTGTCAGTGGCAGAGACCCAGTTTTCTTAGTCATTTTTGGTAACAATTATTCCAACATCAGGGAGTAAACCTACATCATTCGACAAACTACCACCCTCAATCAGACGGCCAAACTAAAGTGGTGAACAGGTGCTTAGAAAATTACTTGCCTTGCATGACTGGTGGCAATCCTAACCAATGGTCTAAGTGGGTGCCTCTTGTCGAATGGTGGTACAACACCAATTACTACACAGCTACTAAGTCTACTCCTTACGAGATATTATATGGTTTTCCATCTCCTCTACACATTTTTTATTTTCCTAAAGATTCCACAGTGGAGGCTATAGATCAGTTGCTCACACCAAGGGAAGAAATGCTCGCAAAAATCAGAACAACTTGCTCCAAGCTCAGCATAGAATGGTACAGCTAGCCAACCACAAATGCAGTGACAAACAGTTTAATCCAAGGGAACTAGTCTACCTCAAACTACAGCCCTATCGTCAGAAATCCATGGCACACAGAGTTTCTCAGA
>Ga0325402_1007831_pt1 | contig 10161 bp, 3 predicted proteins | sample PopdelMetagenome_22_FD_207212 | JGI IMG/M metagenome (GOLD analysis project Ga0325402, IMG submission 207212) | Populus deltoides microbial communities from Bellville, Georgia, United States - Xylem-PdKOR-R3 | ecosystem: Host-associated > Plants > Phyllosphere > Stem > Wood/Secondary xylem... | reverse complement strand
GGAAAGTGAAGGGAGCTTTGGTTCTCTTACATCCATTACTTAGTTATCATCAAATTAAAGTAAGAAATACATCCAAAAATATTAATTACAATGAATTTGTAGTTTTGTTAATGAATTGAAAATTTTAAAGTTATGCGAGAATTAAATTGTGTTGTTTGATTGATGAATGGTTGTCATTGTGTTTGATTGTGTTTGATTGTGTTTGATTACTGTTTGTAAATATGAAATATGGTTGGTTAATGATTTAATTCCAAGAATACAAGGGATAAAAATCCCTCTCTCACTACTTATAGATTTTAGCCAAAAGGAAAGAAATTGAGAGATTAGAGATTTTGATGTAATTGTTTAGAATTGTATGGCATTATAGTTATATGAATGTAAATGGATGGATATAATGGTAGGAAATTTCATAAGGATAAAAATCCTCCCATTTTTTATTTCCATAGTTTTGGCCAATGCTTGCTAAATAAAGGAAGATTTTAAAATTTTGAACTTATTAACGTGGAAAGGTATGTTTAAACTAATTTGGTTGATATATCCGAGAGTTAAAAATAGATTAGTTATGAAGAAATAAAAAAAGAATTTTACCCTTTATGGACATGAAATCCGGCCAACCAGTTGTAAAAGAATTGGATTTGATTAGATTAAGTAATAAGTAAATTATCTAAAGTTATGCCGATTGAAAGTGAAAAGGAATGAAAGAAAAAGAAATGGACATTTATACATGACTAGAATATGGAATTTTCAATGCGAATAAAGTGAGAATTTAGGATTTATATGTAGAATGAAACTAACCTTAATTGTAGATGAATGACAAATAATGTATTGGTTCTATGAGGAGAGGTTGTGGGACATAATCAGTAGTAGGGGACTAGATTGCAAGCGCAAACATCATGTAGGTGTTCAACACCTTAAAGGAAACTAGTTAATTATATGAATATTAGTTTAGTCTTCTTTAATTGTATCTTAATCTACGTTGGAAATATAGGGAAAAGTAACACACACGACCACGTTTCTATTGTTGTAGTTTTTGTTTTTCTTTTAACCATAAAAAAATAAAAATTTGAATAGTCAAATAGCTTTCGTTTTTTGTATTGGATCTCACACATAATTGTGTTTTAAACATTGATTTTGTAGAAGTTAAAATAATTTGATTTTCATTCATGAAGATTTGCTTTTCATTTATTTTGCATGTAAAAATTCATCTCACAATAGTTTTATCAAAACAAATATTTTTTTAAGCATATTTTCTTAAAACTACTTTTTTAAACCTGTAACTAGAAATATTTTTCTTAAAACTACTTTTTTAAACCTGAACTGCAAAAAATACCACAATACCAAATACATATAAAAGCTTCAAAGTTAAGTTCCACTAAATATTACACTTAAAAATTTCTGATTCTAAAATTAATGTGGTTATAACAAGTAATTAATAAAACATCCTTTTGGCAATCTAGACAGTGGAATTAGTACCTTGATTAATGGATAATTTGAGAGACTCTGGTTAATGGAATTAGTACCTTGATTGATAAGCAATTTGAGAGACTCTGATTAATGGAGTTAGTGCCTTGGCTAATGGGAGATTAGAGGAATTAATTTCCTAGTGAATGGGATTGGTGCCCTGGTAAATAGGAAATTGATGAAACTAATTTGTTGGATAATGGGATTAGTGCCCTAACTAATGGGTGATTGGAAAAACTAATTCCCTGGATAATGAGATTAATGCTTTGATTAATGGGCAAGTGTAAATCTTGGGTATAAATTCAACATAAAATTAGAGAAATGTTCTAAATTGAGTGAAGGAAATAAAATGAATGATGTGTGAAATTTGATAAATGGACACAAATATATGTATACGTAAAAGGTAAGGAAATGAAAATTGATCTAAAATCATTTTTATAAATATTTGATTAAGAAATGTAAACCCGGTACAACTCAAGAGTTCTATAAAATTTCTAAAAGAAATGTATAAGGAAATTAAGCAAATAAAATACAAAAAATTGAGGATTTGATGCTTGCAGTAAAATAATGGATATGGACCTTTGAAATTTAGAAAAATGGTTGGCGAACAAATTTTTAAATATAAAAGTGCAAAAATGCATGAAAAATAAAAAAACATTTAAAATGTGAATTAAATTTTAAAGGAAATGTTTATGAGGAAAGAAAGGTACTTGGGTATAAATTAATGAATTTCAATATCGCCTATTGAAAATTGATATTAAAAATATACCGGGATGGGTGAAATAATACCTGATAACTATAAAAGTTACTATTTGAAAGGACATAATGGGATTTTGATAATTTTGCCTATAAAAGAATTGGGTGCAGCCGGTTATGGGGAGAATTGAGAGGGAAGAAAGGAGAAAAGTCCATTTTTACTTGAAAAATCCTTAAGAAACCCAGAGAAAAACAAGAGAAAAAAAGTTAGTGATACTCAAGGATTTGAGCAACAAAATCACTTAGATTTAAAGTGTTCTTAAAAAAATTTTTTGGAGATAGTGAGAGGGAAGGGGTGGCAGTAGCTAAAAAGGAAGAAGAGGTGGGAATCATTGATCTATTAGCACTTGAAACCTAGATTACTCCTTAGTAAGGTGTCTCAACATCCATTTAACAAGTTCTTGCAATATTTGTTAAGTTTCCATTGATGTTTTTATCAAATTGTTTTTAATAAAAATTTCAACAAGGTTTTCCCTAATTTAGCCTATTTCAAGTTATCGACAATATCAACACTAGTCCCTAATAAACCATTTTCACAATTCAGTATTTTTATTTTAATATTACATTTCTCAATTAACAATATTTCATATTTTCTAACGTATCAATTCAAAGAATAATCATGTTAACTAAAATGAAGACAATTATCTTAACAATTATACACAAAATCATAGATTATAAATTTAATATACTTCCTTCAATCATATTTAATCTTTTAAGCATTATTATTAAACAAATGATATTAACTATGTGCTTACACACACACACACATATCACCATTATAATTAGAAAATAGTTACACAACAGAGTACAAGTTGAAGAAGTTAGTCCATTTAAGTTCATACATACACAACAAAATAATTTTCAAAATATACAGGAGGTAATATTATTATTATTAATTTACATGTCCAAAAGATCTATTAGTACTAGGAGTACACTCTAAGGCTACTAGGATGCGCGATATTGAGATGAACCTACACAATGATTTAAAAGAAAACCATGGTCAATTAGAGCATTTACATTTTGCATTTATATATATATTAGTTACTCACAAAGAAATTTCTAAATTTACTACGCATCTCTCAGGTACTAGTCACAAATCAATAATCTAAAATCTAAAATTATCCACACCATAGAGCGCCACTTCCAAACTAGTACAACTGGACCACCAGCCGCCCATTCACAGGGCACCAGCTCTATACCACGATAACTGGTCTACCAGTCGCCCATTCACAGAATAAATTATAATGGAAAAATCTATCAGCATAACGCATAAAATTTCATTGATTGAGGAGATAATTTAAATATCTAAAGTTTAGAAAAACATATTCAAAGTATTAAGCACCTACTTGGTGTTTGCGTCCTGCTAGCTGAACCTGTCTGCTAAGTGGTTCCTGTAGTCTCGCCCACTCCTGCAGGTTCCATTCGTTACCAATTAAATTATTACATCAATAATGTCACCACATCACCAATTTAATTCTATATTAACAAAATCAACTTGTTATCAATTTAATTATTTCGTCAACAACACCACCACAAAACCAATTTAATTATCAAACCAACAATAACAACTCATTACTAATTTAATTACTTCATCAACACCTTACCACATAATTCATTTAATTATCAAACAATAATATTAATTCATCACTAATATTTACTACATAACTCATTTAATTATCAATCAACAATATCAATTCATCACTAATATAATTACTTCATCATTAACATTACCACATAATTCATTTAATTATCAAACAACAATATTAACTCATCACTAATATAATTTCCTCATCATCAACATTACCACATAACTCATTTAATTATCAATCAAAAATATTAACTCATCACTAATATATCACTAATATAATTTATTCATCATCAACATTACCACATAACTCATTTAATTATCAATCAACAATGTCACTAGTTCTATCTTCTTCATCTTTTGTGAATTGTTTTGAATGAACTTTGATAAATTTTCACTCAATTTCTTCTCCCTCTCAAGCCCTAACATGGTCGGCCAACATGGCTAATTTCCCACTCCCCACTTCTTTAAATATTTACAAGTTTTCCCCCCTTTTCATTTAAGGACTTCCTTGTTTTGTTTTAAAACCATTTGGCCCAAAAGTTTGACTTATTCAATTTCATCCTTGTCTAATGTTTAACCTCCTTAGATAATAATTTCTACTCCATTAATTTCTATTATTATTATTATTATTTATTTATTTAATTATTTGTCCCCCCCTTTTTTAAAATAAATGTAAATCAAAATACATGAATTTACTCGGGAGTTACATGAAATGATGAGAATGTATAAATGAATAACAATGAAGGTGTTAGAAAGGGTTGAGAAAAGTGTTGATTGATAAGTTAATGAAATTGGGAGAATTGTCAACAATTGTGATAAGTTGCAAAATGATGATATTGGATAAACTAGTTCTTAGAATGTGTCTTTGGCAACATTATAGTGTGTATAACATGGCAAGAAATTTATTTTGAATAAAGATAAGTTAAATTGGTAATGTGTGAATGTTATGAAATTTATCGACGAAACTAGACAGTTTCATCTCTTGATCTTCCAAAGGGAATTTAAGCATGACAATGAGGGAATTTGGACTAAGTCTTTCATAGAAATTATAGCCTTGGATGTTATCTATCCAAGGAAGTTAACCTTGCATAATGTGGAGTTTTGGAACTCCATCTATGGGCTAATAACTTAGAGAGGGTCGGGACAAACCCTACTAGACAAATGGTCATCTCCTTAATAATGGGTAATTTTGAGGGCTTTAGGAGTAGAACTGGGTTCTTCTCCCTTCAATGGACATATAGCCCTATGTCTTAGCTTTTCAAGAGATTAAGTCACACCTTAAATGGAACTATATAATGTTAGTTATGGATGAAACCCAAAATAGTGTTCAAATGAGGAATTATGCTGATTATGATGTTTGTTTGCATTTTTATTTAAGAACTTAAGGAAAAGAATTTAATGGGAACATAAGATGTAAATTTAAGAAAAAATGGTAATAATGAATGAGATGATTAAAGAGAAATTTGTATAGATTTTGGATTTAAAAGAAATACACGCTCATGAGTAATGACATGGTATACTTGTTAATGCAAGAGAAGCCACATGACCCAAATAGCAGCTCAGGACGACCAATCAATCTTTTACAGCAGGTAGGTGCCTAACACCTATGCTTTCTATTTTCTAATATTTTAAATTGTTCGGTATGTTAATGCTTTGAACTTGGTAGTCTATATATATGATGTTAATAACAAAAATAAAAAGGGATCTATACGAATGGTAGTTTGAGATGACATTGATTAGCTATCTAGGTTTAGATAGATAATGGTATCAATGGGGTTCCATTGGTGTTGACATTTCTTAAAATTGATTAATCAATCCCAAGTAATTAGGTGATTAATGATGTCAGTAAAGATTACTAACATCGGCATGGTTAATCCTGGTTAAGGAAAAAGATAAGTTGATTAACTATTTCAAGGTATGAATAATTAATGATATCAATGGACTGCATTGGTATCGACAATCATTTCTAGTGTGATTATCTGCTCCTGGGTAATGAAGCTAATGATATCAAGGGTTCTTAATATTGGCAACTTTAATAATAAACCAGATAAGGATAAGAATTAATTAACTATTTAAAGGTAGGGATAATTAATGATATCAATAGGTTGTATTGGCATCGGCACTTGAATGAAATTGATTAGTCTAACCCGGTATTGGGATACTAATGATATTAATGAGATTTATTAGTATCAACAATTACCTTTTGGAGAATGGGAAAGAAAACATTGATTAGTTATTTTGAAAGAATAGGATAAGCTAAAGATACCAAGAGGGGAATATCTTGGTATCAAGTGAGAATTAATTCATAAGGAGATGGTGTTCAAAACCATTGAGTTGAGTTGAGATTTCCAAGATAAAATTATTCTCGAAAAATAATTTAGGATATTAGATGGATATTGGTAATAGATGGAAAATATATGTTGTAAAAGAGGTTTATACCTAAATTTATTTATCAAAGAAATGTCATGGAAATTATTCCTTGTTGTTGTTATTGTTTGTTACTACTTTTTATTTATATGAATATGTTAATTTTTATTTTCAAGTCTATCGGGGTCACATCAGGAGTGATATTAGTTTAGTCACCTTTTGCTTTTGGACATGTAATTATTTTGTAAATTAAGAGACTTATCTCCTAAAACTTGAAATATAATATTGACCCATAAATTTGGATATATGACTTTAATCTAATGTATGTAATTCTAAGTACTTGTTTAACCATGCATATTTATAGTTGAAATTGAATTCTTCACTTGAATTACATTATATGATATTATGCAACATATATTCATGTGATGATATTATGTAATAATGAATTATGCGTTATTATTTTGTGAACTTGAATTGTGTGATGTTATTGAATAAGGTGTATTGTATTGATGAGCATGAGTTAGGTTAGGATCCAAGATGAATGGATCGAGCTGTGAAATGAAATTGAAAGTGTATTATGATTCTGTCGATAACTCCACTGAAATTTTTGAAAATTTCAGTGGAACTTGTTTAAAAAAATTAATGAAATTTTCATTTACCTATTGTGTGTTTTCCTGGAAATTAGGACTATTATAGTAAGTCAGAAAAATCCAAATGATTGGTAATAGAATAAAAGTGTGGTTTAGGCTAGAGACGACCTTAGTACGTTCACAAAATTAGATATTGTGGCATCGATTTACAAAGATAACGGTATAATAAGAGATAAATTGTTTGATAAATGAGGATTATGAACACACATATGTAGATGTTGCGATGTCGCGGTCGTACAAATTAATTACCCTAGCTTCAAACACAACACACAAGATAATATAGAGCAAGCAAGGGGTCGATCCCACGAGAAAGTTTCAAGTCAGATTTTTATGTTGTACGTTATGTAATTGGGGGGGTTTGGTTTGTGATTTTCTAAACTATGGTAGCAATTAAACTAGCAAATAAAATCAATTAAAACCGAAACTTATCAAGAAAACAAATCTTGGTCGCAAGCACACATCCACCAACGGAAATTAGAACCGATCCTTGAAACGAAAATTGCAGTTTATGTTCTAAAATTTTATATTTTCTTAACGTTGATTAATTAACGGATCCGCCGTATAACTAATCCTAACCAACAAACAATCAAAGTGTCCACACTAATGATTCAATTTAATGGTAGCTTTAAGAACTAGATAATTTCATCAAGATTAACATACAAGTTGTCCGCAGCTTGTGTCACTTTGTTCAAATGTTCTCCCTAAGTTCAATAACGTAGTTCCGCCATAATTATTAAGCTTAGTTGCTTCACAAGTTCATATATCACAACTCCGGTTTTGATATTAAACTTAGCAATAGATTGTTCACAACAATAACTTAGAGTCCGCTCTAGCAATCATCAACAACAATCATAGGAAATATGCATAGGAAAACAATCATACTCATTCATAACATAAACTAAAAATAAAAGGAAGAATAAATCTCACGGTTCTTGAAATCCGAAGGTTTGTTGTGTCCGTGGAACCAAGAAAAGAGCTTAGTTTTGCATAACTATTGAACTACTACTTCTAAAGAATGAAAAGAGCATGATTTTTGGGTTTGTAGAGGAGAGAATGTGTGTTTATTCTCTGTTGACTGCTGCCTCCTTCTGCTCTCCCTCTTTTCTGCTGGCTGCTGCCTCCTTCTCTCTTTCTTTTTATATGCTAAGAAACCCTAGTCTCTATTTTACAAAATAGTCCTTCCTTGAGTCGACAGTTTACATTTAAGTACTTCAATAACTATTTTTCCTAAAAGGAGAAATAGTCTTGCATGAAATCTTCAAGCTCTGACTTAGAGGAGCTAAATTGCTGATATAAAAACTTGGATATCGGTTTAGATGCTTCGGAATGTAGTTTGGACTTGTTTCTTCACGAAACCTGTTTGTTGGCAGAATTCAGTTGTCATCTTTGAAAAATCATATCTCCCTCATATGACATCTGTTTTGGCTGAAATTTGGAGTGTTGATAGGTCTTTAAGTCAGGAATCCAATAAAATTGAGTTTGCATCAATTGGACTTCTATAGCTCCAGATATTAAATTTTGAATGGACAAAAGTCAACACTGGCAGAATGCAAGATTTGACTTTGCAGGATGTGATTTCCATGATATTTCTCTTTTTATTTTTCTTGCATTACATTTACAGAAAGTTATGGATGTTAGCTTTTTAGTGCCACTGGAATCACTTCATTTCGATCTTTAGAACTCACGCTCTGCACAAAACATCGACTGAACGTCAAATCTGCCAATTACCTCTAATTTACTCCTTTTTGCATCTTTCATCCAAAAGTGCCTTCAAAACATTAAAAAAATAATATCAATGCATTTTATATATAAAACATAGGCAAAACACTAGTTAAATGTGGGTGAAACTATCAAATAATATGGTTGCATCAGTAGAATATAATATTAAATTATCATTGAGTGTGAAGCTAATTATGCCTAATATAAAACAAATTTTCAAGTACTTTGCAACACCAAGCCTTTGCCTAATCGATGTAATTAAGAGAATGAATATTTTTTTGTAATATAATTTTGTATCCAAATTGCGTTCACTTATCTAACTTAATTAGGGATCATGTATTTAAGATAATTATCTCCTTTAGATATGTTTATAATTTTGTTGTACTCTTTTTTTTTATAAAGTTACTTTTTTAAACCCGAACCGGAAAATATATCACAATATCAAAAACACACAAAAGCTTCAAAGTTCAGTTCCACTAAATATTACACTTAAAAGTTTCTGATTCTAAAATTAATTCGGCTATAATAATTAATTAATCAAACATCCTTTTGACAATCTAGACAATGGGATATGAGGGTCACATCTTTTTTATTTGATATTAACTGAAGAGAAAAATTTAGATGAGCTTATATTTTAATTAAATTTTTTTCTTGATGATGTTAAAGCTACATCCTCATATTAATCTCATATTACTCTAAATATAAAACGTCAAGAGTGTTGTAGATATAATTTTAAGCACTTGAAATTAAACAAACACATGTATATAAATGTATGGTTTTATTAAATATATGGCCGGGTGCAATCTCTATCTAAAATATTATTTCAAAAGAATAGGACAATTCTCTTATTATTCCCTTGGATTTGATATTTGGTGATTTGATTTATTTGTGAAATCAAGCCAAAATTTATGCTTTGCAAGAGCTCGAATATAAACATGTATGGCGAAGTGAGATTTGGTGATTTTATACTTTGAATAGTACCTTTGAATTTTCTTCAAAGTGTTGTTGAATAATTTTTACGGGGTGTTTAAACTTGATCAAACAGAGCTTCGTTCTTTATAGACTTCAAGTATAGATGAAGGAGGTTGGGAACTTTTGAGAGAGATTTCTTATTTGAAGAGCTTGTCTTAAAGAAAATTTATATGTACAAGAATTCTTTTTTTTTCTTTTCTCTAGGTTAAAGCCATCTATTTATAGAAATATGTAGGCTCTCAAGTCCTTTTCCATTACCACATGGTATGATTTTATTGGTTGATCTATATTGATGAGATCTTGTATTTATGACAATATCTTGAATATCTCATTTCAAGTATCAACCTTTTATTATCAAAGAAATATATGAAGATTTATTTATTTTTCATGTTATTTATTTTAATTTTATTTTATCTTTCATTTAAAAATAAAATTTGGTAAATTTTTTTTGTTTCTACAAGTGTAATAAAATATTTTTGATTGACACAATAATTAAAAATATTATTATTATTATTATGAGGATGACGTGTATAATTGACGTATCGGATCACGAGAAAACAAAATTACTAGCACAAATGGAAAATTAGGCACGATAAGAGACATGATATGCTGTTCCACTCGTGCACAGTTTTTCATGCATTAATTAAT
>Ga0325402_1007830_pt1 | contig 10162 bp, 8 predicted proteins | sample PopdelMetagenome_22_FD_207212 | JGI IMG/M metagenome (GOLD analysis project Ga0325402, IMG submission 207212) | Populus deltoides microbial communities from Bellville, Georgia, United States - Xylem-PdKOR-R3 | ecosystem: Host-associated > Plants > Phyllosphere > Stem > Wood/Secondary xylem... | reverse complement strand
TTTCCGAAATCATCTTCTCAAATTATATTAGAATGTTTTATGTGTCAATATCTTTTTACTTTGTATACTCTCACGTATGTGAAGTGTTGAAGAATTGTACCATATTAAATTAAAGCTTAATTTTACAGAATAGATTTTTAGATTATAGTTAAAAAATTCAAAAAACAAGGATAAAAAAAGATCTTGATTTTAAAAAGGCACGAGAAACTTTAATTTAGTCCCTAAAATTCTAGATTTTGCATTGTTTGGTCCTTATAATTATAGTCTTTTATGTTTTGGTCGTAAACTTTATTTTTTGTGTTTCAATCCCAAGTACTGAGAGAAGAAAGAGAGGTAGTGAGAAATGGGAAGAGAGAGAAAAAGATCGAACGAGCATATTCTAACTACAAAAAAGACATTTTAGGTTAAATAGAGGTTTAATGAGGTCCCCGAGATGTTTTATATGGGTTTAAAGAAGAAACAAAGTTGAAAAATTAGTTTTTAATGCTTAAAAACTTGGAACCCAACGTCTATCAGGGATGACTAAAATCTACACTAGAATATAACATGCCTTTCAATTAGAAAAATGACGTGATGTCTGTTTATTTTAAAATAAGAGTCAGGCTTTCTTAACTTGTTTGTTAAACAACCAATAGCTCTCTCTTACTCTTTACAAATTTTAGAATAAAATTATTTTAAAATAAATTTATTAAAATGATATTTAAAAAATAATCCAATAATACCATGGTTTTCAAGAATATTAAAGTTTTAATGGTGAAATTGACAATTACTTTATGATTAATCATATATTAACCTAATATACGAAGTTTTTTTTTAATTGTATTAATATTTAATAAGAATATAATATTTATTTTTTGTATTTTTTTTATCCAATTGTTTATATAATTTTCTCATATTTATTATTTTTATATTCATTAAATGATGGATTCATGATTTATTTTTACTTTTTATTGAAATTTCCTTTCACGATTATCCATTTGAAAATAGTAATTCTAATAAAAAAAAAATATGTTTTCATAAAGACAAAAATAATGTGAATGAGAAAATAAAGTTATTAGAATTGTTATGGATTTTGTTTTAATTTTAATTAGTTATTATTTGATAAACCATGCTGCTAAAAAAAGACATGTTATTGTAAAAAAAAAAAATCATGAATGAGAGAAGAAAATTTTGACTATAAAAAAACACAATTTTCTCCATATTAATCATTGCCTTGCTTACAAATATCTATTTTTATTTTCAAACAAGGAAATAAAAATACATTTTGAAAAGTGTTTTTTTGACAACTTGCAGGCTTTTACTATAATGTCCTCAATGCATTTTTTCAATGTTTCACTGTCAATTGCATTAAGCAATCCATAATGGTCCTTTTGTTTTTTCAATAATTGAAAATTTATATAATACAAGTTCATTGAACTTTATCTCTTTTCAATTCTATCATCTCATGTTATGTTGACATGGTATTATATTTTAGAAATTATTTCAATTTAGCATACTCTTGCGTGTTTGAAGAGTCATAAGATATTTTAACATTAAATTAAATGTTGATTTTACAAAATATTATGTTACAGTTAAAAAAAACTTGAAACAACAAGAAACAAAATAAAAACACACAAAAAAACAAATACTTTTTTTATTTTTATTGTTCAAAGGTGTGAAAAACTTCAGTTTGATCCTTAAAGTTTTTTTTTCCAGATTTAGTTCATGTTCTTTTAGGTTTTTATGTTTTGACCTTAAACTTCTTTTTTTTTATGTTTCAGTCCATGTGTGCTGAGGGAGAGAGAGAAAAAGTTCATTCAGCCACATTACGACCACAAAAAATATTAATATGTCAATGAGTTTGTCTTAGATATAAGAATTCAATTAATGTGATGTTGTCCTTTAAACATGTCAGAAAAGTAGATCAAAATCCATAATGTGTTTTTTTATCTAGTTATATTTCAATTTTTAGAGTGATTAAATTGTCTTTTTAGGATAAAGAATGGATTTATTGAGGTTCTATAATTGTTTTTAGGTATTTTCATGTAAAACCAAGTTAAGAGTTGAGTTTTAAGAGTTTAAATAGTCAACTATAATTTTCCTACAATTGAAGATGGATGAAAAATAATTGCAGCAAACAACGTGTCATTTACTGCAGTTTTTTTTTTAAAGTTAAGCAAAAGGATAATTCATCATCTGTTCACTAAATTGACCATACCAAGTTTAAAAGCTTGGGCCGAGTTTAGGCTAAAACACACTTGTGGCACGTGGAAATGGCCTAGTTTAGGCTCAAGCACCAAGACATTGACTCTTTCATAGTTGACCATTAATGTATTAAACTAATATATAGGTGTAACTTAACTTATCAGGGAATATTTAGAAGTTGAAGAGCTCGATAATTAGTTCATTGAAAAAATTCCTATTGTTTTTTAGTCTAAGTAATTTCCATTACTTTGTTTTTTTATATTTTCAATAATTATAGCTCATGATGCTGGAAAATAACTTTTTCATTTGTGAAATTTATTTTATCCATTTAACATCAATATGAGGTCATGCAATTCCTTTCTTTGTGGATCTTGTTTTGCTTCTTTCTTCTTTTTTTTTTTGCTTTTTTCCACCTTTTTATTTGCACTGCTTGTTTTGCATGAATATTCAAAATGATCATTGGCTTAAAATAAAAAATAATTACTTTGAAAGTATTTGGTCTAATTTTGGTGAAACTTTAATTCTAATACATAAGAAAGAGTGTGGTGAGAAAGACATGCATAAGTATGCCAAGTTAATTGAACAATATGAACGACTTATAAAATCAAATCAAAAAGTGTTGAAATTGATGAATGTGGCACCAAAATGAATGAAACATAGTTAAAGGTTGGAACTTTGATTCCTAAAGATGAGAAAAGTAGCATGATTGCCTTGTTAAAAGAATAAACAAATGTGTTTGCATAGTCATATACAAATATACTAAGGCTAGACAATGTTATCATATTACACATGCTACTTTTAATTCTGAATTACACATCAGTAAAATTGAAGCAAAAAAGAATACGGCTGAATATTCTGATAATATGTAAGCAATGAGAAACTAGATTCTTAGAAGTGGTTGAATACCATTAATGGGTATCAAATATTGTGGAAGTTCCGAAGAAAAAAGGGAAAGTTAGAGTGTGCATGGATTTTAGAGACTTAAACAAAGCAAATTCTAAAGATAATTTTTCTTTACCTGTATTGATATACTTATAGATAATGTAGTCAATAATTTAAATATTCCTTTATGGATGGACTTTTTAGGTATAATCAAATTAGCATGGTGGAGAATAATGATAAAAAAAACCATTTTCATCATGTATTGGGAAACCTTTTGTTACAAAGTCATGCTCTTTGGACTAAAAAGCATGAGCAACATAGAAACGAGTAATAATAAATCTATTTCATGACATGATATATAAAGAAATCAAAGTGTATATGAATGACATGATTTCTAAGTCAAATGAAAAGGAATATCATATCTAAATATTAAGAAAGCTCTTTGAGAGGTTAAGGAAGTATATGATCAAATTGAATATGTCAAAGTGCACATTTAAAGTAAAATGAGGAAAATTATTAAGGTTCATAGTATGAAATGAAGGCATTGAAGTTGACATCGATAAATTCAAAGCAATACAGGTTATACTGAGCCTAGAGCAAAAAAGGAAATATTCACCTGCTTCGTAAAAAAATCCTAGAGTATAGAATATATATTATCAAATAGATTTTCATAAGATAAAACAATATCTGTATAATCCATCATTTTTGAACTCGCTAGTTTTAGAAAGGCCATTAATCATGTACTTGACTGTGATATAAACTGTTATGGGATATGTTATTGCTAAGCGTGATAATTCTTGAAAAAAATGGCAAGTCATTTACTACTTTAGTAAGAAGTTTATGAACTGCAAATCTCGATATACTTTTCTAGGAAATATATGTTGTGGTCTGGTATAAAGTGCATCAAGACTCAAGCATTACATATTTTATTATTAAAATTGGTTGGTATCCAAAATTTATGTAATCAAGTATCTCTTTTAAAAGCCTTGTCCAACATAATTGCATTGTGGAAAGTCATATTGGTGAAATATGACACCATTTATTTGACTATAAAGCTAGTGAAAGAAAGTGCTAAAATAGTTCATTTGGTGGATAATATAGTTGATGATTATGATCCCTTGTGGTATGAATTCCTGAATGAAAAGATTGTCGCTGTTAAAAGAAAAGGAGAAGTCAAGATAGCTAACAAATTTGAACCACTTAGCCTTAATGTGTCTTGAAATCCACTTTAGCCCATGTGTTTTGAAGAAATCTATTGAAAGCCTCTTTGAACCACTTAGCCCTAAGTTTTTTTATTATACCAATCAGAACCTTTAACAGATCTCGTAGTATTGCTTGGATCGTGTCATTCCTTCTTTCTTCTAAAGATTGTGGTTGTAAAAAAAAAGTGAGGTGAAGATATATGGACCTTGTATTTTAATACTATAGTAAATATATCTAGCAATGATGTGGGTGTTATACTCAGTTCACCAACTAAGGAGTAATATCCAATGGTAATTAAATTACAATTTTAATGCATTAACAACATAACAAAATATAAGGCAAATATCTATAAGCTTGAGGCTATTTTGAAAAGAAAAGTTAAAAAACTTGACGTATATGGTGATTTTCTATTGATAATTTGCCAAGTGAAACGAGAATAAAAATGAAAGATAAGAAGTTAAATTTGTACCAGGAGTACCATGTCAAGATAGCCAATAAATTTAAAAAGGTTAAGTTCACTTATTTAAGTAGAGATAAGAATTGATTTGCAAATGCATTTGTCATATTAGCATCAATAACCCAAATCAACTGCGATAAAGAATTACAACCTTTATGTATTAAGATAAAGAATGATCCTGTTTATTGTTGTTAAGTTGAGGAGGAAATAAATGGAAAGCCTTCGTACCATGATATCAGATAGTTCATTATAAATCATGAATATTCACCCGGTATGAATAAAATGAATAGAAAAACTTTAAAGATATTGTTAATTTATTATTTCTTAGATGGAGAGATTCTATATATAAGAGGATTTTATAGAACTCTATTAAGATGTTTATGTTACACATATCAACAGGCATATAATGACATGAAAAATGCAAAAAATAGATACTTTTTTTACCATAATGGAGAAAAGCTGCAATGATCATGATGATAAGATAAATACACTATAATGACATGAAAAATGCAAAAAATGGATACTTTTTTACCATAATGGAGAAAAGTTACAATGATCATATTGATAAGATAAATACACTAGTAATTCCTCTTTACCATATAACAACACCTTGGCCATTTACAGTACAAATAATCAATGTGATTTTCCTAAAAAATTAGAAGGCTAGTAACAAATATCGGTTCATCTTGGTAGCAATTGACTATTTTAAAAAATGAACTGAAGTGAATTTATATGCCTATATTACTTAGAAAATGATTTGAAGTTTATTGAGAAAAACATTGTCTGTTGTTATGATTTACCAAAGATGATAATAACAGAAAACACTAAGAATTTCAATGAAAATATGATTCAGGATTTAAACCAACAATGGAAGATCAATCATCTCAGACCTAAAATGAATGGGATAGTAGAGGTAGTGAATAAGAATATAAAGAACATAATGCAGAAAATAATCATCATTTATAAAGGTTGGCATGAATGCTTCTATACATATTACGTGGTTATTGAATTGTTACAATAACATCTATAAAAGCAATTCCTTACTCTCTAGTATTTAGGATGGAGGTAGTGATACCCTTTAAAGTGAAGATACCTTCTCTAATGATATTAAAAGAAGTAGAGCTATAAGAGTTAGAATGAGTTAAGGTCCAATACGAGAAATTGAACTTGATTATTGAAAAGAGATTGGCTAGAATTTGTCATACGTAGCTGTATCAGAAGAGAATAGCTAAAGCCTGAGATAAAAAAGTATACCCATGAGATTTTCATGAAGGAGATTTGGTATTGAAAAAGGTTTTGTAAATTCTTAGGGAAATTGAAGTAAATAGGCATCTAATTACGAGGGCCTTTATATAGTCAAGAAAACATTTTCATGAAGAGCATTTATTTTATCATATATAAATGGTAAAGAATTGTCAAAGCCTATAAATTCAGATGTTGTGAAGAAGTGTTATACTTATAGATATACTTTCCTCATGAAACATAATAAGTAAAAGTATAAATTTAGCCAAATTTTATTCAAAGTTTTTATTTTCCATGTTCATCCTATTTCTTTGACACAACTACTACAATGATTTTTTACTTTACAACTGTATTTCCAAAAACCTATATTCCTTGGTCCACTACATCCACTACATGATTGATATTAATATTTATTGCACAAACTTGACAAACAAAAAAAGAAAAGTAGAAAAAAAGGAATGAGTTTTATTTCTCGGCTTAGTAGGGAAAATGAATAGTTTAAAAACAAATTATGCACGAGGATAAAATAAATGTTTGACAAAAAATTTTATTGAAGGAAGTTACAACAAGGTATTAAAAGACTAAAAGTAGGAATGAAAAAAAATAAAATTGAATTATGAAAGATAAATTTGAAAGCAATTCGAGGGCAAATGAGATCTTATAATAGAAATTTGCTATAATGGATATTAGAGTTGGGAATATGAGACAAAAATATATAAAAAATAAAGTGGTTTAGAACTAAATTCTCTACTTGGAAGCCAAGAATGAGCAAATAAGTGAACCTAATATTACGAGAATCAGATGAATGAATTAAGGTCAAAGCCTAAGATGATAAAATGAAGTTCATGCATCCTGAGTGAATTATTTTAAATCTTATATTGAGATTGGTCATCTAATAATTTTGACCCATTTTAAATTTCATGTTAAGGTTGACCATCTTACAATTTTGATCCATTTAGATTCTATGTTAAAGGTAGTTGCCTTTTGAATAAACTATTTATCTATTTTATTTATTTTTAGGGTAATCGTCTCTCAATGATAATTGCTTTGTTTTATTCATTTTGTTTTTGAGTATAATCACATCTTGATGAAACTATTTTTTTTATTTAATTTATTATGAGGGTAGTCACCTCTCGACAAGGAATTTCTTTTTCAATTGAAAATGGTGTGCACCTTAAACAAACAAATCTAGTTTAGTAGTAAGGTGCAATTTTTTTTTTGTTTTGTTTATTTTATTTAGTTACCTTTCGATAAGACCATTTGTTTGTTTGATTTATGTTGAGGGTAGTCAACTTTTAATGATAATTGTTTTATTTTATTCATTTTGTTTTTAGGGTAGTCGTCACTCGATGAGATTATTTGTTTATGTTGTTTGTTTTTTTTTCTAAAAAAACAATGCTTCCAGTGTTATTTTTCTTTTCTTTACCAACTTAATATACAAAGTCCAGGGATAGTAAATCTTTAAATATTTATATACCCTCAATATTATAAAGAAATGGTAGTTGTCATAACCTAATTTTGATTCATTGATTTTCTAATGTTTTGTCAAAAAATAAATGAAAATAAAAATGATAAAAGGATTAGGGACTGAAAATAATAGGCAATGAAAAAAAGGACCAAAATTATAAGGGGTTAAATAAAATAATAAAGGAGAAAAAATAAAAATGATAGTTGAGTTTAATGAGAATATTTGATTGTGATTAAGAAGGAAATGAAGAGATTTTGAGTTCATTAAAAACATTAGATTATGATTAAGATAGAAATGAAGAAATTTAGCTTATTCTAATAAATGAAGATTTTGATTGTTTTTCTAGCAAAAAAAAAAAAAAAAAAACCAAGATTGGCATAAAGAAAAAAAATGGTAGTTATTTGGAAAGAATCAATCATGCATATTTTTTTAAAAAATGAAAAATACCATAATTTTAAGATTTTTATTAAAGAAAAAAATAAAAAAAAATCCTCGTATTAATTGATATGTTCTTTTACTAATAAGATTTAACAATATAAATAGAAATGTGTAAAAAAAAAAAAAGGCATGAGAGATATACATAGACAAACATGGAGAGAAATCTAACAAAGTAAGAAAATAGAAAACAAAACACCAAAAAACATATCAAGATAAAAAAAAAAAAAACACCTAACAACCTAACAAAAAGACAACATCCTAGCCTCCAAAATATCAATAACCAACAACCTTCTTCTTAAACTTAAAATAGTCACCCTTTCATCTTATCCTTTCTCTCAGTTGCAACTACAAGACAACTTTTAACAATATCTTCATGTCCTTCATGACATCACCCCTACAGACCCATCTCCACAACAACAGCTCCACAAACCTAGAAATCATAACAACATAGCTCATCAGTTCCATGTATAGTCAATATCATATAGACTTACTCATCCTCACAATAGGTCTTCCATCACCACCACTAAATAGAATAATGTCATAACTCTTATACTCTCCTCTATCTCCAATAAACTTATCATAACCTTCTCTCTTTAAACAGTTTTTAATCAGATCTGAAACTGTCTACAACCACTATAAAATGTTGCCATTAGATATGCCCAAACTCATACTCAAAATAATCTAGCAATAATCACATCAATTTTATACCCAAGAACTAGTAGTTTGTTGTTGATTTTGTAGGTTCAAACACCGCACATGAGACAAATACGCTCTCCACTACCCAACATTTGTCTAGCTTCCACATATGAGGTGCATGCACAACCACTCCCCATTTCCATTCATATCTAATCCCAACTCTTTTTTAAGGTCAATCTCAAATCTCTAATGTGTTGATCTGCTTATTTTGGGTATTCTGTAATGTATAATTATGGATGATGTATATTTACTTTGCATTGTAGTCTTGATGTGTGGATGTATATTTGACTTGTATTGTGTTTTCATATGTGGATGACATATTTTCCTGTATGTTTTTTGTTTGTTTGTGTTTGCTTGTATATAGTTGATTTTCTATACAAGAATGTTGTGAAATTCATGTTGAATAATAATTTTTTATATTTATTTCATTATGCATTGTTTTGTTTTTATCAAAGAATCGACATGAGAATGGTACATTCCTCACAAGGATCATGTTCTCAAGAAGTCAAAACTTTATTGTCTTAAAAAAATGTAAATAAAAGTTTTTTTTATCAAAGAAAAGACCTAAGAATGGTACATTCCTTATAAGGATCCCATCCTTAAGAAGTTGAAACTTTATTGTTTAAAAAAGAAGTTGTTTTGTTTTTATCAAATAAATGATCTGAGGATGGTACATTTCTCATAAGGATTTCATCCTCGAGAAATCAAAATCTTGCTGTTTTTTTTTAAAAAACATAAATAATATTTTTTTTATCAAAAGAATCGACCCGATAATAGTACATTCCTTATAAGGATGTCATCTTTGAGAAGTCAAAACCTTATTGTTTTTTTTTTTTGTTATGAAAATGCTAATATATATATATATATATATATATATCTTGTCTTAAAGAAGTTAAAATTTTATGGTTTTCATATGAAGACCAAAAGTTTGTTTTGAAAATACAAGTGCTTAGTTTTCTTCCAATGTGCTTCTCTTTATTGTTGTATGTAGGCTTAGGTTGGACCCATGTGACCTCACAAACACTTTTTTTAATTCATGTAAAGTGCCCTGGTCAGCTTGCGCTCTCCTCGACTAATCCTCATGGGTCCTGAAATTAACGACCAAGTAAGCCTCCAATCCTCACAAACACTTTTGAGTGTGAGTGATGGTTTTTAGGTTCATTTTAGAACATAAATGAATCATAGCTCAATTTATCATTCATCATCTTTTTGGGTTTGATGTCTATATTTTAAAAATATGGATCAAGTTTTACTTTCAGTCTAGGTTCTAACTAATTGTCTTATGTCATTGTAGTTTTTTATCCCTAAAAACAAATATACATGTATTAGTTTATGCAAAACCTTTAACATATAAGAACAAAAGATATTTTTTTATTATTAAAAACAAATATACATGTATTAGTTTATGCAAAACCTTTAACATATAAGCATAAAAGATATTTTTTTATTATTAAAAACAAACAAGAAACAATTTATTTTATGTATGATATTTTAAGATGGTTTTTATTTTATTTTTAACACTACCAACCCTAACTTTTAAAAAATTAGTTTAAATTTTAGTTACAATAAAATAAAACTAGGGACAACTAATT
>Ga0325402_1007828_pt1 | contig 10162 bp, 6 predicted proteins | sample PopdelMetagenome_22_FD_207212 | JGI IMG/M metagenome (GOLD analysis project Ga0325402, IMG submission 207212) | Populus deltoides microbial communities from Bellville, Georgia, United States - Xylem-PdKOR-R3 | ecosystem: Host-associated > Plants > Phyllosphere > Stem > Wood/Secondary xylem... | reverse complement strand
AAATTTCAAAAAATCCAAAAATAAAATAAAACAACTCTTCATTTCAAAAACACAAACAAATATGTTTTGTTTTTGTGCATATAATCAAATTCTAAAAGTTTTTCATGTATATTTTCTAAAAAATATAAAATTAAATTTTAATCATGTTTTAAAAATATAAAATGGATATTATTATCAATTAGGATTTGGATAATATATTGAAAATCCCAGAACAATTAATTTGTTTAATTAATTTTTAAAGAATTAAGGTTTAGCTGTAAAGTTTAATATTGGAAGTATAAAATTACACTGTAAAATATACATTCAATTATTAAAGATAGAGAATAAAAAATAAATGTGATGCTAAAATTAAAATTTTAAAATTATTAGAATTTAACTTGATAAGATAAAGATTTTTTTATGACGAGAAATCTATTTTAAACTTTAGATGAAACCAACAAATAAAAAAATAATTTAAATTAATAATTAATCAATAATATAATTTATTTTAATAAGATGGATTAATAGTAATATATCTTTTTTTTATATAATTATTCTCGACTTTTATTAATTACTAATTTACTAATAATCATGATACTAAATAAAAATTCTCTCTAATTATAATTTTATAATTCAAACTTTTTATAGGAGACAGCTCCAGCTTTCGATGCCAAGCACTCACAGCAAGAGTCACCCAAGAACCCCTCCATCATCGTCATCATAATGTCGTCGTCGGCGTCGTCATCATCATCCACGTTTCCTCCCTCTTTTTATACGAGCTCCTCTCTCCCAAAGCAACTCCGTTCTTCTTCACAGAGAAATCTTTCTCCTATTTCCGTACCAAAACCGCCATGCCCATAAGCCTCCCATCCCACGCCTTCGCAGGCAATCCTCTTAGGTCTAAAACACCCAAACCAACCCACCCATTATCACCTGCCTTAGCCCTTGAAACCCTCAAAACTCAACTTGTAGACAATTCCCACCAATCTTCTTCTCTTAATTTCAAGGTTCTACCCTTTAGGAAGGGCAGGCCTTTGACGTCCTCCACTAGCACCGATGCTGATTTGGGGCCCACGTGGCATCTGGGCTGGATCAGTTTGGCTGATTGTAAAGGTTTATTTTCTGCTTCCGGGGTTGAATTCACCGGAGACAGCTTGTTTTATCTGGGTTCAAGCTCTGAACAAGATGTGGATGTGGTTTATTGGGCAATTGATGTCTCCTGTGAAAATAGTTTATTCACTGAATTTGATAGCGAGCAGGTTTGCTTCATTGAGTTAAGAACACTTATGGTGGCTACAGATTGGGCTGATGAGCAGGCCATGGTTGATTTGGCCGTTGCTGGCCATGTAAGTTGGTTTTGTTTTTCAATAAGTTTAATGTCTTAGATTTATGCGCTTGGTTCTAAGAATGAGGTTTGGATCATTTTAAGTGCCTCAAGTTAAAATGGTAACATAGATGTGAGCTTTCTAGTTGCTGAAAAATGGCTTCTTTCCCTTCTCATCTTTATAGTTGAGATATATTTTTAACCACTTTAGTTTGTGAAAATTTGAGGGTGCCATTTTGTCCATGGCTTGAATTTCAGATTATCATCTTGCCAGTTAATTGGATGTTTCAACTTTTTACAAGCCATGGAAAAAAGTGTCTTGAAACTTGAAATTCAAGCCTCGTGCAACATAGGAAAAGTTTTACCTGAGCTGATCTCATGTTATGCTCTAGAAGTGTATTGCGACACAAGTATCTTGATGAATAACTAAGCGTAGACAAGTGATGTAATTTGGAACTGAGGTTTAATTGAGCTGAGCAGACTACGAACATCTGCCTGCCCCAATTTATCATCTTTATTACTTATTTATTTCTATCCCCTCTTTGGTTTTTGTCTTTAATTTAACATCTTAACTGAAAGGTCTCACTTTGCTACGGAAGTCTCTTCCCCTCCATATTTGTTCTCCATCACTTCGAGATTAGAGTTGGACCTGGGGGGTGGATGTTTCCTTGATCTTGCTGTCAGTAGCCTCATGACGTAAATATGTTTCACTTTCTCCCATTCTAATAGGTCCAGGTCCATGCCACCTTGTTAACATACCCCCATTTAATTATTATATATATGCCATTTTGGTGTCACTAAGAGTTCCATATTAACCATTTTGATCTTTGCATTGGTTAGGCCAAAGCATTGCTGGAGTGGCATAACATCTCACGTTTTTGTGGATATTGCGGAGAGAAAACTGTTCCCATGGAATCTGGGAGGCGGAAACAATGCTCAGATGAGTTGTGCAGAAGGAAAGTTTATCCTCGTGTGGATCCAGTACAGTAATTCTTATCTCACTCCGCTGTGAATGTTGTTTAAACCTCTAGTGGATGCATTAGCTTTGAAAATTACTGTTCTCTTACTGCAGGTTGTCATCATGTTAGTTATTGATCGAGAAAATGATCGTGTCCTTTTAGGCAGACCGTCAAGACTTGTACCCCGAATGTGGAGTTGCTTAGCTGGTTTCATAGAGGTATGTGTCTTGGCCAATTTCTAGTTTGCCCATAGCTAGAAGCATTCCCTGTAAGCTGAAGGATCCAAAATGCATACAAGCATTTAATTTATATGGGATAGACCCTCATGATAATATCATAAGAAATCATCTATTTGGCAATTATTTTATTCTCTCTTCTGTACTTGAATTTGAATTTTTGAATTCTTCTATTGTCCTTAGCCTGGAGAAAGCTTAGAAGAGGCAGTGAGGAGAGAAACATGGGAAGAGACTGCCATTGAAGTAGGAGAAGTTATGTATCATAGCTCTCAGCCATGGCCTGGTATCACCTTTACCACTCTTATATGATTGCATTTTCTTCAACTTTTTGCTTGTGTGTCATAGAGCTTACTGGGAATGTAACAAAGAAGAGTATTTTTGTCTTTAATCAACAAAAATAAAAATTGCCTTAATATTCCATCCGTCATATAGTGGGGGGCCAAAGATTAGCACCTTAAAGGTTAAAGTACATCCATACTGAAACTAAAATATTGTCTCTGTGTGTGTTATAATAATTCTCCATTTAGTGTATTGCGGGTCGCTACCCTGTCATTCATCATCTTTGGTTTTAATTATTTCACTGAATATATGAAGTATCGGGCACAAAATGCAGAATATCTAAAATGACATCTTTGTGCTATTACAATAAGTGGATAAATTAAAACAATTGGATGCATATACTTTGGAATTTTTTGTCTATTGAAAAATGAAAAAAAAATTCCTTACATTATTATGCCAAGCAACCTTTTCAAAATGCAAAAACTAGAAAACCTGTTTTGAATTGTATTTTCCTATTGGAATATAAGGGATGGGTGAAAAAAATAAAATAAAACAGTTCTCTGAAGTTATAAGAAATTGGAAAATTATCAAATCAGTTTTCTTAAACGTAGAAAAACAGAGAGCTAGGTTTTTCACAGTAATATTTATGTTTTCATCGTGTCCATATTTTCTCGTAGATTTCTGTTTCCTTTGAAAGCAAGCAAACCAAAACAATTGTACGAGTAAAAAAGAATTCCCTAAGCCATAATGTGTTCACTCCATGCACAATCCAGGACTAGAATTTTCATCCAATTCTGGTGCTCATGATCCACGAAAGTGCCACCGACTACTGCAGTGGCAATAGTCTCAAGCTTGCAACCCAGATTGCAGGTTTCTTTTCTTTAATTATTTGACGAATTAAAATTTTCGTTGATAAAAAAACTTTGTAGCTTAAAGAGAACTTAGAGAAAAAACATTACATCAAATTTTACAAGTATCAAATAATGAAACCATTTACTAGTTACAAGACAATTTGCTTCCTGCAAAATAATGAACCATTGTAGATTGAAGTTATTGGGATTATGTACCAAACTAGTCAGCTCAGTTATATGGATCCTTTTGTGCCTTTCTGCGCAATCATAATCCAAATCCGTCTTGGCTTCAAGATATTTTAAATCATTTGATACCACTTCCATCCACATTATTCCACAAAGCTGCAATTTATGCTGCCAGACATTTTTAGTAACTGAAAATGTGAAGAACAAATTCTCATGATGCTCCAAAGCCCTGTTAAGCAAGAGAATTTATGTTTCTCTGCACCTGAACCGGCCTGGCTTTTGTTGTTAAACAATTCTGAATGGAAAGCCAGGTGCCTAGGAAACGTGAATAGTCTCCTGTAACAACTTGTACTAATCAACTTTACCCCTTGTTTTAATCCCCAAGAACTTGGAGAGAATTGCCATTCAAATTCAACTTCCAAAAGACACCATCTTCTGGACAAATTGTAATTTACAATTTACACATGGAGTCTTTTTAAGAGTTCTAGTCTAACTAGGACTCCTGGAACGAATTGTAATTTCATTAGGGTTCTAATTTCGTGGACAAAACTAGACTCCTAGTTATAATATGATCCCTAACCCTAATCCCATTAAGACTAGTATAAGGCCCTAGTCTCAATGGGACTTCTAGGAGAGTCCTGGTCTCTTTAAGACCCTTATAGGAAGTACTCTATCTTTCATATTACTTTGACATTCAATTCCTTTTATGCAAGTGACCCTGTAAGCTTTCAGTAAGGCTTGGCTATAGTCCTAGTGCCACTACTCATTAAATACAACATGAATATTTTTATCCATGCATCTTGTCTTACAAAGTCAAGTTCTCGAACTAGTACTCCTCCATCATGACACCTAAAGTGACAAAAAGAATCAATCAAGATTCTCATTACCATGCAATTCAGCCCCGTCATCATACAATGCCACGAGATGACCTAGGGCTTGGATTGTGCCTACTTTATATAGCCACTTCTTAATTTGCTCTGGTTACTAGTAGATAATGATTTTATAACCTATTAAAATGCGCACAAATTTTCTGAAGTCATCCACTTAATGAGTGGCCAGTGACATTTAACTTCCGTTACCGGAAGCAATAAATCATATCTGGTTATTCATCCAATGGATGTACGACCCTTCAAAGTCCATCCCAAAAGTGTAACGGTATACGATTCCTTCTACGAGATACTATGATAATCTCAAGTTAAAGACTAGCAGCACCCATCTCTATGAGATTCTTATACACACCAGGTAAATACCAAGTGAGTTCTCATGTGGGCGACATCCGATGAACTCGATTCTTAAAGTGAGAATCTCCACTCTTATCGTATGATAAAGTTTTAATGCATGCCAGTCTTATTGCTTTTGTTGTTCTCTAATCTCAACAAAGCACAAAGACATTTAATAGTATTATATTAGATTAGTATTTTTTATTATCAATCAGTTGGTTGCACATAATATTATTATATTCACGTAAATACATATTTATTATTAATAAAAGCTTAATTTATCTTTAACAATCATCTAATATTATATTAATGAATCTAATATTTGATTTATAAATCTAGAGTAAAGATAAAGTCTATAAGATAAAAATAATTTGCAAATAAAATTATAAAGTTATTATAATTATGAGATTTCTATTGCATTAAAGTATTATTTCTAAAATGTTTGTGGTTGATGCTTTTTTAAATACTAGATATTTATTAGAGCTGTATAAACTGATATATATTATGTTCTTTCTTTTATGAAATGAAGCAATTGTTCTCATAAGTTGGGGTATAAGAGATACTTAAAACAAAGGTTGTCAATTCCGTTCTGTTTTGTCCGGAATGGCCAAAATATTTCATACTAATTCAAAAAACGAAATAAAACGGAACAATTTTCATCACATTTCAAATCTCGGTCCGTTCCGTATTTTTCAGCTAAATTCTGGTCGGAATGTTCCGGTTTCATTCCACATGTTCTGTTCCGGTCTTGAAAAGTTATTGAATCAAATTAAACATGGTTCAATTTAATTAATTAAACCACCCGAGTATAAAAAGTTATTTTTCATTACTATTTTCAATAACAATGATATTAATAATAATATTGAAAATTATTATTATTATTTTCATTAACAATGATATTAATTTTTTAAATTTAGATTTATCACTAATATATATGGTTTATATTCATGTTGTTTTTTTCAAGTTTATACTTTGTAGGAATTTGAGCAAAATAAGAAATGCTTTAGATCCCATTAGCCTTGATAACATTGACCTAACTTTATATTTAAAATATTTGTGTTAAAAAATTTTAATTTTATAATATTTTGATATTTTGTTTAAGTTGAATTACTTTAAGTTAAAGATCTATTTAATCTTGACTATTTAGAAATATTTTAAATTTTGAAATTATATTTGTTTGACATTGTGTTTGTATTGCATAATTTATAATTAATTTATCTTGAATTTGAATTATGTTTGTTGAATATATATATATAATACAACCCCGAAACGGCATGCCGAAACACTCCGAAACTGAAACATTCCATTTCAATTAAAAAAACGAAACACCTACCAAAACGGAATTGACAACCTTGCTTAAAACTAATATGTAAGTGCTTGTCATAAAACACGTACACTGAACTGACTCGCATGAGAATTCCATATAGAGAGATCATCTATGTCTATGGAAAGACTCATATGTCTATGAAAAGGCTCACGTAACGGTTGTGTAAGTGATCCTTAGACTTGAGATCACCCTAGGTGAATTAGGAAATTTTTTTCATATGTTCTCAAATAGTATTGACCGAGAAATTCTTGTGGTTTGCAACAACCCATCCTTTAAAAAATTATTTAAAGCTGAAAAAGATTAGATCTTCAGATAATAAATTCCTAAACAACTTTAAATCTGTCTAACAGGATCCTAAGGACTCTCGAATAATTTTGTTTTATTGTTTCATTGCATGTATGATATTCGGGAACCTAAAATATTATCCACGTAAGTGTTGCACCATATATCTTACAAATATCATTGCATGAAATTTTATCAAATAATTGAGTACATAATGTAATTAAAACAAATTTAAAAGATAAATTTCTTTGCAATTTCATTAAATAACTATATTATGGTTACACCTACAAGCTAATATCTGTTGGCTCTTAGGTGATGACACTTTCAACAATTGCTCTTTTTTCTTTCCTTCATGTTTTCGTTTCACCGGTGACTAGTGTTCTCTACATCTCACGACCTCAGTATCCTCTGTTTGTGCAAAACTGTTATAGTTGATGTCTTGTTACTCTCTTGACTTATTTATTTACATATGCTGTTAGCTTATTGTGCACTTGTTCTGGTTTCTTTCTAGTTGGCCCAAGCAGCATGCCATGCCAGCTGATGGTGGGTTTCTTTGCATATGCAAAATCACTTGAAATAAAAGTAGACAAGGCAGAGTTGGAAGGTAATTGAAAATTTAGAATTTGGTTGATTACTCTTGGGTCTCTCTTTTCCCTCCTGAAACCTCTTTCTTTAGTATGGAAAAAATTATGGGCACAATACAAACTCTAGAGCAAAAGGAGTAGCCAAGATTTTACCTTCAGGTCGGTTGAAGTTCCACATCTCTCCATTTTAGATGTGAAAGAGCTTTTGATCCCCTAACTGTAGAAAGGGAAAGGAAACTAAATCTATACTTTCACTAAGTTGATATGATTTCTGGTGGAAAAGGTGACAGTAATGCGCATATAATGGGGGGAAAGAAATCATGCGATACACATTTATTGGTCTCTTCCATCTCTTTTTGTTTATAATTGGATGGTCTGCTGGAGACATATCATGGGGCTAATATTGAATTTTTGAATCATTTAGATGCTCAATGGCACAGTAGAGAAGATGTCCGAAAAGCTTTAATGCTTGCGGAGTACGAGAAGCCACAAAGAACAGCAGCGGCCAAGGTAGACCAGATGTGTAGAGGGGTTGAGAGAGGACAGAGTTTATCATCAGATTTTAATGTAGAAAGTGGGGAACTTGCTCCGATGTTTTTCCCTGGACCTTTCGCAATTGCGCATCGCCTAATAACTTCCTGGGTAAATCAAGGTTCAACATTTGATGCTCTGCAATTGAAACAACAACCAAATAGTTATCAGTCAAATTTGTAGCAGTCCCAAAGGCTAAAAACTTCACTCTTGCAGGAAGGGAAGAGTAGTGTATTTGAATTTCATCATTCTCGTGTGTTTGTCAAGAGATTAGAGACAGTATTTGATTCCAATTTGCGCTTTATTCCAATATTCGTTCAAAATAAAGGAAAACGACACCCGTTGATCTTCTGGGAGATTGCTTTCTAGAAAACGTCTGCTAAGATTTTCTATTTAAATGTTTGTTGTAGACTGGACTTTGTAATTGTGTAACGTGCACTTGGATCCGGAAGCCAGATTTTCCCCTGTTTCTTTACGATTTCTTATTTTCCAAGCTCAGAAGTTCCTAGAATACTCTAGGTTTTCTTTTTTACTTACTTTGTCCAATATTTTCCTCTTCAAAAAGGGCTTATAACCGTTCTCGAGTGTTGCAAGCTTTATTTTATATAGTTGCGAACTTTATTTTTGTGCAATTAAGTTCTTGACCAAGGGAATGAAAAGAAAAGAGAGAATGAAAAGAAAAGATAGCAGATGATAAATATATATTAGTGGTTGAGTTCATGAGTATCAAATCTTAATCAATGTTAAGTATCTTAATCAATGTTAAGTAAGAGATTGGACTCATTAAAATATATTAGAGCTTGAATTCACAACTTTATATTAATGATTATAACTTTCAATTTAATCATTGGATTAAATTGAAATTTTTTCTTAAAATTTTAAAAGTCTTGTTGTCTATTGAGAGTTAAATTTTGTAATGATCAAACATTATAAAGACCTTTCGATGAGGCTTAAAAATTACGATGCAAATTAAGCTTTATTTTTTAAGAATTGAGATTTTTATTTATTTATTTTAGAAGTATCCTTAAACTAGTTTATATTTGAGTTTTAATTCTGGCCTAATATTTTAGTAGGGTTTATTATATTGAATTATAATTTTTTTTTTTTTGTGTAAGCTATGACAACTCATTGATTTTTAGAAATAATATTGGAAAAGATTTCTTTTACTCTTGGTTCTTCATTGAACTATTCAGAACTTATCAAATATTTATTTTTTGTGGCATTCAACCTTTATAACTTCAATTCTTTGGTTCATGTAATTATTGGGTTAGGTTCTTTTCAACTTGATTTTAGTTTTATTGGGTTGTGTTAAATCTTAATTGTGGGTTCTAGAATTCTAACCCTCTAGGTTTGTATTAGTTGATAACACGCTGTATAACATGGATAAAATCTAGAGTTCGTAAGTCCTAATGTTACAGATGTAAGCTGTAGAGAAATTTAGAAAAAAATTCTCTGGTATTTTATAAAATCTAAATAATAATTTGATTATGAATAAAATAAACTAAATATCTCTATTCATACTAGTTTTATACATAGAATCATTTATAGAAAATGATTCCTAATTAAACCTAAAATCCTTTATAGGAAATGATTTCTAATTAAAACTTACCTAACTAATAGAATCCATTTAGCATTAGAATTTTTAAATAGTAAAATACTAATTAAATTAAAATTCCTAATCTAAATAGAAAAAAGAATCTAAATACAATAAGGTAAATAAAAACAATCTCACATAATAATATTTGAGCTTTATTTAAAGGTTTTCCCAATATTCGATCATTATGAATCTTTAACCCAATAGAAAATAAAGCCTTTAAAATCATTTTCAAGATTTTAGCTTGATCCAACAGTCAAATTACAAGTTATGCTTGATTTATTAAACTACGTCTAGAACTCTTCTTAAATCTTCAAAAATTAAAAATCTTAACCATTAATGAAATAATAGAGTAAAAATTATTATATCAAGAATATGGAAGAAAGTTTCTCACATCAGTTCACTTTACTTCCAAAAATCTCGCCCTCAAGTTATTTGCTAAAAATTGAACTCTTTCACTCCAAAGGAATAAATAATTTGAATATAACATTGTCCCTAATGTATGCACAAGATAGCTTATTTCAAATATCTTAAATCCAATTTTAACAAAAATATATCAATGTAAAATTTCTAAATCTAGACAAAATTGTTTAAGACTTAAAAAATCAACCTCGTATAAAACCATCTTTAGAGATAATGAAAACTTTAGTTGACATATTTGGTTATCTCTAATAACAATGTCTTAACCATAAGATGATTTGATAATTTCATAATATTGACCCAACATGAAAGCTCGGTTTAGATGAAACATCCATACTTAAATCCTTTTTAATGTCAACTTCATCCTCATGAGTAATTCCAACTTGTTCT
>Ga0325402_1007827_pt1 | contig 10163 bp, 3 predicted proteins | sample PopdelMetagenome_22_FD_207212 | JGI IMG/M metagenome (GOLD analysis project Ga0325402, IMG submission 207212) | Populus deltoides microbial communities from Bellville, Georgia, United States - Xylem-PdKOR-R3 | ecosystem: Host-associated > Plants > Phyllosphere > Stem > Wood/Secondary xylem... | reverse complement strand
AATCTCATGGAATATCTTCGTCCACTTAGATGCATGCACGTAGCAACACGTAGTGTACTTATGATGAACAAGAGCAGTGAAAGATGTCTTTCAAAGCTGTAAAGATTAATTTTTAAAATATTTTTTTATATTTATAAATATATATTTTTTATTTTTTAAAATTCATTTTTTGCATCAATTAAAAAATATTTAAAACTTAATTTAAAATCAGGTTTTTTTCGTGTTCAATCTAGTACGAGATTCTTTAATTTAGCTTAATTTTATTTTTGACCGGATTATTTTTTCAAAAACCATGTTATTTTGATTATTTTTTTAAAAAAATAAAACATTTATTTTATTAAAAAATAACTTTAAAACATCATTAAATTTTTTCAAAAAAATTAAATAAAATATTAAATTAGCAAACATATTAAGAATAATTACATTAGCAGTATCTAGTAAATATTTTTTTATTTAAAAATATATTAAAAAAATATTTTTAACATCATTATTATATCAAAATGATTTTAAAATATTAAAAATATATATTAATTTAAAATAAAAAAATTAAATATTTTTAAAACATAACAACAAATAATAACTAATTTTAAAGTCCATTTGACTGCATAATGCTCTTGCGAGGATTGTCGGTTCCTCCCTCCATTTGGCGGAGGATCACACATTTCAAACGTATTTTTTGTACGATTTCCGTGTGGGGTCCTTACATGTGTTGGCCCAGAGGTGTTCGATGGTCTAAAGTCGTTTGGGGCGGTACTACTGGTGTCTGGCATGGGTCAGGGTGTTTTGACTTCTGACATCTGTCATAAAGGTCATCTGGGTCTGTAATTTTTTTGTATTGTTTTTAAATTTTCAAAAAAATATTTAAAAATTTATTTTTTAAATAATTTTTTAATTTTAATATATTAATATCAAAATAAAAATATTATTTTAATATATTATGCGCATAAAAATACTTCGTAATTGATGTTAACTTTACTCTTAACAAAGCACCATAGAAGACCAGGAATTGCTATTTTATAAATTATAATTAGTCTTTAAAATCAAAATAAATAAACTCCAAGAATAAATAAGTATATGCATGTATAATGTATTGTCTTTGAAGGTATAAAATGGGGGAAAAGAAATGTTGCTTGCTTTAGAATTCCCTTAATCATCAATTAATACACTTTACTTGAGCTTTTAGTAACGAAACAAAGCACATGCATCTCCTAGTCCTGGTAATTTTAAGATAAATTATTTAATAGGTAATCTAGTGGTAAGAATTTGAAGTTAAAAAGTTTGTTTTTTCTGTAATTTTAAATTCGAGTCTTGTACCTGTTAATATGATGGTCACTAGAAGTTTACATGGTCGTTAACTTCAAGACCCGTGAGATTAATAGAGATACATGCAAGTTGGCCCGAAACTCACATTAATAAAAAAAAAATTAAGGTAACATATATGTTGACTGTCAATTGTTTTTTTTTTTTTTTGGCAAAACCCCCCACATTTATTTTCCTTAATTGAACCAAGAAAATTATAAACTTACTCTTAAAAATAAGTTGTTTTTTTATTGATAAATGTTGGCATACGTTTGATTTCCCACTTTTTGTTTCTTAAATTCTCAAAGAAAACAGACACACAAAAGAGTTGAAAATATCTCCCAATAGAGAGCATTGTGCTTGACAAATTTTAATTAATTAAAGATGGTCAATAGTCCCTAATCAAAGGTTTGCTAATTATTGATCAAGCGGTTTAACATTGTCTCGAGAGTCATTAATCCATCATTAATTAGTTGTCGTCGACTGAAGCACATTAATGTAGATGAAAAAAATATTCTTGTAACATCAATGACTTTAGATAATCTACCTTAAGGGTTAAGATAATTAAATTTTTATTATTATACAAGATTATTAATTTCTCAAGAATGTAACTCGAATAATTACATATATATTTTGATAAAGAAATACATTTAAATTGGACTGTAGATTATATTCAGGGAGAGTGTTACATAGCTACAAACAAAATTAAACCCAGCTTGTAAAATCTATTTTCTAAATAAATCAACTTGTAAAAAAGAAAAAAAAATTATTAGGTCAACTGCATGTGAAGTTGCTTTGAAATTTAGCGAGCTGAACTTGTCTTATAATCCGTTTTAGCTTGTACACATCTATTAATTACAATTAACTCATAAGTACAGATCACACGCAAGAGATTATTTTCATAAATTATTATCTTATCTTTTTTTTTTCAAAAAATAAATCACCAATTGCATGATATCTTGGTATTCTCAAAAATGCAAATTTTAGGATGATTTTGTTTGGAAATGTGGTCGTGGTTGTTTTTTAAAGTTTTTCACTTATAAATATATTAAAATAATATATATTTTTATTTTTTAAAATTATTTTTTATATTAGCAGATCAAAATGATTTAAAAATATCAAAAAAATATTAATTTAAAGTAAAAAAAAATAATTAATTTTTTTAAAACATACTTTTAAAACACAAAAATAAATAGGGTTTTCTCACATCATCATCGTTAACATTTTATATATATATATATATAATGAAAATATACAAGTCTAACTTTCGTAAGGCATGAAAAGTCAAGATCTAATCAATCTTATAGTACCGGTCAAATTAGGCATAGGTTCGGTTCAATTCGCTTTGTAAGCATTCTTTCTTTCTATCAGGTATGTGCGTAAATCATAAATATCAAAATTTAAAATCATATAAATATTTTCAAGAACTTTCAGACAAAGGAATAGATGGATGGGGGGAAATGAAAAGCCAGAGAGACATGCAGGCACCGACAGGGAAAAGCACCGCCGCATTTGATGAGGAGTGAATGCCGGAGGAGGAGGAGAGTTGGATAATGTGTGGCACTAGAAAGATGAACTGCGTTGCATGTGTATGGAAACTCGGGGTTTTTCTTTTTGTTGCTTTCATCATTAGCAAAGTTTAATTTACGCGTTTGATGGTGCTTATTTACTTTATCTATCTCCCTTTCCTTGAGATGATTTTCATATTTCATGTCTACTTTAGAACAAGAGAAATTCCATTTTCAGGTGAAGGAAAACTAAACCGAGTTAATCTCTGAAAAATATAAGAGGTTCTACATTTAACAGAATGGAATACCTTCTACTAATAGTTTTTATTTATTTATTATTATCAACGTGAATATCCGAGTCAGCTTGCGAGTACCTCGATTAATTTCACGGGCTCTAAAGTTAACGATCATGTAAGTCTCTAGTGACCCTGAGATTTATAGAGCTTAAACAGATGACCTCTAAGAAGCAAATTTAGAATCTGACCAGTTGAGATATTCCCCTCGAGGTTTATTTTTTACAAATGTTTTAAGAGCTTAAGTGGTACACCATTTCATGATTTTATATATATATATTGATAAGAAAATATAATGTTATTGGAAAATAGTAAATTATTAATATTTATGTATACATGTAAATAGAAAATAAGTATGTTCGGGTTGACATCAGAACTTATGTTAATATAATATGCTAATCATTGATTATAATTTATCGTTATAAATGTTTTAATCTACATGTGTATGCTAGAAAATACATTATATTGAATAAAAAGTTATATTATACAGCAATCATATATACATATTATATTATATAAATTTTATTATAAAATTAGAATACCGTGGAAAAAATTGTTGTTTTCAATGTGTACCGAACATGAGAAAATGTTGAATGGTATTATTTAAAAAAAAAAGTCAATAACTATAAAAAATACTATTTTTTTTTTATGAAATGGTCAAATATAGTAAATAATTTCTATTTCATTTTTCATTATATAAATATACAATCAAACACATCAAAAAGTTTTCCATTTTTATAAGAATGATTTTCCATGGAATTCACTTTACAACAATCAAACAGACAGGATCTTTATATCTATCCAATTAAATTCTCATTACATTTATTTATTTTACTTTCACATTATGAGAATTCATTGTAATTAAGAGCATAACAACGAGAAGTTTGAATAATTATCTTGCCTAATGCATAGAATTGAGTCGGGAGTGACCACTTGCGTGGGGAAAAAAAGCCGAACAGTACTGTTGTTCTATGATTAATGGGAATTGAAGGGTTTTTTTTTTTTTATATAACATTTTTTAGAAGCAGAAACTGAAATATTTTTTTAATTAAAAAAAATATTTTCCAGTTAAATAAATATTTAACTTGATTTCTAGGAAAGTATTTTTTTTATTTTAGATGGAAAATACTTTTTAAAAGTTGTGAAAAATTTAGAAATGTTATGTTATTTGCTGATTATATCAAATTTTATCTTTAAATTTTTTATTGCTATATATTTTATTTTGAATATTTTTTTTTCAATTTCATTCCTTAGAATTTGATTTAATTTAATATATATCAACTTTGATCTTTATTTTTATGATTGTTATTTGCTTTTCTCTTATCATTTTTTTAATTGAAATTTTTAATTTATTAAATTTGATCCTTATTCTTTTGATTATTATTTATTTTATTTGAAATAATTTATAAAATTGTAATTTTTTTTAATTTTATCATTTTTCAACTTTTTTATCTGTTAGATTTGATCTCTATTACTTTGATTGTTATTTATTTTATTTGAGATAATTTATAAAATTAGATTTTTTTTAATTTTATTTTCATTCAGCTTTTTAATTTGTAAGATTTGTTCCTTATTATTTAAATAAACTTGAAAAAAATATTAAGAATTTATTTTAAACTTATTTTTCATGACATAATCAAACACTAGAAAGTAGTTTTTAATTTATTTTCTATGATACTACCAAATAAAAAAAATAATTAACTTTTCAGGAATCAATTTTTCAAGAAAATTACTTTTTTTAAAAAAATTACTTTAGGAAATAAATGAAATCTTAAATTTAATTTAATTTCTTTAAATGATCATTATGACATTAGTGTATAATTCTAAACGCATTTACGAAAGTGACATGTGAAACACCATTTCGATACATATATAATGAGATAGTCTGTTATAAAACACATAAAAAAAAATATATTTTTGTACATATAATTGTATAGTTGTCATTGGAGCATTTTGTGTGGATTCTAGGTTACAGTGTCTGATAAAAAAAATTAAAAAATTAAATAAAAATCCCAATATATTAATGGCAATTCAAGATTTGGGATTCGAATTCGAATTAATTCTCCAACTGCACAGGTCCCCATTCATGGAATTATAAATTTTATGAGAAATATTGCACTGCTCAATTTATGTGTGTTGATGCTCTTTATGGTGCCACTCTAAAATATTTAAAAAGGGAAAGATAAATCAAGTTACAATAGTGTATATTATAAAAAAATTAAGACAATCAATAAATTTTATATAATATGAGAAAATCCTCACACGTAGTAAAATTTGATGAATATTTTTTTTTAGATTAACATTGATGTACAGGTCAACTTGCGTATATCTCGATTAATAGCACAGGTCGTGAAGTTAACGATTATGTAAGTATTAAGTGGTTATGAAGTTTGTAAAACTTGAATTTATAACTTTTAAAAAATAAATTTAAAATCTGATTAATTAAATTATAATAAAATGAATTTATTGCGTTACAGAAGTAGAGTTTTAGCTATTTCTAACTTAGAAAAGGTTTTAAAAAGAGAAGTTCAACTGCACAAAGAGAGTTAGAGACTATAGATTGGTATAGCCCAAGTCCATAATAGTAGGCTTAGATAATGACATGATACCAAAGGTCCACCATTTTAATGGAATTTTGTTGAAATTTTATGGTTTGTTGTAGCCGATTTTTTACCTTTTATTTTTGAATATATTTTTAAGAAAGTAAAAGAAAAATGGAAAGTAAAATGATGATCAAGGAAAAGAAAGGGTAAAATAGATATAAGAGTTTGAGTCCCCTGAGATAAAAAAACGATAAGAAGATCAAGAAATTAAGAAATGGAAATACAAGGGGATAAAGAGATGAGACAAGGGATTAGAATGAGTCAACATATTATCATAGACGAGAGATTAGAAAAACACACACACACACACACACCCACGAGTTATCAAAGTTCCTACATCAGAGAAAATTATTACTAACTAACCTGGAAAAAAAAAGTAATGAAGAGAGTGTTTGGGAACGAGGTGCAAATCGTGTTTCAAAAAATTTTAAATTGTTTTTTGCTTAAAATAATTTTTATTATCTTTCCAGATCGTTTTGATGTAATGATATCAAAAATAATTTTTTTAAAATAAAAAAACTTCATTTTGATATATTTTTAAGCGAAAAATATTTTAAACTATCACCGCTACTACAATCCCAAACATGCTTGAAAAGAGAAAGAGAAAGTTTTAGCCCTGGTCTTTTCTTTCTCAATCGCCACCTTCCCTCCCAAAAACCTCTCTAACCTAGTTGCCCTCTCTTTTATTTTTTTCCTCTCTTCTAGTCGACTGTTACGAGAATCACTATCACAGACTAATTAATGAACCATAAGTTACTCCTACACTAATAGTTATATATCTTTAAAAGTATCAAATTTACCTTTAATTCATGGTCCTTGATCAACACAATACACCCTTCATATACATCATCAGTATCTATGTTTTTCTTTAAAGGAGTACTAAAAACTGATCCTTTACAAAATTTGCCTATCAATATATTTAATTTATTTACAACTTTATAAGATACAAAGGAATATGTGGCTCTTAGGTCAAGTAAGGCATACACTTTTTGTGAATTTAACATCACCCCACCTTTCATTTCAATACATATATTATGCTCATTTCTTTAATTTTCCTTGCAATGTGTTCCTAACTTCTGAATTCAAAACCTATAATTGTATATGAGGTTTCAATCACATGCACACATAACAAGCATTCTTACATACTTATACATTCATAATTTCAAGTGTCATACCTCAATTTTATATTCCCTGAATTATTTGTATATTTTTCTTTTTTATTCAAAAAGACTAAAAAATTAGAAATTAAAAATTCAAAAATATTTTTAGAACACAAGGAGATAAGCTTTTAAGTTGCGAAAGACAGAAATACTAGAAGAATAGCCAAATTGGAATGTTTTGACAAGATTGTATGAAGAAAGGAAGAAAATCGAGGTTGAAATTCAAATATGATCAAAATTGGAAGAATTAATTAAGTCTAAGAATTTAATTAAACTTCTAACAGGTTTAATTGACTTATTTAAAGATATAATTGAAGAAAAATTAAGTTTGAAAGTCAATTAGGACAAAAATAAAAGAATTAATTAAGTTTAAGGACTTAATTAAACTTATAATGGGTTGTGTGGATTCAATCAATGACTAATTGAAGAAAAATCAAGTTTGAAAACCTAATTCAGATCAATTCACAAAGATCAAAAGATTAAAGACACAATTAAAATTCTAAAAAGGCTAAATTGGTGCAATCAATGGCTTAATTGAAATAAATTTGAAATATGAAGTTCAATTTAGGACCATATTGAAAAACAAATCTGAAACCATTGACCACTTTGTAAAAAACACTAAAACTTAAAGGTTCAATTGAAGAAGACTAAGGGTGGAATTGCGAGGAATCCAAAAAATTAAAACTGATTGAGAGTTCCATTACAAAATGTCATAGGTTAAAGGACCAAATTGAGAAAGACCATAATTTGAGGGTTCCTCTCAAGTTGCTCTTACGCTCATAACCACAAACTCCCATCTCCTCCACCCGATCACAACTTAACCGCCATTGAGCAACGATAACCTCTCTTTCCATGATTCCATAAACCAAATCACATCCCCTCTTGTCTTCCACTAAAGTAGCCTAAACAATAGAAGCCGCAGTAGCACCTGAAAGAAAAATGAGAGAGAGAACATGGTGGAGAGGGAAAATAAGAAGGAAAGCCAGCCCAACAATTTCATGGCTTGACCTCCCCTCTTAAATGGTTGTGGATTGCATTGCCAGTGTGGAAGTGAAGAGGAGAGAGCATAACACCTGATCCAGCTAGTCATCTCTCCAACCAGTGTATAGACCCACGTGCCACAATCGTGGCAATGCTATCACGCGCTGACACTGTCCATTTCAGTTCCACCGGTGTCTGGACAAAATCCAGCAGTTTCCAATCATCATTTTGGAACCCTTAACACAATTTATTATTTATCTCCAATAAAGTTTAACATGTTATTTATTTTTGAATTATGTTAAATATGTGTACGACTTAATCAATATGCATTAATTTGTTTGGATATATTGGCATGATGATGTGTGGTCTCAATTTTTTACCCAAGATTATAAATTCTAATTAGATTTTTCCTCAAAAATATCTCAATATTTTTTTCTTGTAACTCAAAATCAATCTAAGATTATAAATTGTAATTAGATTTTTTCTCAAAAATCACATTAAGGATATCTAAGATTAATTTGAGTGAGACTATTTTTGTATCTCATTTTTATATATAAGTAAGTTTGGATCGATGTGATTTCATATAAAGTCAATAAGCATCAATTAAGATTTTTGGGTCTATTTTAGACCTGATCAAAGTAAATGGATTAAATTTTCAATATAATATTCACTATCCTCTAGAGGCTTTGTTGCAGGGCTAAGTCTTAGATCACTACTTTAAATTTAAGTATTATAGGTATATTTTATCATAAAATTCAAACACAAAACAACTTATAATATTTTATGGTGATTTTAATTTTTCCTTTAGCATAATTAGCCAATTACCTAAAACTTTTGAAAATCACTAAGATTTTCTAGTTATTATAAAATTAGGGTAGGGATTTTTTTTTCATTTGTTCCCCATGAAAAATTTTAGGGTAATTAATGATATCTTATTAGCAACTTATTATGATCTACTTTGAAGAAATAAATAGATATATATATATATATATAAAAGAAATTTTAGATGAAAATATTCTTATTACTTGATTTGTTTTTTGAAATCCTAGGCCAAACTTAGAACCCTAACAAAACCCCTTCAAAAAAATAGTTTAGACAGCTTTTGATGCTAACATGATACCAAAATACCATGGCATGCTTATTAAATTGAATACTGATGGGTCATGGTTTCTCTAAACTAACTACATTTAAAAGCCAACACACGAGAGTCACAACTCAAAATGAAATTATATCTTTTTAAGCGCCCAATCTAAGTTGGGTAGGGGCATGACTACGACCAATCTCATGTTAGACGTTGGGCATGGGCGCATCTGTGCCCGATCCATGTTGGGCCTCAACGCGTCCGCACCCAATCCCATGTTGGGCCTGGACGCGTCCGCACCTAACCCCACGTTGGGTAAAGGCACGACCGTCCCAGACCATTCTTGAGAGCAGTCACAAGCTGGACCCGATTTCTTCCGGGCTCAGGGTGTGAGTTGAACCCAACGTCCTTTAGGTTGAGTGCGCAACTAAAGGGTCACTCCACACTAAGCCTCTCACTCTCTGGGTTAATAATTATGATGCCCATCATAATCCTATTAAATACAAACAAGCAGTCCATGCTTACATTAATTAGATGTGATGGATGAACGATGAGATAATATTATCTTAATCATACGAGATTACTTTTCTACTCCTCATACGTTGCATGAGGTAGTTCAAAACAGGTAATATAAAATAAAATAGAAATATACAGAAGAGATAGAGACCAGTTAAGAAAAAGACATAAACACACTATCAACTTCCCCCCTTCACATCTAGATCTTCTTCCCCAAACCTTCTTTCTATCTTCATAAAAATTATTAATATCTTCAGTAATATTATTTTTTACACAAATATTTATAGTACTGACTTGATATTCAGAGTGTTCCCCATCAACACCCTTAAGAGACTTTATGCAAGCATTTATTTCAGAAGGGTTTCATGTCCTTCCAGAGAAGATTTGTCCAGGAAGATACCAACATGGTTTTGAAGTGAAGGTCATAAAATTCACAGTAAATGATATATAAGAATTTATAGAAATAATTCATCTCATAATATTTATTCACTGTAATTTTTACAACCTAATCAAATACTTTTTTTCTTCCTCACGCGATGGTTAACTTCTCATTTATCTTCAAAGCAGCGGAGAAGTCAAAAATCATTTTCAGCATGCTAAATTAAGATTTTAATCATATACTTCAAAACTAGTCTAACAACCCAATATTCGTGTTCACTTATTAAACAAATTTCAAGAGTAATTAAATATTATCCTCCATGCTTCAGTACTATAATCAATGG
>Ga0325402_1007820_pt1 | contig 10167 bp, 4 predicted proteins | sample PopdelMetagenome_22_FD_207212 | JGI IMG/M metagenome (GOLD analysis project Ga0325402, IMG submission 207212) | Populus deltoides microbial communities from Bellville, Georgia, United States - Xylem-PdKOR-R3 | ecosystem: Host-associated > Plants > Phyllosphere > Stem > Wood/Secondary xylem... | reverse complement strand
GATCTAAACACTTTTAGATCTAACGGTTAGGATATATTTGGTATTTTTCATATTGTTTTTAATAAAAATCAATATCCTACTCTGAAATAGTAAAAAAAACCTGAATAGTATGTATGTAATCTCTCTTCTTTTTTTCTTTTTCTTCCTCCCCTTTTCACTTCCTCCTCCTTTTCACTAGCGCACTGTCACTGGCTATTTATAGCCAATGACAGGGACGTCCAAATCACCATCTATTTGCTTTTGAAGAAGAAATAGATCACCTGCTTTCGGTGCACCTGCTCCTTTGATAAAATTTTTTTATTTTATTTTATTTTTATTTTTTATTATGTATAATAATATATATTTATATAGATAAAATTAAAAACTCAATTCAGTATTAGAAAAAGCCTCTCTCAACCGCTAAAAATCAATTTTAATGACCGAAAATAACAGTTTTGACCCAAAATGACCTGAAACTCATTTTTTACCCTGGTCGACATAGTTTGACCCGTATTGACCTGGTGAACTCGATTTTGACCCAAAAACGGCCTGAAACTCATTTTTTTACCCTGGTCGACATGGTTTGACCCGTATTGACTCGGTGGACTCGGTTTTGACCGAAAATGACGGTTTTGACCCGAAACGGCTTGAAACTTATTTTTTACCCTGGTCGACATGGTTTGACCCGTATTGACTCGGTGGACTCGGTTTTGATCGAAAATGATGGTTTTGACCCGAAAACTCATTTTTTACTTGGCCGACATGGTTTGACCTGTATTGACCCGGTGGAATCGGTTCTTATGGAAAGATGCGGTTGACTCGAGAAAAATATATTTTTGAATTTTCCTCTTTCTTATTTTTTTTTGGATTTTTATAAATAATAATAGAAATAAAATAACATTTGAGAAAATCTTGGTGGATCCAAAATTGGGTTACAATAATAGAAATCCTAAGGGAACTTGAATTTTTGAATTAAGATAGTTAAATTTCATTAAATTAGTTTTATTAGCATCTAAAGTATTATAAAATAAAGCATTATAATGAGATATAAACCATGATTTATAATATTTGATATTTGAACAAAATCAATTAAATTAAAACTAATTAGTAGATTATGTTTCATGCATATACCTTTAATAAAATTAATATTTAATAAAAATTAATAATAAAAATAATAATTAATTCATAAAAAAAATAAAGTAGTTTGATTATATCAAAATTATGAGACAATAAAAAATTTCAGTTTATCATAGGTAAGGACACTCTTACTAACATAATAACCCGTAGAACAAATGCGGACATGGAAAGAAAAGGCAATAAACCTTTGACTCATTTAAATTTTTGTTATTATTCCCATTTAATTTTTGGACAACTTTTAAAAATATTTTCAATAAAAAAGGAAAATAGTTTTGATAAACATGAAAGCCTATTACTCATTAATTTTAATTATTTTGAAAAACTTGAAAACTAAAAAAGTATTTTTAGAAAAAAAGATATGAAAATATTTGAAATGAAAACTAAAAACCTTTTTTTTCTTTTAATGTAGTTTCGTAAATGGTGTTGAAATGATAAAAAGAAAAGGTTACATTGTTTAAATCAATTATCTAGCATCTAAACATTCAATTATTTCACACATTCCAGCGTTTAGAATAAGAAATTAGGTGATCAAATCGAACTTCTTCTTTACAAAAGAAATTGAAGGGTTTTTATTTTATTTTATTTTATTTTTTATCACAGAGGCTTTAAGAGCTCTTCATTATTTGCAGCCACGCATTCTTTGCACATTGAAAAATCTAAAAAGATAAATCAATGAAAAATCTCATGAAATTGGCAGTACTTATTTTTTATCACAGGGATAATTAAGATGATTGTGCTTGTAATGGAAGTCTTCAGATCAGTAGGTTGAACATTAAAGATTAAATTGCAGTTCTTCTGGCAACAACAAACAACATCTATGGCACCATCAAGGCAATAAGGACTTCGAATTAAATTGGCAGTAGTGCGAAGGTCTTTGGAGAAAATGTTTTTGATAAAAATCAAAGCTTATTAATTACTCATTAATTTTTATTAAACATTATTTTGAGAAACATGAAAACCAATATATATTAGTTTTAGCAAACATGATATAAAAAAATTTGAAATGAAAACTAAAACCCTTTTTTGATTGAAAAAAATATATATACTCATAGCTTTTCCCTTCTATTTTTATTGAAGATTACTTTTATTTTTATTAATTTCTTCATCATTTAGGATGGATTTTTTCCTTAAACAAACATTCCATCAATTCCTTAAAGTCAAACGGTTGTGCTATATCAAATAGAGAAAAAATTAATAATCACTTAATACACACACACACTCGATTAACTCCAATAGAACATTTTCATCATTTGGTTAATTAAAGTCAAAACGGGTATGTTATCAAATAGAGAAAAAACCCCAACTTCATTATAATCTTCTATATTACTTATAGTACAATAAAAAAATACAAAGAAATCTCCCTTCATAATATATGAAGACATCACCAATTTTTAAAGGCCTTGGTTTGCAATTTATTCCATTTTAGCATACCTATAGGAGAAGATAGGTAAGAAGAATTAATCACTTCTTATTTTTGTCTTGTTAGTCCATCATTTGATAAATAAAAATAAAATAAAATAAATCTGATCATCTAGTATAGCAAAAATTATCATCATTGCATTTCACTCAAATAGTAACATGTTGAAAAAAATAATAATACATATCATCTCATTCTATTCTAAATAGACTAACTAAACTACACTAAAGAAGAACAAACACCACACTTTTTGGAGAAAAAATTGTAAACAAGAGATATAATCTCAATCATAGTAATCTCTCCATTATCACATTTCCTATTTCTATCATGAACGGGTTTTTAAGGAAGAGGCTTTGAAAATTTTTGTTGTTAAACTCGACCAATTAAAGTGTTATTTTTTTATTTGTGGGTAAAAAATATAAATTATTTTAAAATATAACCTTTTGTTTTCTATGATAATTGAATATAAAAATAATAAAAAAAATAAAACTTTTTACTCATTAAGAAAACAAAACAAAACCCATGCATTAACAAAACTAAAACCTTTTACACATTTAAAGAGAAAAGTTATCACAAATAATAATAATAATATTCTGCTGCTGTGACAGTCATGTATTTTATTGCTAAATGATTTGAGTTGAGCAAGGCTCTTATGTGTTGTTTTTCCCCTTCCTTTAATTGATTATTAAGCGAAAGTAAAGACGAGAACACGAAGGAAACCATGTGAAGAAGGAAAATCATTTTATAAACAAACTTCTCAACCACTTGCTTAAAGAATTATTAAAATGATAAGAAAGAAATCTGTTTCTTCATTCATTTATGGCAATGAATGTAAGATCTTGGCGTTATTATGAAGTTCATTCGTCATATTATTCTTAAATCATTTTCTCTATGAAAACTATGAGGGTGGAAAAGTAAACAGGTCAAATTATTTAGTCTCTGAGTAATTAATCAGTTCCTTGACCCAATTATTTTGCTCATAAGCTATGAATTTCTTCTTTTTTTTTGGCGCTTTACGAGAGAAACTGAAGGGGACTTGATAACTATCCATTATTTGCAGCCACCCATTGTCTGCACTCTGAAAAATCTAAACAGATACAACATTCTCAGATTGGAATATTGGCGCTTTACGACAGAAACTGAAGGGGAATTGATAACTATCCATTATTTGCAGCCACGCATTCTCTGCACTCTGAAAAATCTAAACAGATACATTAACATAGTTTTCAATGAAATCGTGTTTGCTTCCAAAGAAGTTATTTGTGAAAGTAATGCATCTAAACCATTCTGTTCAAAGTCTTCGACCCATCTCCCACGTTCATCTTAATCATTCTCTTATTAGCCATTATAAGAGGGATAAGATGGTTGTGGTGGTGATAAACGTCTTCAGAGTTGGCCGATTAACTTTGGCAATCGCAGTGGAATATTGGAACTGGTTATCTAGCAAATTACATCCTGGTCTGGATTTTAATAGAACAAAACATTCTCAGATTGGAATATTGGCGCTTTACGACAGAAACTGAAGGGGAATTGATAACTATCCATTATTTGCAGCCACGCATTCTCTGCACTCTGAAAAATCTAAACAGATACATTAACATTGTTTTCAATCAAATCGTGTTTGCTTCCAAAGAAGTTATTTGTGAAAGTAATGCATCTAAACCATTCTGTTCAAAGTCTTCGACCCATCTCCCACGTTCATCTTAATCATTCTCTTATTAGCCATTATAAGAGGGATACGATGGTTGTGGTGGTGATACACGTCTTCAGAGTTGGCCGATTAACTTTGGCAATCGCAGTGGAATATTGGAACTGGTTATCTAGCAAATTACACCCTGGTCTGGATTTTAATAGAACAAAACATTCTCAGATTGGAACTGGTTATCTAGCAAATTCGACAAATTCATGTCCCGCTCATTTTCCTTGACCTGTTTTCGAAACAATAATTTATTTACTGATCCATGAATAAACAACGTGGAGTTATCGAAGACAGAAAAGCAGTTAAAGGCATGCCTTGTGCAAAGAAATGCATGCAACCTTTAGACCAAGAAGTCCGAAGTTGTAATAATTATTTGAAAATTCTCATGCTTTCTTGCTAATGTTTCTGTAAATGAATATTTCGCAAACCCGCAACTACCGCCTCGGCAACACAAGGGTTGGGGTGGTGATCGTATTAACGAGTGCTTGATGCCACAAATTCAATAGCAAAATTTGTCAGCTAACAAGAAATCAAGACAACAAAACCATGAAAGTTAAATAATCCAAAGGTACGTTGTTTGGTTGCCTTCCAACATACAAATGACTCTATTAGGTTACAAGTAGGATTACGGAAGTCTATGTAAACCAAATGATATTGAAGCTACAAACCAAATCAATTGCTCTACTTTCGCATCCACTTCTTGCAGTGTACTTGCTAAAATCATTTACCCTATAGTATTTCCTTGTCAAGTATTAAGTGGTTTTTTACGTAAGTTAATTAGGCACTTGATGTATTTTATTTTTAAATAAATGATATAAAATCATTTACAAATAATAAACATATAATTCAACATATATAATATACCCACATTATAGCTAAATGTAGAAGAGATCTTGAATAATTTATATATTCAATATGAATCTCTATTACAGATATTAGTTTTTTTTTTTTTTTTTGCCAAAAACAAAAAACAAAAAAGAACGAAAGAATTCTAATTCTGTTAATGTTAAGCTGCTATATATAGATTTGAATTCAAAAGGGACTCTCTTGATTAAATGATGTGTGCCATTCAATCTAGTATAATGGAAAACTCATTAAAATGAATGAACGCTGTGCTAGCATGCATGGATATCTTAGTTATTAGAGGGATAAGATGGTTGTGGTGGTCATATGCTCATATCAGCGATGTTATATTATTGTTGTGATCAAGGAAGCAATTCCAAAATTGACCTCTAGAATGATCTGAAGTTATCAAAGCTGTAATTGTGTATACTTAAGAATTTAAATGCGACAGTGGTATGATAATAGGATATGATTACAACGCTACAATTGTAATTGTTCAAGAAGGAAATCCAAAGGGAACTTAAATTTTTGGTGCAAGCGGTTGGGAATTAAGATAGTTAAATTTGACTAAATTAGTTTCACTAGCACTAAAATATTATAAAATAAAGCATTGTAATGAGATATTAATTATGATTTATAATATTTGATATTTGAATAAAATTAATTAAATTAACACTAATTAGTAGATTGTGTTTCATGTATATATCTTTAATAAAAATTAATAATAAAAAAATAAAATAATTAATTCATAAAAAAATAACACTCTTGCTGATATAATAATTACGAGGCAACAAAAATTTTAGTTTAGCAAGAGTGTCTTTTTTGATATAATAACCTCTAGACCAAATGCGGACATGAAAAGAAAAGGAATCCTTTCGAATAATATCTATTAATATCATCGGAAATATTATTAAAATACTTTTACGAGAAGGCAAAAATGTATTTGGCTTTAACCCACGACATAGAAAAAAATAGGAAAAACCACATTTTTGCCTATTTTTGGTTTAAAATACATTAGACGAGAAGTTTAAAATGTATTCAGCCTTTTACCCTTTTAAGTTTTTGTTACTACTTCCATTTATTTTTTTGAAAACTTTTAAAAAGATTTTCAATAAAAACAAGAAATAGTTTTTGATAAAATATAATGAAAGGCTCTTACTCATTAATTTTTGTTAAAGATCATGTTGAGAAACTTCAAAACTAAAAACCACAAAGTATTTTTAGCAAAATTGATATAAAAGTATTTGAAATGAAAACTAAAAGCCTTTAATTCTTATTTTGTACTTTTGTATTTTTATTGAAAAAAAATATTTTGAGAGCTTTCCTTTTAATTTTTATTAAAAACACTTTTATTCTTATTATTTTTTACATCAATGAGGAGATAAGTTTTCCTTAAAAATCCCTTTCGTTAATTGGTTATGCCATCAAATATAGGAAAAATTAATAGCTACTTAATATATATAATCGATCGATTGATGGCTGATCCAATAGAAATAATTAGTGTAATTATTTTTTAAAAAATAATATTGGATTTTCTCAACTGAAAAACGAAAGAAAGAAAGTAAATGTCACATGTTCTTATGAAAATTTTGTCATTAAAATTCGGCTAAAAGTTTTTAAAATGATTAATAGCATATGGCCGGAGCTGCATATTTCCAAGAAGTAGTGTGAAGACTTTTTACAAACCTATAGGTTATCGAACTTTACATTTTATTTTTATTTTCTTATTTAATAATAAGAGTATATTTGAATTGACCTTTTGATTCCTTTGAAATGATTTTTAATATGAAAGGTTTTCATTAAAGTTTATCAACTGAAAACCAATTGTTAGAGTTTTTGGCCTAAATATACATTATAGTAATCCTACAGGTTTTTTTCTTTTTTTTTCAATAACCCAATTTTGCCTGGCTAGTTTCGTCATAAACAGACTTTCTGAAAATTGAATAGATTTTATAGTATGTTTATTCTTTTTTGGTAGTGAAACTATGAAATTATATTATTTTTAAATCAATTGCTTGACATTATTTTACATTGATCCCATTCAATTATTTAGCATCTATACATTCAATTATTTCACACACTCCATTGTTCAGAACAAGAAATTAGGTGATCAAAATTGAACTTTTTCTTTATAAAAGAAATTGAAGGGTTTTTTTTTAATTTTTTTTTATTTTATCTCAGAGGCCTTAAAAGCTCTTTCTTCCCCTCACAGCATTGGTGATTTTCATCATTAGTTTTATTGATTTTTGGAAAGCGCCACCTCAGACATTTAGTATTTCATTGAGAGTTATTAGAAAAACTGAATATATTAGTTTTGTTAAAAATTCACAAATAAAAAATTAATTATGACTAGAAAAAATATTAGCATTCCTAACACACCCTATCTGAGATAGATAAATTGCTTCGTGATTTTTTTTTATATAAAAATATTTTAAATATTTTATCTTTTCATCCGATATTAAAACTACAACTTCACATAAATTTATAATCCTTAACCGTGAACAAATAAAAATATTAAATTCTTTTTTATTCTTTATAATTTTATCATAAAAAAAACATCAAAAAAAAAAAATACACACAACATATTCACTTTCATTTTCACTATATTTTTCTTTTGTTCTTTTTTTTTTTATATCCATACTACATATTATAAAAATTCAAAACTAAACAAAAATTACATTAATCAATTTAAAATTTACAAAATAGCCTCTCAAACTCCAGACTCCAGAAATTGCAGGGAAGGTCTTTTGGAACTGCAGGACAGTGGCGCCGCCGCAAGAAAAACATGAGACGGGGTGGATCTGGCTTGGCTTCCTTCCTTCATCCCTTCCTCGCCGGCGGCGAAGATCCTTGTCACCTGCAACCAAAGGAAAACGCACAAGCAGTCTGTTTTAGTTATTTTTCAGATCTGTTTTCTTCTGCTTTCCATTCTGATCTGCTTCACTTTCTTCTTTCTCAGATCTATTCTTTGGGCTTCGCCGCCTTCCCCTCTGCTTTAGGTAGCCGGTGGTAAGGAGGAGGAAATGTTGGGCGGCGGCTGGTGGAGATGGAGGTCGTGGCTGAGGGGAGAAGGCCTGGTGCGTGGCTGGCCGAGTCAGTGGCTCTGGTTTCGAGAGGCCTTAGCCAAGTGAGAGAGATTCTGGTGAGGGGCTGTAAGAGGAGAAGGGAATACGTGGTGATCTCCTCCGTGAGTTGTTTGCTGGGGGCTGTCTTGTAGCCGGCTGGGAAACGAAAATGTGAGATGGCCGATGGAGAGGGGAAAGGGAGGCTGGTTCGTCTGGGAGACTGACAATGTGGGTAGAGTGGAAGTGAGGGGTTGTGAGTGGGGAAGATGAAGGAAGTTATGGCCGAGTGTGTGTCCGGCTGAAGAGGTGAAAATGAAGGAAAATGGTGATGGGAAGGGAGATCAGGTGAGGGGCTGAAGGTTTGTGTGGGTTCTCTGTGGAGGCTCTGGTTTGTCTTTGGGCAAAGAGAGGGGGTGAACGGCCGCAGGATGGGTGGGGGCGGCTGGTTGGGCAGAGATAGGTTAAGGTTTAGGGTTTATTGTGTATTTATTTTTTTAAATTACTCTCAGATCATATTTATATATAACTTGTTCTCTCAACTTTTTTTTTATTTATAAATTTAATTTTATTTTATTTTTAAAAATTTTTTTTATCAATATCGACTCTAATATAAAAATTCAGTAATTTTTAAAAATAGCACATTAAAAATTAAAAATCAAATACGTTCTAAAAAATTTTAAAATTTTAAATTCTTTTAAGACGATACTGAAAATATTAAAAATAATGTAAATATATTAAAAATATATTTTTAGATTTTCATTTTTTTTGTTAATTTTAGATTTTTTAAAAATTTTATCAAAAAAATATAAAAAAATTAAGTAACAACACTCTTGATTATTAGCAGACACACATTCTTCGCACATTGGAAAATCTAAAAAGATACATCAATGAAAAATCTCCATTGTTTTCAATCAAATCAATGAAGACTTCCTGTAGCTCCCAAGTCTTCGGGTATGAACTGAATATTTTTGTCTATATAAACTGCTTTATTTCACTTCGTTGCTTATTACAAAGAATAAAGATTATCTACTACAAAATATGGCATCCTCTGTGTGTTTCTTAACCATGCGGATGCTTTCGCTCTTTTTACTCTCGTTTTTTCATCTTAGAGCTTGTCACTCTTCTCCCTCCATGCAGCCGCTATGCCATGATGAGGAGAGTCATGCCTTGATGCTTCAAGGAAAGCCTTGTCATTCATAGGTCCGCTTCTTATGATCCTGCTGCTTATCCCAAGGTTGCATCATGGAACGTTGATAGAGAAAGCGGTGATTGCTGCTCTTGGGATGGTGTTGAATGCGATGGGGACTCTGGTCATGTGATCGGCCTTGACCTCAGTAGCAGCTGCCTTTATGGCTCCATCGACTCTAATAGCAGCCTCTTCCACCTTGTTCAGCTCAGAAGGCTGAACCTTGCCGATAACGACTTCAACAACTCCAAAATCCCTTCTGGGATTCGAAATCTCTCAAGGCTGTTTGATCTAGATCTCTCATTGTCTGGCTTTTCTGGTCAGATTCCAGCAGAGATCTTAGAGCTTTCCAAGTTGGTTTTCCTTGATCTGGGATGGAATACTTTGAAGCTCCGAAAGCCTGGTCTGCAACATTTAGTTGAAGCATTAACCAACTTGGAGGTACTCGATCTCACTGGAGTGAACATATCAGCCAAGGTACCTCAAATCATGGCAAACCTATCCTCTCTGTCATCTCTATTTCTCAGAGATTGTGGATTGCAAGGAGAGTTCCCCATGGGTATATTCCAATTACCCAACCTTCGCTTTCTTAGTATCCGGTATAATCTATATCTCACTGGATATTTTCCGGAATTTCAGTCGGGCAGCCAGCTTGAAATATTGTACCTTGCAGGGACGAATTTCTCCAGTCAGCTACCGGAATCCATTGGGAACCTCAAATCATTGAAAGAATTTGACGTGGGAGATTGTAATTTTTCAGGGGTGATACCATCTTCACTTGGTAATCTTACGAAACTGAACTATCTAGACCTTTCTTTTAACTTTTTCTCTGGGAAAATCC